>Ga0315329_10000881_pt1 | contig 11833 bp, 9 predicted proteins | sample M150032315metaG_FD_203459 | JGI IMG/M metagenome (GOLD analysis project Ga0315329, IMG submission 203459) | Ammonia-oxidizing marine archaeal communities from Monterey Bay, California, United States - M1 500m 32315 | ecosystem: Environmental > Aquatic > Marine > Coastal | place: USA: California...
TGGAGAGCCTGTGTGGGGGGTCTGGATAAAGGCCGCTGATCCGTGGCGAATCTAGGCCTGGCTGGTAGGCTGACGGAGTCGTGAACTGGCCCTCTGACCTGCGGTTTTGTACCGTACTGAATGGTCTCCCGGCTAGTGGAATCCCGTACGGGAGTACACCGGTGGAAGGGTCCCGAAGATGAGCGCGGAGACCTCCTACAGCGCCGCCGACATCACGGTTCTGGAAGGTCTCGAGGCTGTCCGGAAGCGGCCCGGGATGTACATCGGATCGACCGGTCCGACCGGGCTCCACCACCTCGTCTGGGAGGTCGTCGACAACTCGGTGGACGAGGCGATGGCCGGACACTGCACGACCATCGATGTCACCCTCCGGGACGACGATTGCTGTCAGGTGACCGACGACGGTCGGGGAATTCCGGTTGGCCAACACCACCAGTACGACGACTTGGCGGCGGCTGAGGTGGTGCTGACCCTCCTTCACGCTGGAGGCAAGTTCGGCGGTGAGGGGTACAAGGTGTCCGGTGGGCTCCACGGGGTCGGCATCTCGGTGGTGAACGCCCTGTCCAGCCGGGTAGAGGTCGAGATCGACCGGAACGGCCGGCACCACTACATGGACTTCGTGGATGGCGGTCGACTAGAGACCCGGTTATCCGACGTGGGCGACGCCCCGGACGGTCGCACGGGAACCACGGTCCGGTTCTGGCCCGACGGCTCGATCTTTGATGACACCCGCTTCCGGTTCCAGACGCTGGCCGAAAGGTTCCAGATGATGGCCTTCCTGAACCGAGGCCTAAGGATCCGGCTCCGCGACGAACGGGAGGGAGATCACCACGAGGAGGTCGACCACTGCTACGAGGGCGGTATCCGGGACTTCGTGGCTCACGTCAACGCCTCCAAGGAGTCGCTGTTCGCCGAGGTGGGCCACATCCAGGGCGAGGAGGACGGCCAGGAGGTCGAGGTGGCCTTCCAGTGGAACACCGGCTTCAACACCGATGGTCTCCACTCGTTCGCCAACGGTATAAACACGCTCGAGGGGGGAATGCACGAGGAGGGCTTCCGGAGTGCCCTGACAGCGGTGATGAATCGGTACGCCCGCAAGAGGGGTCAACTCCGGGAAAATGACGACAACCTCCAGGGCGAGGACATCCGCGAGGGCCTGACGGCCATCATCAGCGTGCGCCTGTCCGATCCGCAGTTCGAGGGTCAGACCAAGTCAAAGCTGGGCAACGTAGAGACCAGGTCGTTGGTCCAGCGGACCACCAACGACAAGTTGGCCGAGTGGCTAGAGGAACACCCGTCGGAGGGCAAAAGGATTGTCCAGAAGGCGATCAATGCCCAACGGGCCCGGGTAGCCGCCCAGGACGCCCGAAAGTCGGCCCGTCGCAAGTCCGCCCTAGACGGGGCCGGCATGCCCGACAAGCTCAAGGACTGCGCGTCGGGCGACCCGCGAGAATCCGAGCTGTTCATCGTGGAGGGGGACTCGGCCGGTGGCTCAGCCGTTCAGGCCCGGAACCCCCGCACCATGGCCATCCTGCCCATCCGGGGCAAGATCCTGAATGTGGAGCGGGCCCGCTCCGACCGAATGCTCAAGAACGCGGAGATCCAGACCCTGATCCAAGCCATCGGCGGCGGGTTCGGCGAAGACTTCGAGGTGGGCAAGATCCGGTACCACAAGGTGATCCTGCTGTGCGACGCCGACGTGGATGGGAGCCACATCAGGACGCTCCTGTTGACGTTCTTCTTCCGCCAGATGAGGGCCCTGGTCGAGAACGGTCATGTGTACATAGCCCAGCCACCCCTTTACTCCACGGTGGTTGGACGTGAAAAGGTGTACCTGAAGGACGATCACGTCAAGGCTGCCTTCCTGGCCGACAATCCATCCCACAAGAAGGAATTCCAGCGCCTGAAGGGCCTGGGGGAGATGGACTTCGCCGAGCTCCAAGAGACCACCATGGACCCAGCTCGACGAAGTCTTCTGCAGGTGTCGGTCGAGATGATGGCCATTGCCGACGAGGTCTTCTCCACCCTCATGGGCGAGGACGTGGAGAGCCGCAAGCGGTTCATCCAAACCAACGCCCGTGACGTGCGGTTCCTAGACATCTAATGGGCGAAGTTGTGGAACCGCCGGTGGAGGATGACACCCCCAACCTGGGTTCGATCCAACCCATCGAGATCCAAGAGGAGATGGAGCAGTCGTTCCTCGACTACGCCATGTCGGTCATCGTGTCGCGCGCCCTACCTGACGCCCGCGACGGCTTGAAGCCCGTCCACCGTCGAATCCTCTGGGGGATGTACGACCTAGGGGCCCGGCCCGACCGGCCAACGATGAAGTGCGCCCGGGTGACCGGCGAGGTCATGGGCAAGTACCACCCGCACGGTGACCAGGCCATCTACGACGCCCTGGTGCGTATGGCCCAGGACTTCAGTCTCCGCCATCCAGTGGTCCACCCGAAGGGCAACTTCGGGTACTCGCCTGACGACGCAGCGGCCGCCGCCAGGTACACCGAATGCCGCCTCGATCCCATCGCTTTGCAACTGTTGGCAGGGATCGACGAGGACACGGTGGACTTCACCGACAACTACTCGGGCGAGTTCACCGAACCGGAAGTCCTTCCAGCCCGGTTCCCGAACCTGCTGGTTAACGGGAGCCAGGGCATCGCCGTAGGCATGGCCACCAACATCCCCACCCACAACCTGGGAGAGGTGGTGGACGCCACGATCCACCTGATCAACCACCCGGATGCCACGCCCGACGACCTCATGGCCCACCTGCCAGCGCCCGACTTTCCCACCGGGGCGCTCATTCTGGGGCGAGCCGGGATCCGCGACGCCTACCGGACCGGACGGGGACAGGTCCGGATGCGAGCTCGGACGGACATCGAGGAGGGGCCACGGTCCAGCCGGATCGTGGTTACCGAGCTGCCGTACCAGGCCAGCCCCAACCTGATCATGTCCAAGATCCGGGACCTGGTGGATGCCCGTCAGCTGGACGGCATTGCCGACGTCAACGACGAGTCGGCGCAGGGGTTGACCCGAATCGTGATCACCCTGAAGCGCGACGCACCGGCCCTGGTGATCCTAAACAACCTGTTCAAGCGAACCCCGTTGCAAACCACCTTCTCGGTCAACACCGTGGCCCTGGTGGACGACGTTCCCCGCACGTTGGACCTACGCGAGCTGCTGGTGGCCTATGTGGACCACCAGGTGGAGGTGGTACGACGGCGGAGCGAGTTCCGGTTGGGTCGAGCACGGGACGAGGCGCACACCACGGAAGGCCTACTCAAGGCCCTGGAGCGGATTGACGACGTAATTGCCCTGATCCGTGGCTCGGCCGACCGCCAAACGGCCCGGGCTGGTCTGATGGCCGACCCGTTCGAGTTCACCGAGGTACAGGCCAACCACATCTTGGATATGCAGTTGGTTCGCCTGACCCGGCTGGGTCGTACCAACCTCGAGGAACGGATGGCCGAGCTCCGTGAGACCATCGCCGAGCTGGAGGCCATTCTGGCCGACGAGGGCCGTCTGCTGTCCGTCATCAAGGACGAACTGGTTGCCATTCGGGCCGACCATGCCACGCCCCGACGCAGTGAGATCATCCACGACCCAGGTGAGCTGGACATCGAGGACCTCATTGACGACGAAGAACTGGTCTTCGCCATGAGCGCCGCGGGCTACGTGAAGACCATGTCGACTTCGGCCTTCCGGACTCAGGGTCGCGGTGGGAAGGGCATCACAGGCGCCAAGCTCAAGGACGAGGACGCGGTGTCGCACCTGATCCACACCACGGCACACGCCTACCTGCTGTTCTTCTCGACCCGGGGACGGGTCTACCGCCTCAAGGCCCACGAGGTTCCAACGGCCGGCCGTACGGCGCGGGGAACGTCCATCATGAACCTGCTGCCCCTCCAGCCTGATGAGCGAATCCAGGCTGTCATCGACACCCGGGATTACGAGTCAAATCGTTTCCTGTTCTTCGCTACCCGGAGTGGACGGGTCAAGAAGACCCGCTTTACCGCCTACGACTCATCGTTGAAGGCCGGCCTCATCGCTGTGCGGCTGAACGACGGTGACGAACTGGTGGCCGTGGTCCCGACCAGCGGATCGGACAACCTGTTCCTGGTGTCCCGGACCGGTCAGACGCTGCGGATCGATGAGAACGACGTTCGGGCCATGGGTCGGGATGCTGCCGGCGTGGTGGGTATGAAGTTCCGCGGCGATGATGAGTTGGTCTCGTGCTGTGTGGCCCGAAAGGACGCCACCATCCTGCACCTCACCACCGAGGGCTATGGCAAACGCACGGCACTTGACGAGTTTGGTGCCAAGGGCCGAGCCGGGTTGGGGGTCCGCGGGATCCGGACCACTGACGACCGTGGCTCAGTGGCTGGGGCCTTAGTAGTCAGCGAGGGTGACGACCTGTTCGCTGTGACGACCGCCGGGATGATCATCCGGATGCCAGCCGCCGAGATCTCGGTTCAGGGGCGGGACGCCACTGGGGTCCGAGTTATGTCTCCCGGTGACGGCCAGGAGGTAACCGCCGTGTCGCCCGCACCAACCGAGGACCTGGTGGTGGACGGATTGCCAGAGGCCGGGTCCACCGGCTAACGGGAGTATCCCCGCCGTCTAGACGCTTTCCCGAGATCGACCCCTCCGACGACACACCCAGGAGAGAACCGCGGGGCTCCGGGAAGCCAATGCCAGACAGGTGCTGACCCTCGGCCTGGTCATCCTGACCGTGGCGGTGGCTGAGGTGCCAGGGACCGGACGCGGACGGTGGCCGTACGGTGCGACCGCGACCGCGACCGCGACCGCGACCGCTGCCATGCTGACGGCGACCCCTAGACTCCCGGCCCGTGGCCGACGACCAGATCGAGGGCTCGTCCCCAGACGACAGGTCGGACGATGGGCCGCTGGATCCCGCCGACGCCGTTCCGGCGCAGGAACGGGAAGAATCGCCCCGTACTCCGGGTGGCCCACCGGCCACCGAATCCTCGGCCGACCTCCTGGCCCGCCAGTCCCAAGGTGGTGACGAGGAGCCGGTCGACGACAGGGGCCTACACCCCGACCCGGTTTTTCGCGACGACCGGTCGCCCCGTCGTCCCCGACTGGTCCGCCGACCCAACCGCGATCGGACCCCCAAGGCCCGACGACCGGACCGCGAACCTCGGGAACTAAAGGAGTCCCAGGCGCCTCAGGGCGGCTACCGAGTGCGTCGAGTCCGGCGCCTCGTCCGCCACGTCGAGCCGTGGTCGGTGCTCAAGGTTTGCCTCGTTTTGTACCTATGCGTCTGGGGTCTTCTGGTCATCGCCACCAGGATGCTGTGGAGTGCGGCCGACGAGGCAGGGACGATCGCCAAGATCGAGTCGTTCGTGGAGGAGTTGTTCGCTCTGGAGTCGTTCGAGTTCGACTCGGCCCAGATCTTCCGGATTTTCGTGCTGGGCGGCCTCGTCGTGGTAGTGGGCGGTATCGGGGTCACCGTGGTTTTGGCGGTGCTATTTAACCTGATCAGCGACCTGACTGGAGGTGTCCGGTTCACGATGATCGAGGAGGAGACAGCGGTTCGGCAGCGCCGGCTGCGCCGCGGCGATGTCCTGGTCAACCCGGAGGAGATGCCATCAGGTGGGCCCGGTCCGCCGTCGACCAGCGGGTAGGCAGGGTCTGGACCCCGGGGATACCGTTCCGGGTTCTGCGGGGCTATAGCTCAGTCGGTTAGAGCGCACCCCTGATAAGGGTGAGGTCGCTGGTTCGATTCCAGCTAGCCCCACATCTATGGAGGTCATCAGACGAGCTCTCGCCGCCATCTCGGTGGCTGCCGCAGTTGCCGGGACCCTAAGGCTCCGTGGTGGGGCTGGGATCACCCGCCGGTCGGGCGGCTGGCGGCTCCTATCCGGTCCGGAACGCCGCTGATGCGCGTCGCTGTGCTGGGTGCGGGGGCCGTGGGGTCGCGGGTGGCCCGCCAACTGCTTAGTACCGACGCCGTGGACCGCATCGTCCTACGCGACACGTCAGCCGAACGCCTAGCCCAGGTGTCGCGCTCGTTGGGGGAACGGGTGGAGTTGGAACACCACCCGTTCCCATCCGACTTAGAGGCCGATGCCGTAGTCGTGGCCACCCCCCGGGGAACCCAGCTGGAGGCTGTAGAGGCGGCCATCCGGGCTCGTAGGCCGGTCGTGCTGGTAGGCAACGGGCTGGCCGAGACGATCGCCGTCTTACACCTAGCCGGCGCGGCGGCTCAGGCCGGGGTCCCGGTGGTTGTCGGGGCTGGCTTTGCCCCCGGATTCAGCTGTGTCCTGGCTGCCCACGGGCGATCCTGGTTTGACACCGTCAGGGAGATGCACGTCTCCAAGGCGGGTACCGGCGGGCCAGCCTGTGCTCTGGTACACCACCGTGCCCTAAGTCGCCGTTCGTACGACTGGCGTGAGGACGGTTGGGTTCGGCGTGCCGGGGGCTCGGGTCGGGAACTGGCCTGGTTCCCGGACCCGGTGGGTCCCCGCGATTGCTACCGGGCGGCGCTGCCTGATCCCGTCCTCCTCCACCACGCCTTTCCCCGGGTGGAGCGGATCACCGCCCGGGTCGCTGCCACCCGTCGGGACCGGCTCACGGCACCACTCCCCATGCTGTCTCCACCTCACGTGGAGGGCGGCAACGGGGCCATCCGAGTGGAGGTTCGGGGTCGACGCGACGGCGTGGAGGACGTAGTGGTGCTAGGCGCTACTGAACGTCCGGCGGTTGCTGCAGCAGCCGTGGCGGCCACCACCGTGGAGTGGTTACTGGCCGACCGACACCTCGTGCGGGGGATGGTCGGGCTGGCCGAGATGGTCGAACCACTGGCCTTCCTCGACGACCTGGCCAATCGGGGAATAGAAGCTCAGGTCTTCGAGGGCGAGCGATCGCTGGCCTGAGGCGGGGTAGACCGCCGGCGATCAGGTACGGCCGACGAGAGCCAGCACCAGAGGGGCCAGAGCCGGGTTGGTGGCCAGTGCATCGCCGCCTTCAGCGGTGAATGTCCCAGACAGGTCGCAGAACAGGCCCCCGGCTTCCGGAAAGATAGTCAGCATGGGGGCCACGTCCCATCGGCTCACTATCGGGTCGACCATCGCGTCGGCCCGACCGGTAGCGACCAGGACGTAGCCGTAGGCGTCGCCCCAGGTCCGGATCACGGCACCGTTCCCAACGAACGCGTCTAGGGCGGCGGCCGACGGCCAGTAGTCGACGCCGCTGGTCACGACGCACGCTCCTTGGAGATCGGTTCGGTCACCGACCCGCGCCGGTTCCCCGTCTACGAAGCACCCCCGCCCCCGGCCGGCCCATACACACTCATCCAGGCCAGGAACGTTGATCACGCCGACGGCCGGGCCGTAGTCGTCTTCGAGGGCAACCAGGTTGGCGTACAGCGGAACACCGTGGATGAACGACTGGGTGCCATCGATGGGGTCCAGGATCCAGGTGCGGCCCGAGGTCCCTGCGACGTCAGGCTCTTCCTCCCCGACCACCGAGTCGTCGGGGAAGGCTTCAGCAATGCGGTCCCTTAGAAGCCGTTCAGCCTCCCGGTCGGCGACGGTGACCGGAGTGCCGTCACCCTTGGTTTCCACGGCCAGATCGGTCTGGTGGAAGTACCGCAGTGTCAAGGCGCCGGCTTCTCGGGCTATCTGGACGGCGAAATCCACCAGGGCCGGGTCCACAGCCGGCCGGGGATCAGATGCGGTCATCGCAGGAGCCTAGGACCGGGTGTCCGGAGAGGGGAGCTGGATAGGTGGATCTGGACTGGCGCGCTCGGAGGGACTCGAACCCCCAACCTTCTGATCCGTAATCAGATGCTCTATCCAATTGGGCTACGAGCGCAGGGAGCCGAGTTTAGGGGCGGCCCGGAAACCGTCCACCGCTGGTTGCTGGGACCTCGGGGGACTCGGATGGCGGAGAGGGTGGGATTCGAACCCACGATGAGCTTTTGACCCATACTCCCTTAGCAGGGGAGCGCCTTCGACCAGACTCGGCCACCTCTCCTCGGGCCCGGATGTTACCTGCGCCCCGGAGGCCATGGACCTCCGCCGATACGCTGCGCGACGGAGGGATGGCAGAGCGGACGATTGCGACGGTCTTGAAAACCGTTGAGCCTCACGGCTTCGGGGGTTCGAATCCCCCTCCCTCCGCCACCACCAGCAGTCGGTCACGGCAGGTCCTCACACCTCGGTGTGTGAGCCTGAATCCACGGCCTGATGCAGCTGGCCCCGGTGACTACCGCTGGTCAGTCAGCCCAGAATGCGCGACCGGAGGTCGGTCAACCAGTCGTCTGCTGACAGCGAGGCCTCGGACGCCTCGTGTCGGACGGCATCCCCGTTGGACCCGGCGGCCGGGTAGGAGCCCAGGAACTTCACGTGGCCATGCTTCATGTGGAGGTTCCGGAGGCAGTCGGCTACTAGCTCGTCGGCTAAGTGGCCCTCGAGGTCCATCAGGAAGCAGTAGTTGCCGAGGCCCTGCTTGGTGGGACGGGACTCCAGCCGGGTCAGATTGAGGGACCGAGCGGCAAACTCCTGGAGAATCCCCAGCAACGACCCCGGGCGGTCAGCTCGCTGGAACACGACGAGAGAGGTCTTGTCGTGACCGGTTGGAGCGGGAATCCCGTCCGCGGCCACCAAGACGAAGCGGGTCTGGTTCTCCGGGTGGTCCTCGACATCGGCGGCCAACACCTCCAGCCCATAGGCGTCGGCAGCCCGACTCGGGGCGATAGCTGCCGTCCGTCCGTCGGGCTCGGTGGCCAGCAGGCGAGCGGCGTCAGCTGTGGAGTTCGAGGCCTGGACTTCGGCGTCCGGCAGGTTTAGGGCCAGCCAACCCCGGCACTGGGCGATGGCGTGTGGGAACGAGACAATCCGTTCCACGTCGGCCATCGCCGTGCCCGGAGCCACCATCAGGTTTAACTGGATCGAAATCACGACCTCGCGCTGGATGAACAGGTCGACCTCGAAGGCCAAGGTGTCCTGGGTGATGTTGACGCTGCCCTCGATCGAGTTCTCGATCGCCGCGAAGCCGAGGGACGCCTCACCTTTGACCACCCGACGGAACACATCCGGGATGGACGACGCCAACTGCAAGTCCAGCGACACCAGGTCGGGCTGGGTGTAGAGCGCCTGCTCGGTGAAGGTGCCCCGGGGACCCAGGTACGCCAACGTCGAACGGTCCGGAGGTGCGAGGTGGGCCACGAGGGGCAAGGATAGTGACGTGGACGCCGACGCCCTTCGTAGATTGCTGTTCGACGTGGCATCCGGCCGGGTGGACCCGGACCAGGCGGTACGCCGCCTGCAGCGCCTCCCCTTTGCCGACGTGGGCCTGGCCCGCATCGACCACCACCGAGCGTTGCGACAAGGGCTGCCCGAGGCCGTCTACGGGCCGGGCAAGACAGCCGAGGACGTAGCCGTAGTGGTGGCCGAACTGCTGGACGGCGGCACCGGCCCGATCGTTCTGTCCCGGGCCGACAAGGCCCAGGTCGAGGCGGCGTTGGCCGTGGACGCAACGGGCACGGTCCTCGGCCGGACCGCGGTTTGGCGACGGGCACCGGTCCGCGGCGAGAGGGTGCTGGTGGTCACCGCCGGCACGGCCGACGCCCCGATAGCTGACGAGTGCGCAGCGGTCCTGTGGGCCCACGGCATCGACGCCGACCGACTGGCCGACGTCGGCGTATCGGGACTCCACCGCCTGCTGGCCGACGTGGACCGGGTACAGGACGCCGACGCGGTGGTCGTGGTGGCCGGGATGGAAGGTGCCCTGGCCAGTGTGGTCGGCGGCCTGACCGGTGCACCGGTAGTGGCCGTTCCGACCAGCGTGGGCTACGGCGCCTCGCTGGACGGCGTGACCGCTTTGCTAGGCATGTTGGCCTCCTGCGCCTCAGGCCTCACCGTGGTCGGAATCGACAACGGGTTCGGTGCGGCGTGTGCCGTGGTGCGCCAGCTAGGCCCCCGACGGGCCGACGCCCGATGACTCGACGGGCCTGGTTCAACTGCTTCTCCGGAATCTCCGGCGACATGGCACTCGGTGCCCTGCTGGACGCCGGCGCCGACGTGGACGAGGTCCGGGCACTGGTCGACCGGCTTCCCGTCGACGGATGGACGTTGCAAGCCGAGCCAGTCCTACGGTGTGGCCTGGCTGGGACGAAGGTCCAGGTGGGGGCCACGGAAACCACGGTCCACCGGACGGCGGCCAACATCCTGGCCATGATCGGCGAGGCCACCCTGCCCGACCGGGTAACCCGTCGGGCACTGTCCGTCTTCGAGGCGCTGGCCGAGGTGGAAGGCCGGCTGCACGACCGGCCACCATCGCAGGTCCATTTCCACGAGGTAGGGGCCCTGGACAGCATCGTCGACGTGGTCGGCACGTGTGCCGCCCTCGAAGTGTTGGACGTGGACGAGGTGTGGTCCTCCAGCGTGGCCACCGGCCAAGGGATGGTCCGGTCGGCCCACGGCCTGATCCCCGTTCCCGCACCAGCCACCGTGGGGTTGCTGGCCGGGGCGCCGACCCATGGCACCGACGTCCCGTACGAGCTGACCACCCCGACCGGAGCGGCGCTGCTGGCCGCACTAGCCACCGGCTGGGGCGCGCTGCCGCCGCTGGTAGTGGAGGCCACCGGCTACGGCGCCGGCGACCGGGACTTGGAAGGGCGCCCCAACCTGACCCAGGTGGTAGTGGGGACGGCAACCGACGAGGTGGTCGGCGTGCCCGGCTCGGGCCAGCCGCTCACCCGCCTAGACGTGAACGTCGACGACGCCACAGGGGAGACCCTGGCCCACGCTGTGGCCGAGTGCCTGTCCGCCGGGGCCCGAGACGCCTGGGTAACCCCCATCGTCATGAAGAAGGGTCGACCGGCTCACGTGGTCAGCGCCCTGTGCGACCCGGCGGCCGTGGCCACGGTGGCCGGGGTCCTGACCGCCGAGACGGGCTCGCTGGGCGTCCGGGCCCACGGGGTGGAACGGTGGGCGACCGCCCGGACCATGCACGAAGTGGAGGTCGACGGCTACACCGTGGCTATCAAGGTGTCGGCCGGTCGGGCCAAGGCTGAACACGACGATGCGGCACGAGTGGCTCGGGCCACCGGACGGCCGCTGCGCGAGGTGGTGTCCCTGTCCGAGGAAGCCTGGAGGCGCTCGTCGGGGGACGACCGGCCGAATCTTGTGCCGCCGCCCGACGGCGAACCGGCGTGACCGCCTCCCTACGATGACCACCGCATGAGCATCGACGGCCGGACGGGCACCGACGACCGCCTGTACTTCCGCCAACTGTTGTCCGGACGGGACTTTGCCGCCGCCGACCCGGTGGCCCGCCAAATGGTCAACTTCGCCTACCTCATCGGTGATCGCGAGGCCGGTGAGGCGGTCGTCGTGGACCCGGCGTACGACGTGGGTGGCCTGATGGATGTCCTGGAGGCGGACGGCATGCGGTGCACCGGCGTGCTGGCCACCCACTACCACCCGGACCACGTGGGCGGCTCCATGATGGGCTTCCAGATCAGCGGGGCAAAGGAGCTGTTGGAGCTGGTCTCGGTGCCGGTCCACGCCCAGCGGGACGAGGCCGGATTCATCGCCGAGGTGACGGGCTTAGGCGACGACGAGATCGTCGGACACGACAGTGGCGACGTTGTGTCGGTCGGAGCGATCGACATCGAGCTCATCCATACCCCGGGCCACACCCCGGGCAGCCAGTGCTTTCTGGTCGACGGGCGCCTGGTGGCCGGCGACACACTGTTTCTGGAGGGCTGTGGTCGGACCGACCTCCCCGGTGGGGATCCGGCCGCCCTGTACCACAGCCTCCATCACCGCTTGGCCAAGGTCCCCGACGACGCCGTGCTGTA
>Ga0315329_10000882_pt1 | contig 11829 bp, 5 predicted proteins | sample M150032315metaG_FD_203459 | JGI IMG/M metagenome (GOLD analysis project Ga0315329, IMG submission 203459) | Ammonia-oxidizing marine archaeal communities from Monterey Bay, California, United States - M1 500m 32315 | ecosystem: Environmental > Aquatic > Marine > Coastal | place: USA: California...
TGATTACCACAGTGCTCCATAACAAATCCCTCCACGATGATGTGACCGATACCGATTGAGTGAGGAGCAAAGATTCTTCTTCTTGTGGTTATCTCTACGCTTTGTTTGGCAGGATCCTGATTTCCGAAATTTATATATACGTTTCCAGTTTCACTATCAAAGTTCCAGGTCTCAGGTGCTTCTGTTACTTCTTTTAGAAATGGACGCTGTTGCCATGGCCTTCCGTTCACAATGACCTGGCCGCAATTATAGATCAGTTCAGGATTTCCCTTACCTGTCCGTTCATGTTCAGGTTTTCCCTGACGATTGTATGGAGTTGATGCGAGAGGAACAAGAAAAGGATTGGGATGATCAACATAAACATCGTCACTCTCAAATATTGACTGGTCGGGTTTTGCGAAGTGGACATTGTCCTTAAGCTTTTTCCAAGGAGGGTCCCATTTTTCAGATCCCCGAATGAAGACTTTACCGAGTTCCTCGGCGCGGTATGTGATTGGTTTGTCGGGTTCGCCGCTACGTGGAGGGGCAACTCGTTCCCTATAAATACCGGGACGAACTAGTACAGTGTCACCGGCTCGAGCCGCCTGAGCTGCGCGGGAGATGGTTCTGAAGGGGTTTTCTTCATTCCCTTTATTTTTATCATTTCCGTCTTGTGAAACGATCCATGTTCTTGTCGTTGTCTGCTTTATTGTAGGAGTAAATTTCAGAGGCCATGTACCGTTCGAAGAGGCTTGAGCGATGTAAATATTTCCTTCTTCGTCTATTCCCATTCCGTGTGGGTGGTGAAATAGGTGAGTATTATGTGACATGCGACTTAGTTTGCCGCTATCATCATACTTCGGAGAATAGCCTCCTAAATTTGCAACGACTTTCAGGTCATGGTCCATTACAGAAATGTATCCTGGTGCGTTCCTGTCTTTTGGCCAGTCATCTCCCAAGTGATGAACAAAAAGATGGCCCCGATGAAAAATCACATCACGTGGATTACTGCCTGGAAATATTTTCGTATCTATCCATTCCCCATTAAGTTTGAATCGTTTTATTTTTTGTTGATCACTCAAGGCAAGGATCATTACTGGTTGTTTAGGATTTCTAAAATCGATTGCTCCTCCGTGCGGTCCCCAGTGCTTTAGCTGAGCTTCGCCTGATCCAATGTCACCGCCGAAAGCGGAAATCCATTTTCCCGGGGAGCTGAATTTGTGGATATAATCCTTTCCGTAACCATCGATCACAAAAAACTCACCGTTAGGTAAATGTAGTGTCTTTGCAGGCTTAAATTCATTTGGAGTCTTGTAGAGTTTTGACTCCATTGGGCAAGATACAGTCATTAAAATTTCTCCGTCCAGCGTCGTCTTGTAAACCTTTCCATTAGGGCTGTGATCAGAAATAAAAAGTACTTCGCGCCCATTCTCTTTCACGGCAGCTAATCCGTGCGCAGCAACAGTGAAGTTTCCCCATGCGTCAAGGACCTTACCTTCTGGACTCAATGCAATGAGACAGTGCTCTTTGCTGGTATGTAAAAGAAGGATCCTTCCACGTGAGTCCTGAGTAATGGCATTACAGTTCCCTAACTTATATTTATTTGCGTTCTCAGTAGCCCATTCGGGAACGAGTCGGTATCGGAAAGAGCCTTCGCCGATTTCGATTTTTTCTTTTGGAGATGTATAATTTTCCGAAGGAGAATGTTTCTCGTGAGGGAATGCGACTGTAAGTGCAGCTGATAAAGTGATCCCAATTCCAATAAAAATATTAACCATGGTTTAAATTATCGAAACTTCCCCGGTGAATTTGGTCAAGGTCCGAGTTGTTAATGAATAAAGATTTTTGGAATAAGTTATTTAATTGCTCTGTGGGGCTGAAATTTAACCAAGTGAAATCTGTGAGGACAGACTATACTTGTGTTTTATCATGTTTCTTGATTCCTTTGCTTCTCAAACTAATATTTTGCAGATGAGTTCAAGTCCTTGGCTAATTATAACTGTTGCCGCAGTGTTGTCATTTCTTTCCAATGATCGGATAAATGCGGTTTAGGACGATGCCAGGAATTCTTCTAAGGCACCTAATGTGTTAATCATTATGGCTGATGATTGTACCTACAATGACTTGCCGCTATATGGAGGAAAGAACGCAAAGACTCCGAACATTAACAGGCTGGCCAGTGAGGGATTGGTATTTGAGCGAGCCTACTTAGCTGAGGCGATGTGTCAGCCTTGCCGTTCAGAACTGTTTACGGGTAAATACCCAATGAGTAATGGTTGTGCTTGGAACCATTCTAGCAGTCGACCGAATATCAAGAGCGTTCCCCACTATCTTAGAGGACTGGGATATAGGGTGGGCATTTCGGGTAAGGTCCATGTGAAGCCGGCGTCCGTTTATCCGTTCAGTAAGGTGGAGGGATTTGATACAAATTGTGTCCGTAATCCGACTCGGTCTCACAGCCTTGATGGCATTTCACGGTTCATGTCAGCTGATAAGAATGAGAGTTTTTGTTTGGTCGTTGCTTTGGTTGAACCACACGTTCCATGGGTGATGGGGGACTCTTCAAAATATCCTCCCGAAAAGATTATTTTGCCTCCAAATATTGCCGACACCAAAAAGACCCGTGAAGCTTTCAGTCGGTACTTGGCTGAGATTACATATATGGACAAGCAAGTCGGAGACATTTTAAAAGTACTTGATGAAAGTGGTCATGCTTCCGATACTCTTGTCCTCTTTACATCTGAACAAGGATCTCAGTTTCCTGGTTGTAAGTGGACGAATTGGGATACTGGAGTGCATACGGCATTAGTTGCCCGATGGCCAGGGGTTGTTGATGCAGGTAAGCGTAGCGATGCTCTGGTGCAATATGCTGATGTTCTACCTACTCTTATTAATGTGACGGGAGCGGAGGTTCCTGAAAAGGACTTTGATGGAAAGAGTTTCTTGCCGATTCTAATGGGAAAGAGGAAAGCTCATAGACGCTATGTATATGGTATGCATAATAATCTTCCTGAAGGACCTTCGTATCCGGTACGGACAGTAAGTGACGGTTCGTTCCGTTATTTGCGTAATCTTAAATCGGAAGAGATATACATTGAAAAGCATCTTATGGGCTGGACTGGTAAAGGGGAGTTGAATAATCCTTACTGGGCAACTTGGGTGCGAGAAGCGTCGACTAACTCTAATACATATGGACTAGTAAAGCGCTACATGTACAGACCAGCTGAGCAACTCTACAATACCCGGAAAGATCCTTATGAATTGAATGATTTGATTGGGTCCGAGTCTCATGCTGAAATCAAGCAGAGACTGAGCCGAGAGCTAGATCAGTGGATGCAATCTCAAGGTGATCCTGGTTCAGCTCAAGACACTCAGGAAGCGTTGTCGGCTGCTCGAAAGGGAAAGCACCTTTATGTTTCGCCGCCCCGTTAGGTAATTGCTTGTCAATTTTGGAATTACAAACATTTGTACATTTAAAACGTGATAATATAAATTTGTGAAATTCATTCTATTTATAGTTCTTTCTTTTTTGCTAGTGCCTTGGGCAAAAGGATCCAGACCCAACGTAGTGGTTGTTTTTATAGATGATATGGGATGGGGGGATTTTTCTTGTTTTGGTAATGAATTAGCGAAGACACCTCATATAGATAAGTTAGCTCAAGAAGGTGTCCGATTTGAGCAATTCTATGTTAATTCTCCGATCTGCTCGCCTTCGAGAGTCGCTATTTCTACTGGTCAATATCCACAGAAGTGGAGAATTACCTCTTATCTTGCCCACAGGAAACAAAATCAAAATAGAGGCATGGCACAATGGTTGAGCCCGAAAGCTCCGATGCTGGCCCGTTCACTTAAGGAATCGGGTTACGCAACAGGTCACTTCGGGAAGTGGCACATGGGGGGACAACGAGACGTGGATGATGCTCCAGCAATCACTGAATATGGTTTTGATGAGTCATTAACTAATTTTGAAGGGATGGGCCCTAAATTATTGCCTCTTACCTTGAAGCCAGGACAGGACAAGCCGGGACGAATTTGGGATAAGGCTGAGCGTTTAGGAGACGGCGTGCGATGGATGCTACGTTCGCAAATCACTCAAGGATTTGTTGACGAAGCAATACCTTTTATTGATAAAGCAACAAAGAATGGTAAGCCCTTCTATGTTAATTTATGGCCTGACGATGTGCATAGTCCTTTTTGGCCGCCGGTTAACAAATGGGGCGACACGAAGAGAGAGCTTTATTTTTCTGTTTTACAGGAAATGGACAGGCAACTTGGAAAACTATTTGATTACATAAAGGGGTCAGCAACTCTCAGAGACAATACCCTTGTGTTGGTCTGCTCTGATAATGGACCAGAAAAAGGAGCGGGTCAGTCAGGACCGTTCCGTGGATATAAGACGCATCTGTATGAGGGCGGAATCCGTTCTTCTTTGGTTGTGTGGGGTCCGGGTATCATAAAGAAGAGGGGTCAGGTGAATCGCAGCTCGGTTTTTTCGGCGATAGATTTGGTGCCTACCTTACTTAAAATCACAGGTGCCAAGTATCCAGAAGGTATAGAATTTGATGGAGAATGTTTACCTGATGTGTTGCTTGGCAAATCATCTGAATCCAGAAAATTACCTTTGTTTTTCAGGCGACCGCCTGACAGGGATGCTTTTTATGGGGACAATGATTTACCAGATCTCGCTGTCAGAGATGGCAAATGGAAACTTCTCTGTGAGTATGACGGATCCGAAGCCGAGCTTTATGACTTAGAGAATGATCGGGGTGAAACTAAAAACCTAGCCTCCATGCAAAAAGGTATCGTGGCCAGTATGGCTGAGTCGGTTATTTCTTGGCATCAGTCTCTGCCACCTGATAATGGCCCTAAACTAGTAAAAGGAAGGTGAGTGTTAGGTCTTTTTCGAGATTGATCAATATGGGCTTTTCCTTGTGCCTGGAATGAGGGAATTGCAGAATCAAGGTGTTATATCCCGGACTCGGTAGAAAATGGTTTCAAGGAGTGGGTTTGGTGGCAGTGAGTCATCCGTGTAAGGGGACACGACGTTGTCATTCACCTCTATCCAATTAATAAGATCGGTCGAAGATTCGAGAGAATAGGACCGGTTCGGGAGCGAGGGCCAGGTGATGGTTGTCTGGTTTGGCTCGGGTCCTCGGGTAACACTGGTGATGGCGAACGGTGCGTCCGTGCTGGGTTGCCAATCATAGGGCTTGCCTACGTAGATGTTATCGAACATCGATAATGTTCCATTGCCCACATTGTAGATACGAACAAGATCGGGGGACGTGGTGCCGGTAGCTCCTCCGTCAATATACAAGTCCTCATCGAAGGAACCCTTTGGCTCATCGATGATCCAAATTTTACCGCCCTTGGATAGATCCTGTGACTTTAATTGCATGATCCTTCGGTAAGTGGGGCTGGCCGGGTCGAGATCAAACACGATGCCTATTCGATACCATTTTTCCATCTCCAGATCGTCGAACCCTTCGACCCCATCCAATCTGTATCCGATCGACCAGTTTACAACTTTTATTCCGTTTTGGGTAAAGGCCCAAAGTTCAAAAGCCCATGGACCAGACCGATCCGTTGCAGTCGAAGCGGCGCAAGTATAAAGACCAGTGACATTCGTTGTTCCCATGCGTGCTAGAAGCGCGCCATTATAGTTCCCTATGCCGTTGTCGAATTCGTAAGCCGGAGCGTAGTCGGCACTTAACTCTACTAGTCCTGAAAAGGTTGCAGCGTGAACATCAGAACCACCACCACTTGAATCGCTAGTGCCCAGGGCGACGAATTGTTCGCCTCCGCTCGGGTTTTCCGGAGCAGTATAAAGTTCGGGTCCTGTTTGTGGAGTCCAAGGGATTTCTGAATCAATGTAAGTGTGAACATCGAAAGAATTACTGAACTGGGCTTGCCATCCCTGCTGAGGGACTAACTGGCTTGGTCCTGGCGGGTTGCCTGCTGAGCTCTGCGTTCCTACATAACCTTCCGCAGATTCGAAACCAGTCATGAACTGAGCTGAGGCCGGTTGTAATGCTAAACTTAATCCAATCAGTAAGAATCCAGCTGAATAGGGGATTTTGAACTTCTTTGTCCACCGAATTTTGAGCCGCTTGAGCATCATGCAATTAGAAGATAGGAGAAATTTCATTTCAAGCTTTTTCTTGAGGATTGATATTAGTAATGGCCGTTTTAGTTTCTAAATAACTTCAATTTCAGGGCAGTTAAGAAACTAGAAGTGAGGGTTGTTATTGATGTTGATTCTATCAGTATAATATTTTGATCGTTCTATTACCTAATTCTCAACGTCTGAGTTTTTTGTTCCTTAGTTTTGATCCAAGCTGGTAATTTTCCGTCCCCGGTTGTCTTTCCTTGAAGTAACCAGCTCAGATTGAATCGGGCAACATGCCCACCTTCGTGACGGTGCTTGGTTCCACCTTCAAACAAAACATATATCCAACCTTCGCTAGCCGTGTCTTTCCTACCAATGCAAATTGAGGAGTAGGCGCTGGGCCCATGATGAATTTGACGCTTGATTGGCCATGTTTTAGCACCGTCAAAACTAGCCCAGACAGTTACATTCTTCCGTTCATTTGTTGGAGAATCACAGTTAGTGTAAAGTATAATGTCTTTATCTTTGATTGGAATTCGAGCTAGACCGGCCAAGCATCCTGATCCTGGACCAATGGATAGAATTGCTCCATCCGGTAGCTCATTGCATATGCTTGCATCTTTCCAAGTTAAGCCACTGTCATAGCTCCAGGCTGACCAACGTCTTGAAGCATCATAATTTTTTCCGTCTGGGTCCCAGTGACGGCGGGAGTTATAATAAAGGCGACCGTCCGAAAGTTCTGTAATGGCTCCTTCGCCAGTGCCTAGTTCAGGAAATGGCTCACTGGTCTTCCAGGTTTTTCCTCTGTCATCACTGTAAATAGAAGTATTATACATCTTAGGAAGATTTGCTCTGGTGTCAGCACCGGCATACCAGCGAGCGGCTCTAATTAGACGGCCGGCGTTCTTTCCTTTAAGAAGAGTGATACCATGTTCAGCAAAGTGCATTGAGGGAAGATTGCCTTTTTTATCCGCATGAAAGATTGTGTCTTTATTCTTTTTCCATGTCTTTCCATTATCGGTACTTCGGTGCACTGAAATGTTGGCTGGAGGGTAACGGCTCTCAGCGAAGATTAGAATTTCTCCTGTAACTTCATTAACAGTAACGCCGCCGCCGTGCCAACAAGGCCTAGTTACAGTGATTAGTTCTCCCCAATCAGTGCCTCCATTTTCACTCCTCCGCACTCTGATCCCTTTCGCTCCGAGCTTGAAATTATCTTCAACTTCGCCCCAAGTTGCGAGGACTGTACCGTCAGTGCTTACAACGATGTTCGGGTTTCTCTCAGCATCGAACAATTTTTGTTTATCGAATCGTTCTTCTCCTAGAAAATTCAACAGTTCGTTTTCAGTGATCTCTCCATATCCTAATGTGCTTATTGTGGAGATTGCGAGTAATGAGATCAGCCCTAATTTCATGGCAATACTTTTCTAACATGGTGACTGTTAAGCGTCGATCATGTTTATTTTAATGGGTTAATTAAATAAAAGGTCGTGCATGTCAGAGCCTCAGGTCTTATCCTTTGATTTGAATTAATAATTTTCTTTAACTGCTACTTTATGAAAAATTTTATTTTTGTTTATTTCCTTTTTGCTTCATTGCCGGTGTTTGCTCAGCAAGAGATTGATGCTGTGGTCGAAGGAAGGAAGGCTTTTGAGACTTACGGCTGCACAGTCTGTCATGCTATTGACAAGGCAGATAAGTCGTTTCGGACTGGCCCGAACTTGTATGGTCTTTTTCATACTGAGCCGAGGGGCCGTGAAGTTGTGAGTGCTGAATCGGGAATAAAGGTAACAGTGAAAGCTGACAAGAATTATTTCATGACTTCAGTTCGTAAGTCGTGGGACGTTCTAGCAATAGCAGAATCCGGTCCGACTAGAGGCAAGCCGTTTCCCAAGATAATGCCGATGTATGCAAAGGAGGTTATCCCCGATCAGTCCGTCGAGTATATATGGCATTTTCTGAGGACTCTTTCACCAAAGGCTCAGGCGGGACCGTCCATTGTTAAACTTAAGCAGCAGAAGAAGGAGAAGCCGAGGAGTTTATTGGAGGTTCCCAACGAGATTCTAGTAACCAACCGCACTCGCGTTGTCCGGGCACCTGTCCGTGGATCTAGCGGACGTGCTCTTCATGTTGGTTTTCCAAATGGGATGAACTATACCTTTGACCCTCGAGTATTGTCGGTGCGCAATGTTTGGGCTGGCGGTTTTTTGAATCTCACGCAAGAACGTTCAGGCCGAGGCAGGCCAGGATCTTCCAGGGGGCAAGGGAGTAGAGTTTTTGTTGAGGGTGGCGGAATTTTGCAGCCAGTCACCAAATCAGGAAATGTTGTGGATTTTGAATTCAAAGAACCTGATGTGATGGATCATAAAGCTATTGAAAAGTGGCTCTGGGAAGACCGTGACTTTCTTGAATTGTTAGATTCCGTAGACTCTGAATTCAAAGGGCACAGCATTGATTCATCTACAGGATTTCCCGTATTTTCTTTTCGTGTTGGTCAGAACGAAATGAGCCAGTCTGTGAGTCTCACTGATGAAGGTAGAATTGAATTTATTATTAGTGGAGCTTTAAAAGAGAATCAGAAATTTAAGTTATCCAAGAAGGGGCTCTCTGATCTAAAAGTCGAAGGTGGAAAGTTGAGTGAGGATGAATGGATCTTGGATACTGGAGAAAAGTTAGATACTTATAAGTTCTCGGCAAAATTATCGGGAGGATTAATTGCAAGGTCCATCATTGGTAAGGAAGAGAATTGGAGTGAGCAGCCGCTCAAAACAAATACTGATAAATTGGGCAGACAAAAGATGGAGGTCCCGGCTGGATACTCATTTGAGAATTGGGAATTTCCTAAGGATTTATATGGAAGGGATCAGCTATTCGAGCCTACCGGAATTGCGGTTGCAAAAGATGGAACTATTGTTGTTGCAACAAGGTCAGCAGGTATTTGGCGCATTCGTAATGGTAAGTGGTCATTGTTTGCTGAAGGCACTTACGAGGTTCTGGGAGTGTCAATCGAAGATGAAAAAGGAGATAAATTTGTAGTCATGCAGAAGCCGGAACTTACACGGATAAGTGATACAAATGGAGACGGACGAGCAGATCAATTTGAGACGGTCTGCGACGATTACGGGTTCCATGCAAATTATCATGAATACGCCCATGGCCCTGCCCGTGACAATGATGGGAACTACTATTTTACTTTAAATTTATCTCATGGGGGAAATGAACGTACTTCATGGAGGGCAGGAGGACCATATATGGGTTCAATGGGAGGCTATCGTGGCTGGGCATGCAAAGTGACACCTTCAGGTGAGTTCATACCTTACGCGTATGGGTTAAGAAGTCCTGCCGGGATCGGGGTCGATCCAGAAGGTCGTCTTTGGTACGCTGAAAATCAGGGGGAATACGTGGGCTCCTCTAAGGTAGTGCCTCTTGAACAAGGTAAGTTCTATGGGCATCTATCAGGTCTCGTTACTCTTCCTGGAAAAATGAAACCGGATTCTCCGGAACTGAAATTTGATAAATGGAAAGATAAAATTCGTAAAGGAGCAGTGTGGCTTCCACATGGGAAAGTGGCTAATTCTCCTGGGCATCCGACTTGGGATATTACAGGCGGAGAGTTTGGCTCTTACGGTGGACAGATGTTCATTGGGGATCAGACAATGTCTAACTTATTTCGAGTTGTTGTAGAAAAGGTTGCCGGAGTAGATCAAGGATGTGTCGTTCCTTTTGCACGGTTTTTTGCTTCTGGAGTTATGCGGCCTGTATTTTTACCTGACGGAAGTTTGCTAATTGGCCAGACTGGCCGTGGATGGGGAGCTTTTGGAGGTCAGCAGGGGAGCTTGCAGAGAATAATCTATGATAAGAAAACGATCGCATCTGATATTCATGGTGTAAAAGCTGCCAAGAATGGTTTCATGATAAATTTAACTCAGCCGATCTCAAAGGATTTGAGTTTGGATGAATTGATGAGCTTTGTGAAGATCGATTCTTGGTTTTATACTAATACTGGCCGTTACGGTTCCCCTGAACATGATAAGCGCGAGGATAAGATTGAAGAGGTATCCATCGCGCCTGACAGAAAGTCTATTCAATTAACCTTAAAGGGATTCGAGGGATCCTCTAGTTGGCTTGACAGGATTTACCACATTCAGTTCAAAGACACCCAGAAAATTTTCGCAGGATTACTAGTGAAAAATAATCTTAGGGCGTATTTTACGTTGAGAGCAATACCTCAATAGAGCGATGAGTCGGGAGTAAAGAAACTTTTGAATAAATCAACTCATTTATTCATTTGAAGTTCATATTAGTCGTTTAAATATAAAACTTAGCCCCATTGTTGGATGCCCTTTCGCTTGATAGTTTTTTCTATTGTGTGTTAGGGCATCCTTTTTATTTACCCTATTGTGTGATCTCGGAAAGGGGCGGACAGCGGCTAAGATATGTGCTGCTTCTTGTGAAGTATTATGAGACTACTATTTCTATTAGGTAAGAGGTAGAGGCTTCCCATCACTTATGGGCAAGGGACGACCTAGGCGGTCAGTGATTGTCGTTTTATGATGGATACCGAATGCTTCGAAGATCGTTGCATGGAGATCGGCGGGGCCGCATGCATTTTCTGCAGGCTCGGAACCTGATCTATCGGATTTTCCATAGACCTGACCTCCTCGAATGCCGGCACCTGCAAGTGCAATTGAATAACAGCTGGGATAATGATCGCGCCCGGCATTGCCGTTTATTTTTGGGGTTCTACCGAATTCAGTGAGGAACACGACCAATGTATCATCTAGCATGCCTCTCTCGCTTAGATCATCAAGCAATGCTGCGGCCGGCTTATCAAACGCAGGGAGCATTGTGTTTTTTAATCGGTTAAAGTTATCGGCATGTGTGTCCCAGTGATCTCCCTTGGATCCATTCAAGTCTCCGGCAGAGCAGGCAACTGTAACGATAGGGACACTCGCTTCGATCAGGCGTCTTGCGAGCAACATGCTTTGACCGCATATGTGTTGACCGAATTTGGAACGGACAGAATCAGATTCCAGGTCAAGATCGAATGCTTTACGTACCGTTGGACTCATGAGCATGTCAGTTGCCAGACCCTGAAAGTACTGCATATCATCTATTGCATGTCCTGCCCCAGAAAATTGATCAAGACGACTCAGAAGTCCGAGTCTTGAGCCGAGTTTCTGACGGTCAATGGCTTCTTTGGGATTGATTCTTGATGCCCCCAAATCCCTTGACACGCCGCCAAACTCTTTACCATTTGGTGTTCTAATGACGATCGGATTATAGCTTGCCCCGAGCCACCCCCCATATTCACCGGCTTGAAGAGTTCCATTATCAACGAGAGGATAAGGGAGTCTGATTGCTGAAGGTAATCCTGTTGGAGCGACTTTAAATTTAGATATGACTGACAATAATGAAGGCCAATCATTTGAAGAAGGAGGTAGATTTGAGGCGGTATCAGATTGAGGAGGCTTATGACCTGTAAAGTTCCAATACATGGCCTTGCCGTGTGCAGAACTCCCGTGATGCATTGATCGAACTATCGCGAGTCGTTCTGTCTGTTTGGCAAGGAAAGGCATGTGTTCGCCTATGTGTGTGCCGGGCGTAGCGGTGGGGATGGTTTTAAATGTCCCTCGTGTTTCACTTGGACCATCAGGCTTAGGATCCCAAGTTTCAAGATGGCTCATTCCACCCCAGGCAAAAAGAATGATACATGATTTTGCTCGTCCAGATGGGATGGC
>Ga0315329_10000892_pt1 | contig 11784 bp, 10 predicted proteins | sample M150032315metaG_FD_203459 | JGI IMG/M metagenome (GOLD analysis project Ga0315329, IMG submission 203459) | Ammonia-oxidizing marine archaeal communities from Monterey Bay, California, United States - M1 500m 32315 | ecosystem: Environmental > Aquatic > Marine > Coastal | place: USA: California...
TGCACCACGAACAGGACGCGCCAGCCCAGCCACTCGATGAGTGGGCCGCCAGTGACCACGCCGACGGCTGGTGACAGGGCAACCACCGCGGCCCAGATGCCCAGGGCACGGGTCCGGTCACGCTGAGGAAAGACCGACAGGATCATGGCCATGGCCGACGGTCCGGATGCCGCCTTGGCGGCCTGGGCGAGGGTCCGCAGCACGATCAGCGACGTGATGCCCCAGGCCAGCGAGGTGGCCAGGGCCAGCACTGTGCCCAGCGTGAAGCTGACCAGGTAGGTCCGGCGATGGCCGTGGAGGTCGCCGATCTTGCCGATGATCGGGGTGACCACGGCGAAGGCCAGCATCGGTGCGGCGATCACCCAGGTGATGGTGTCGTCGGTGGTGCCCAGGTCGCGGGCGATGCGGGGGAGCGAAGCCGACAGCACGGTGACCGGGTAGCTACCGGCCGCCGTGCCGAACAGGGCGGTGATCAGGACGAGGCGGCGGTAGTCCGGTCGTCGTCGGATCCGGTCGCGTGCCCCGGCGAGCCCCCGCAGCCGACGCGGCGTGTCCTCGGGATCGGCGGGTTCCTCCATTGCCGTCGACCATAGAGGTGCCCCGCGGACAGGTCTCCAGCGGACCCGCGGCACCACCCAGTGGCTACGGTCACCTGCCGTGATCGACGCGCACCAGCCATCGACCGGTCCTGGTGGTCGACCCGTGGGCATCGTGGTGAACCCCCGGTCGGGTACCGACGTGCGACGCGCGGTGGCCGCCGCAGGGGCGGTGACCATCGAGGACAAGGCCAACGTGGTGCGACGCGTCGTGCTGGGTGCCCGCGAAGCGGGGGTCGATCGGTTCGTCGTGCACACCGACACTCATCGGATCGTGCAACGGGCCACCGAGACCATGCGGGGCCTGGACCTCCACTGGCTGGACCACGAGCCGACCTTCACCGAAGAGGACACGGTGGCCGCGGTGGCCGCCATGCGGGACCTGGGGTGCGCGGTGGTCGTGGTGCTGGGTGGCGACGGGACGAACCGGGCCGCCGCCCGGGCGTGGCCCGACCTGGTGGTGGTCCCGTTGTCCACCGGCACCAACAACGTGTTCCCGGTGCTGGCCGAGGCCACGGTGGCTGGGGCGGCCGCCGGTCACGTGGCCACCGGGCGCGTGGCTGTCCGTCCGAAGACCACCGGGCCGGGGCCCTCCGAGAGCCGGTCCGGAGGCGTACCCACTGATCGAGGGTTCAGCGGGGACCTGTTCGGTGCGGTGGCGAACCGGGCGATGGTGGTGCGGGTCCGACCCGACGGGGCGGCGGTGCCCGATGACCTGGCCCTGATCGACGCGGTGGCCGTCGACGATCCGTACCTGGGCTCGTTCGAGTTGTTCGAGCCGGCGAACCTGCGGACCGCCGTGCTGTCCAGGGCCGACCCGGCGGCCGTCGGCTTTGCCGGGGTGGGCGGGCTGATCGAGCCGGTGGCGCCCGACGAGGAGGCCGGGTTGCTCCTCCGATTCGGGCTGGCCGAGGACTGCGACCGGGTAGTGCGGGGGCCGACCGCCCCGGGGCACTACGCCGATCTGGGTCTGGTCGAGGTGCGTCGCCTGGCGCCCGGTGAGGAGGTGGCGGTCGACGGGCCGCTGCTGCTGGCCTTGGACGGGGAGCGAAAACGCCGACTGGTGGCCGGCGAGCGTGTCCACCTGTCGGTGGTACGTGATGGCCCGTGGGTGGTGGATGTGGCTGCGGTGATGGCCCGCGTCGCCGCCGATAGGGCGTACCTGTTTACGGGGAACTCGCCGGGGAACGCCTGAGTTCTACGGGGAACGCCTGCGTTCTTCCGGAGGGATGCCCGGATCCCCTCAGGGGCTGGGGACGGAACCCGAAGCAGGTCTGGTCTCCCGGTTGGGTCAGACGGGCAGCAGGGCCGCCACCCGGGTTCCGGGGCGGGTTAGCCGGTCAGCAGGGCCGCCACCTGGTCGAGATGGTCCACGACGGGGAAGTCCACGCCGGCCAGCTCGTCGGGATCAGGCTCCTCGAACACCCAGGTTGTGGTGTGGGGTACGTGGATGGCCCGCCCACCGATGGCCAGCACGGGCAGTACGTCGGACTTCACCGAGTTGCCCACCATGGTGAAGTCGGCCGGGTCGATCCCGTGGCGGTCCAGCACCTCCCGGTAGGTCTGCTCGTCCTTCTCGGGGACGACCTCGACCCTCCAGAACCGGTCGGCTAGGCCACTCCTCCGGAGCTTCCCCAACTGGTCGCCCAGATCGCCCTTGGTGACGAGCAGCAGCTGATGGGTGGAACCGAGCACGTCGAGGGCCTCGGGTACCCCGTCGAGTAGTTCGATGGGGTGGGCCATCATGTCGTGTCCCCAGCCGACGATGCCGGCCAGCGCCGGGGAGTCGATGGCGCCGTCGGAGAGTTCGACGGCGGTGAGCACCATGGAGAGGACGAAGCCCTTGATGCCGTAGCCGTGGCGGGCGATGTTGATCTGCTCGGTGGCCAGCAGGGCGGAGTCGGTGGCGTCACCGTCGGCCCACGGGGCCATCAGGTCGCGGAAGAGCCGTTCGACCTCGTGGAACCTCTCCTCGTTCTCCCACAGCGTGTCGTCGGCGTCGACGCCCATGATCGGCCACATTGTGGCGAGCCTACGGGTCGGGTTCGAGGCCACCGGCGGGTCGGGGTGTCCCCGTCGCGTCGGGGGCTCGGAAGTACCGTGTGGCCCATGCGGGACCTGTGTATGCGTTCGGCCTGTCTGGGCCCGGCTGACGTCCTGGTGGTGATGGACGTCGTCGAACTGACCTTCACCATCCACGACCTCGACGAGGTCGATGGACCGGGCGCCGTGGTGCTGTGCGCGACCCACATCGGCCGCCTCCGGGCACCCGTCGGGTGGGATCTGGTCGACCTCCGGGGCGCCGGTTCGGTGATCCTGATGCCCGAGCGGCCCATGACGGTGGGCGAGGCGGCCGACATGGCCGACGAGGTGCTGCGTCCGGTGGCCGACGTCGAACCCATTCGACCCACTGCTCGGCCGGATGCGGCCGTGCATCCGTTGGAGGCGGCCCGTACGGCAGCCCGTTCCGCGGCCCGGTCGGCGACGGGTGTCCCAGACGTGGTCGACGAGGAGTTGGTTCCCGACACGGCCGAGACCCCGTTGCTGGCCCGAGCCTTTCTGGGGGTCGAACGGCATCCCTCGGCCGGACCTGACGACGTCCCCTCCGATCCGTTCGAGGGCGATCACTGGGACCAGAGCGATGAGAGGGCCTCCGAGTTGGAGGGCCAACTCACCCTCGGCGGCGACCCGGTCGCCTGACCCGGCGGCGCTCGATGGCGTCGGGACATCTGTTCTCATCGAGGTCGACCGATCCGGCCGGTCAGCCCATCGGGGGTGATGTGAGCGTCGCTGTCAAGGGTGCCGTGTGTATCGCCCTGGTCATCGTGCTGGGGGTGGGCGCCTCGGCATGCGGGGACGAAATCACGGAGCCGGCTGGCCGGTTGTTCGAGGCACCTCCCGATCCCGCCACCACGCTGGTCCCTGACCCGTCGGGTATCTCCACCACCGTGGCTGCACCGTCCACCACCGTGGCTGCACCGTCCACCACCGTGGCTGTGTCGCCAACCACCGTGGCTGTGTCGCCAACCACGACGGAGCGGGTCGCCATCATCGGAGTACCGACGTCGGTCGGTGGGCACGGCTCGGTGCCCGGGTGGCCCGGCGGTTCGTGGGTGGATCCGGCGTCCATCGGGCAACCCTGGGGGTCGGTTCCCGGGGTGCTGACCTTCCGGGGATCGCCGACTCGGAGTTGGCACGGCTCGGGACCGGTGCCGTCGGACCCGGTGGTGGCGTGGCGCTATCCCCGGGACTCGCTCATGTGCTCGTTGTCGACGGTCGGTACCGACGAGCGGGAATGGTGCGGCGTCGGCTGGACGGGGCAGCCGGCGGTGTTCGAGCGGGACGGCCACCTCTGGGTGGTGTTCGGTGCCTACGACGGGCAGGTCCATTTCGTGGACGGGGTGACCGGTGCGCCCCGCCTGCCGCCGCTGGCCACCGGCGACCTGGTCAAGGGGTCGCTGACCGTCGATCCGGACGGGTTCCCGCTGGTCTATGTGGGGTCCCGGGACGACCTGCTGCGGGTGGTGGCGTTCGACCGTGACGAACCGACGGTGCTGTGGAGCCTGCACGCCGAGGACTCCGGGCAGCCGTTGTGGAACTCCGACTGGGACGCTTCGCCGCTGGTGCTCGACGACCACCTGTTCGCCGCCGGGGAGAACAGCCGGTTCCACGTGGTGCGGCTGCGGCGGGGGTACGACTCCGATGGCCTGGTGACCGTCGACCCGGAGTTGGTGTGGTTCACCCACGGGTGGGACAACCAGTTGATCGCCGACGCCGGGTACAACCTGTCGATCGAGAATTCGCCGGTGGTTATCGGGGACACCCTGTGGTTCGCCAACTCGGGTGGTCTGGTCCAGGGCTGGGATATCGCCGGGTTGGCCGACGGGTTGCGGCCCCACCGGACGTTCCGGTTCTGGGTGGGTGATGACGTCGACGCCACGCTGGTGCCCGACGCCGAGGGATTCCTGTACGTGGCCGTGGAGTACGAGCGGGAGACCGAGCGGTCCCGGGAGTTGGGACAGTTGGTGAAGCTGGATCCGTCCAGGCCCGATGACCCGGTGGTGTGGTCGGTGCATGCCCGGTCCGAGGCGCCGTCGGGCATCTGGGCCACGCCGGCGGTGCATCGTGATCTGGTGGTGGTGGCCACCGACGACGGCGAGGTGCTGGGGATCGACCGGGCCGACGGTTCGGTGCGGTGGCGGTTCGGCCTGCCCCGGCCTCTGTGGTCGTCGCCGACCATCGTGGACGATGTGCTGCTCATGGGTGACTGCGCATGGGCCGGACGGATGTCGGCGTTCGACGTGTCGGACACCTCGGTCGTGCCACCGCTGTTGTGGGAGGTCGAGACCGGGGCGTGCGTGGAGGCGTCGCCGACGGTGTGGCGCGGCACGGTGTACTTCGGATCCCGTGACGGTCGGATGTACGCCCTCCGCGACCGGTACGGGGGCTGAGTCGCGCTATTGGTCCCGCCGGTGGCTCCGGCGTCCGGTTCGGGGCTGTGGGTTACTGCTGAGTAGGTTCGCTCCCGGTCCCGGATCCGTCGGGGCATCCACGTGAGCCTGGAGCAGCCATGGCCGAGGTCACCGAAGCAGAGATCCGGGAGATGACGCGGGAACTGGTGGCCGATGTGCCGCCGGACCAGGTCGACCAGTTCGAGTTCCGGGGCGCCCAGTTCGACCGGGGCCTGGCCCTCGTGCAGTTCCCGGAGGGCCTCGGTGGCCTGGGGCTATCCAGCCGTCGCCTCCAGACGGTGGTCGACGCTGAGTTGCGGGCTGCCGGCGTGACCTACCACGACCTGAACATCAACCCGATTGGGATCGGGATGGGCGCGCCGGTGGTGCTCACCTATGCGTCCGACGAGCAGAAGCAGCGTCTCCTCCGGCCCATGTACACCGGTGAGGAGGTCTGGTGCCAGATGTTCAGCGAACCGGGCTCAGGTTCGGACGTGGCCGGCCTGTCGAGCCGGGCGGTCCGTGACGGCGACGAATGGATCGTCAACGGCCAGAAGGTCTGGACGACGCTGGCCCACGTGTCGCGGTGGGGGATGCTGGTGGCCCGGACCGATCCGGACCAGCCCAAGCACAAGGGCCTGACGTACTTCCTGCTGGACATGGAGTCCGAGGGTGTCGACGTTCGGCCCCTGCACCAGATCACCGGTGAGGCGGAGTTCAACGAGATTTTCCTGACCGACGTGCGGATTCCCCACGATCGGGTGTTCGGCGAGGTCGGAAACGGCTGGGCCGCTGCGGTGACCACGTTGATGAATGAACGGGTGGCCCTTGGCGGTGGCGTGCCGAAGAAGGGTTCGGGCCCCATCGGCGACCTGGTGAAACTGTGGGGCGAGACGAGGGACTCGCTGGACCCGGTGACGCGGACCGTCATGCGCGACCGGGTGACCGACCTGTGGAGTCAGGCCGAGGCACTTCGCCTAACGAACTGGCGGGCCCGGGATGCCTCCAAGTCAGGTAACCCCGGCCCCGAGGGATCGGTCACCAAGATGATGTCGGCGGAGATGAACCAGCGAATCTACGAGACCTGCATGGACCTTCTGGGTGCCGCCGGAATGGTCTACGAGGCCGGATACGAACGCAAGCGTCCTACCGGCCTCCGGGGGCCGGGCATCCATCCCAGGTACGCATTCCTCCGGTCCCGGGCCAACACCATCGAGGGTGGAACGTCCGAGGTCATGCGCAACATCCTGGGCGAGCGGATCCTGGGCCTACCTGGCGATGTCAGGGTCGACAAGGAAATCTCCTGGTCCGACGTGCCCCGTAACTGACGAGTCGTTCAGCCGCGGCGCCAGGAGGTGCCGTTTGGCGTGTCCTCCAGCGTGATGCCCTGCACTGCGAGTTCGTCGCGGATGCGGTCGGCCTCAGCGAAGTCCCGGGCCGCCCGGGCGGCCAGCCTGCGGTCGACCAGCTCGTCGATCTCTGCATCCTCGCCTTCGTCGGCGCCACTCCCGGTGCCGCCCGACGCCGAGACCCGACCCAGGTCCAGTCCGAGGGCGCAGGCCAGCTCCAGAGCGGCGGCCGCCAGGGCGGCGGCCGCGCCGTCGTCCTCGGCGTCCAGTGCCCGGTTGGCGTCGCGGACGGCGTCGAAGATGATGGCAAGGGCCTGCGGCGACCCGAGGTCGTCGTCCATGGCGGCCCGGAAGCGGTCCACCACGTCGGCGTCGGGTCCGGCATCCGGCAGGTCGGCGGTGGCCATCCGGTCGGCGAACTTGTCCAGTCGTGCCAACGCTGCGGCGGCCTGGTCCAGCGTCGTCGATCCGATCTCCATGGTGCGCCGGTAGTGGGTCTGGAGGACCAACAGGCGCAGCGCCCGCGGGTCCCACGCGTCGAGCAACTCGGCCAGCGTCGTGAAGTTGCCCAGCGACTTGGACATCTTCTCACCGTCGACCTGGACCATTCCGTTGTGGATCCAGTGGCGGGCGAACGACCGGCCGCACCCCAGTGCCTCGGCCCGCTCGTTCTCGTGGTGGGGGAAGACAAGGTCGTCGCCGCCGCCATGGATGTCGAAGCCGTCGCCCAGCAGGTGTAGCGACATGGCCACGCACTCGATGTGCCAGCCGGGACGGCCCGGCCCCCACGGCGAGTCCCAGATGGGCTCGCCCGGCTTGGCGGCCTTCCAGAGGGCGAAGTCCAGGGGGTCGGCTTTATCGTCGTCCACGTCGACCCGGGCACCGGCACCCTCCCTGAGGTCGTCGACCGACCGCCCCACCAGGGCGCCGTACTCGTCGAGCTGGTCCACGTCGAAGTAGACGCCCGACTCGGTGGTGTAGGCCATGTCCCGTTCGACCAGTTCGACGATGACCTCGACCATGCGGTCCACGTACTCAGTGGCCCGGGGGCGAAGGTCGGGGTGGGCGACGTTGAGGCGGTCCATCTGCTCGATGAATGTGGCCTCGAAGCGGCTGGCCACCTCCGGTTCGGACGAACCCTCCTCGGCTGCCCGGTTGATGATCTTGTCGTCGATGTCGGTGATATTGGACACCGAGGTGACGTCCAGTCCGGTCCAACGCAGGTAGCGGACCAGCACGTCGAAGGCCAGCGTGCTGCGGGCGTGCCCGAGGTGGGGGACGTCGTAGACGGTGGGCCCGCACCAGTAGACGGACGCCTTCCCCTCCTCGCGGGGGACGAAGTCGACCTTGTCGCCAGTCAGGCTGTCGGTGAAGCGCAGCACCGGATCAGGATACGGCCCGCCTGCCACCGGCCCGCCCGAACTCTTCCCCCCTGTCACGCTCCGTCCGCCGGAGGCGGACTGGGGATCACGTCGTGCGCGACCAGGACTCGGGCAGGGTGGCATCGAGGCGAATGCCCAGCAGGGCTGCCGCGGTGGCCAGGCCCGATGCAGCCGTCGGGTCGTCGCCGGTACCCGAGAGGATCCCGCCGGCCAGCAGGTCCAGGGCGTCGCAGGCGGTGACCGTGTCGAGGTCGTCGTCCAGCGCGGCCCGCACGGCGGCCAGCGTGGGCGCCGGGTTCGGTCCCCTGGGTCGTCGGGCTGCGGTGACGAGGCGGTCGAGGCGGGTGATGGCGTCGTCGATGTCGTAGTCGAACCACTCGAAGCCGGCCCGGTAGTGGTGGGCCATGAGGGCCAGCCGGATGGCCCGGGGGTCGTGCATGTGCCGCAGGTTGCGGACGAAGACCAGGTTGCCGAGCGACTTGGACATCTTGGTGCCTTCGTAGGCCACCATGCCGACGTGCATCCAGTGGCGGGCGAACGGCTGACCGGTGGCCGCCTCGCTCTGGGCCACCTCGCATTCGTGGTGGGGGAAGGTCAGGTCGTTGCCGCCACCGTGGAGGTCGATGGTCTCGCCCAGATCGGCCATGGCCATGGCCGAGCACTCGATGTGCCATCCCGGTCGCCCCGGTCCGAACGGCGAGTCCCACGACGGTTCACCCTCGGCGCTGGCCTGCCAGAGCACGAAGTCCAGCGGGTTTCGCAGTCGGGGATCTTCGGGATTGCCGCCCCGTTCGGCGGCGTAGGCCAGCATCGTGGCCTCGTCGTAACCGGTCATCGACCCGAACGCGTCCCATGTGGACACGTCGAAGAAGGTGGTGCCCTCGACGGTGTAGGTGTGGCCGTTGGCTTCGAGGCGACCGATGAGGGCGAGCATGGCATCGATAGAACCGGTGGCCGTTGGTTCCGACGTTGCCGGTCGCAGGTCGAGGGCGGCGAGGTCGGCGTGGAAGTGGTCCATCTCCCGGGCGGCTAACTCGAGGTAGTCGATGCCGAGCTCCCGGGCCTTGGGGAGGATGGAGTCGTCGACGTCGGTGACGTTGCGGACCATGCGGACCTCGTGGCCCAGGTCCTCGAGTCGGCGGACGACGAGGTCGAAGGTGAGATAGGTGAAGGCGTGGCCGAGGTGGGTGGCGTCGTACGGCGTGATGCCGCAGACGTACATGTTGACCGTGGGGCCGGGTTCGAAGGGGACGACCTCGTCCCGTGCGGTGTCGTGCAGGCGCATTCCCATGGTCGGCGACGGTAGCGGTCGCGGGAACCCAGCGCGGGACCCGTCGGACGGACAGGGCTGGCGGTCAGTCCCGCTCGAAGGGGCCTGAGTGTTCCCAGTCGGCCAACAGGGTGCGTAGGGCGGTGACCAGGAGCAGCGGCTGGTCGAGCATGACGTGGTGGCCGGCCGGTGGGATTTCGACCACCGGGGCGACCCGGCCCCATCTGCTCGTACATGTAGGCGCCGATGTCGGCCGTGACCAGGCCGTGCTGGGCTCGGAACAGGGCGATGCGGCACGTGATGCTAGGGAGGAGCTGGTCGGCGGCCGCCCGATCGGGGAGGAAGATCCCCGGGTCGAACTTCTAGGTGACGACGCCCTCGCATGGGCGCAGCGAGCGAGCGGCCACGTCGGCCATCACGTACGGCTCGTAGTTGTCCTGTTCGGGCACGGTGCGGAAGCGGGTGACGGCCGTGACGGCGTTCAGGTACACCTTGGGATTGCGGAAGTTGTCGCGGCGTCCGGCGTCCATCTCCGGGTCGGCTTTCACGACGGGCGAGTCGATGACGATGGCGCCGGCCAGGCGGTCGGGGTGGCGGGCCGCGGTGGCCAGCGTGACGAAGCCGCCCATGGAGTGGCCGATGACGATCGGGTGGCCCGCCATGTCGGCCGCATCTGCGACGGCCATGACCTCGTCGGTCCAGGCGGCGAGCGAGTACCGGTCGCGCCGGTCGCTATCACCGTGGCCGGACAGGTCGAGTGCCGCCACCCGGTAGGTGCCAGCGAACTGGGCGGCCACGTGGGTCCACCAGTGGGCGTGGGCGGCGCCGCCGTGGAGGACGTCTAGGGCGTGTCGGTACCAAGGAGGTGCAGCCTGCCTACTCATGACTGGCTCCTGTTCCTGACGGTGCAGGTTCTGGGCGCCCTCGACAGGAATCGAACCTGTGGCCTACCGCTTAGGAGGCGGTCGCTCTATCCGACTGAGCTACGAGGGCGAGGGAGGCGCGTTATGTGGCGCGTTACTGCCGATAACGGTCTTCCTCGCTGTGAAGGTTACCGGTGAGGCTGGTTTGGCCCGTTGGGAGTGGGTCTAGCGGGAGGTTGGGTACCGTCGCCTTCGCGCCGCTCTCGGTGGTGGCCTAACAAGTCGGGTTCGGTGCCGAGGCATGATGGCCAGGTGGAGGACTGTCACGACGTCGTTGATGTTGTCGTCGAACGAAGTCGTGGGCTGACTGTCACGTTCGCTGACGCGCACGTTGCGGAACTCGATTTAATGCAACTTCGCCTGTCTTGCCCATGTGCGGCCTGTCGTTCACTGCGGGAACGTGGAGAGGCAGCGTGGCCTCGTCATGGCAGCCCAGCCCGACTACAGATTAAGGATGCGGCGCTCCATGGCGCATGGGGATTGAACATCATCTGGAACGACGATCACAGCACGGGTATCTACACCTTCGAGTTGTTGCGGGAGATCAGTGGCTGGAGCAACGACTAGGAGGACGTCTTGAGCTGGTTCGGCCAAACCAGTTGAGGCGGCTGGGTGTAAGACTCGCTGCGTGGCCGACCAGGGCGGGTTCTGCACTGAATACGGCACTGCTGTGTGGTTGTGAGAGCGATGCGTGCCCGTAGGGAACCCCCACCGTTTTGCATAGTCGAGGTGGCTCGGATTGAGCCACGTAACCCCCACATGGTTCGGATCACTCTTGCCGGGCCGATGCTCCAAGGGCTCGACCCCGGCCTACCGGCCGCCAGCGTGCGTGTCCTGCTTCCCGGAGATCCAACCGAGGTTGTTCTGCCCACATGGGCCGGGAATGAGTTCCTGTTCGCGGACGGCAGCCGGCCGACTATCCGAACACTCACCCCGCTCTCGTTCAGACCCGGTCCGCTCGAACTCGATATCGAGGTTGTCCGACACGGAAACGGGATTCTTTCCGTGTGGGCAGATACGGCCAAGGCAGGGGATCGTGTTGCCGTTTCTGGCACAGGGCGCGGATACGAGATTGATCCGGCAGTTCGCTCGTTCCTGCTCGCAGGTGACGAGTCGGCACTTCCTGCCATCTCCATGCTTCTTCGAGCGCTCCCTCCGGAGGCCGAGGTGGAGGTACTCATTGAGATCCGGCATCCTGATGCACGCCTCGAGTTGCCCGCTCACCCAGGTGCGACCATTCAGTGGTGTCAACTTGAGGCTGGCTCAACTCCTGGCGATTCTCTCTTCGCCGCTGTCACCAGCGCACAGATAGCTCCTGACGCACGGGTATGGGCTGCTGGCGAGGCGGCCGCCGCCCAGCGCATTCGCCGTCATCTCTTTGACGAGCGGGGTCTTTCCCGCTCCCACGCTGTTGTCCGGGGCTACTGGAAGCACGGCCGCGGCGGCGTGGTCGAAGGCGCCCACTGACATGACTGGGGGACTAGTCCAGTGACCTTCTGCGAAGCCCGAGTCCAAGTCGGCTTCCCCGACTACCTCCTCGTCGACATGGGGATCTTCGACCTGGCCACCTGGTTCAAAGCAATGAGAGAGCGCCTCGGCGACACCCAGAAGGTCGCCGAGTTCGAGAAGATCGAAGTCCCCGGAGACCTCGTCATCGAACTCGTAAAGGGCACCAAGGGCCGGTTCCACCACCGAGGCGTCACCGAACACGACATCAAACTGTCCGCTGACGATGCCGCCCGACTGTTCAAACCAGACAGCACCTACACCGTCGAACTGTTCGAGGTCTAGACGCAGTCGAACTGTCACACCC
>Ga0315329_10000895_pt1 | contig 11770 bp, 11 predicted proteins | sample M150032315metaG_FD_203459 | JGI IMG/M metagenome (GOLD analysis project Ga0315329, IMG submission 203459) | Ammonia-oxidizing marine archaeal communities from Monterey Bay, California, United States - M1 500m 32315 | ecosystem: Environmental > Aquatic > Marine > Coastal | place: USA: California...
CGATTGGGCATATGTCACTGAGTGATTTGAATTTATCACTTTACATGTAAGTGCAATTATTCATAAAGAATGCCAAAGAGGCGAACGCATGAGAGTCATTGTACTGAGTCTTGTCGGAATACTATGCATTGCTGCAATTCCTAGTGTGTTTGCTGATAGCAATCACGATTCCTCAGAACAAGGCTATCATGGACTTGCACTATCTAGGTCTTCAATCGATCATTTCACACTTACCGACCAAAATGGAATGGCTGCTACAATTACTGGGGAAGTAGCTGATGCAACAGTTGTTGCATTTATTTTCACCAGATGTCATGACGTGTGTCCAACAATTACTCAAAATTTGAAGACTGCGCAATTATCGCTCGATGGAGAAGATGTCAATTTTATTTCAATCTCTGTTGACCCTGAATATGATACACCTGAACGTCTTGCTGCATATACAGAAATGCATGGAGTTGATTGGCCACACCTTACAGGTACTCTCGAAGAAGTAGAGCCGGTGTGGGATCAATTCCTCGTTAGTGTAGACAGAGCATATATCGAATCTCATGAAACTACTAATGAAACAATGGATGGTCATGGAGAGCATGATATGTCTCATGCAGATAGTGTAACTGTGATGATGCCCGATGGTAATTCAAGTGAGCATGATGTAATGCTGAATGGTTGGCACCAACTAACTGCAACATCATACGAAGAAGATTGGAATGTCGTTGCAAGCACATCCGAACTTGGACACAGCGTTACCGGAATTAACGGCGAAGATGCACCCTCTGATGGGACTTGGACGTGGGAATTGCATACATGGGATTCTGATAATTCAGCATGGATTAGTTCTAGCATGAACATCGATTCACTAATGCCTCAAGCGATTGCATTCGCACCAAATACCACCGATGATACAACCATCCCTGCTCCGATGGGGGAGCATGCTTCTACTACCATAGTCAATGTAAGCGGAAATTCGAGCAGCGCCATGATGTCAGCAACAAATGCATGGCATCAATCAATGGCTACACTCAGTGACTATGATACCCCTGATAGTGAATATGGACACTACATGAATTCGATAGGAAATGTATCGGCACCAGATGATTTCAGTTGGTGGTGGCAACTCCATTCGTGGAATGATACATCGGGAATGTGGGAAGAGGCTCAAGTCGGAATGGATGACTTGACAGATACCATGCACATTGCTTGGGCCCCAAATTCTACATCTGATATGAGTATTCCATCTCCTGCTAATATGGAAGGAATGGATCATGATGACGATGAATCAGAATATGCAACTCTCCATACTACTCTTACATTCATTTTAGATTCGAATGGCAAACCTAGAATCTCCTGGTCCGGATATCAATGGGACATCAGCGATTTTGTTGAAGATATCAAAAAAATAATCGACGGAGTGTCCAATCCAGATTCCTCAGATAGTATTCCAGGATTTACATTTAGTATCGCTACAGCGGCGCTTGGATTTGCATTCATTGCTAGTTCTCGAGATGAGTGAACAGTAGCAAGAGTCTTGACCATTGGTTTATCCCCGAGGGTTGAAGCGGAGGTCGCATAGCCTGGTATTGCGCCGGCCTTGAAAGCCGGTGTCTTCTGACACGGGAGTTCGAATCTCTCTCTCCGCGCTTTTCACAAACGATGGTTTGACAAACTAAAGGTGCCGTAGGCACCTCATGGCCCGCAACCCCAGACTCATGGTTCTGTTCGTCTCGGTCCTGTTTCTTCTCACTGGCTGCATTGCTAGTTCCACTCCTGAATGGGGTACTGATGGGGTGGAAGTTACTCTCAACGACGATTCGGCAGATGTCAAATCGGAATTGGGTACTGAATCATATTCCGAATCATTGACGCTTGGAAAGTGCGGAGACGGGAAATTTACAATCACAGGCTGGTTGATTTCCTCCGTTGTGTTTGAAAGCCATACAGATGATGTTGGAGGATATGAACAAGCGATGGGTGCTGCTGTAATCATTGACAAGATGACTTGGAGAGAGGCTGTCGAAGTAGAGATGGGCCCTCGGGTGGATCTCAAGCACTGGATTACCCCCCTCTACCCTGAGGAAGCCGTTGGTTCGAAACTTTCTGAGCACGAAAGTGAATGGGCCGTCATAGGAATAATTCCTGGCTCTGAAAATGTAGCTGACAATCTCAATGTATTGGACGAGTGGCAACAAGCCATTACTATCAAAGGATATCTCGTAGTTAGTTCCGGAGTACCAGGTGACCAATTAGAAACCGATAGTTGTGACTTTGCCTACCAAGCCCAAGGGATGATTATCACTTCCATACAAGTCGAAGAAGGAGTTGTTAGTGCAAATGGTGACCACGATGAAGAATGGGCACTCGGAGACACCGACTACTTTGGTGGATGGGCTTACATTCTCTTCTTCTTAGTAGTCGGAGGCGGTGGCGGATTCGCAATGTTCACCTTTTCAACAATGATGATTCGCCAAGGAGCAAAGAGTTCTGCTAAGACTCTACTCGGTCGAGAAGGTTTTGCTAAAGCCGTACAAATGAAACGCGATTTGAAACGCTCAAAGAAGGATGACCTCGGACCAAGAGCGCCTCCAAAACAAAAAGAAAAGGTTGCGGCTCCTAAAGTGAAAGAAGAGAAAATCGCAGGATTCAGCCTTGACAATATCCTATCCGCAGATTCTGAAGATAGAGGGCCAACTGAATTCGGAGGTTCTGGTTCGGTAACGATTGCTCCAGAAGTCAAAGAAGTACCAGCGACTGCCACAGCATCTGCATCTCAAGTGACGCAAGCCTCGTACGACCAACCGGTCACACCACAAAATGACAGTATTTATTCAGGCTCAAGTGTAACGTCAAGCCAACCAGAACCGGCGTCCAAGCGTCAACACTTCTCTTCAGCAATGCGTGGATCTGCAATCACTGACCCAACTCCTGCAACACAACCGACGAAGGCTGCTAAGCCTGTTAAACGCAGGGCTGTAAAGAAGCGTAAAGCCGCTGAGCCAGAACCTGAGCCAGAACCTGAACCAGTACGAAGAGAACCCAGTAGCCCTTCTGTTGCTGATGATGATTTCAATGACTTCTCATTGTGAAGCCCAAGGAACATTGGTTGCTCCTCTCACCAATATTTGTTCGGTGTGCCATTCTAGTATTGCTGGTGCTACAATACAAGGTTCACCATCTGCTTGAACCCAAGTCATCGGTTCAATCGGAGTATCGCTCACTGAACCATCCTTACCTACTGGTTTGATCTCAATTCGGTCAGCTTTGCGTTGGAAAATTCCCCACTTACCAATGTGCTTACCTTTCTTCATTGGACCCATTAGTGAAAGCATAGCTATTCTAGACATCCTTGGAGCATAAACAATGGAGCCGTGTTGGTCCAGAGGAGTTACTCCGGGACTAACGATGTATCCGCCGCCAAAGGTTTCGCCAGTTGTGGCAGCATACATAGTGAAATCAACGATCTCGCCGTCTTCGTCATCCAATTTTAGCCAAACTTTACGACGCTTCCAAACTGGAATTGTAGTAACTCCAAGATAGGTGTATTTTTTTGCGCCCTTAATCCATTTTGCGCGATATAATTTAGCTCTGGAAATCTCACTGGTAATACCAGCATCCGATTCAAGAAATACCCAACGGACAACTTTGCCTTCAGGGCAGGGCCCATCCCACTGATTTACTGCAGGAGCAGGGTAGCCATCGGCATCCTCTGCAGCAAATCCTTCTAATCTCCAAGCAGCACAGCGCCTATCGACACCATTTACCAAGACTTCAATCGCTCCATCGATGTCCTTATTGAAAACCCCTTGAGTAATTCCGTAATCATTACCAGAACCAAATGGCAAAACTCCCATCACAATGTCCGAGCCTCGCAAGCCACTTGCAACTTCGTGGACGGTCCCATCGCCACCAGCAGCAACTATCATTCCATCAACTCCTTCCTGCCTCAAGTCCCAAGCGATTTGGCTAGCATGACCTACTTTCTCAGTCATATGAGTATGTACTGTGAACCCACGGGCTTCGAGTTTCTCGACTATATTTGGCCAACGTTTTCCACAGGTATGGTCTCTACTCGCTGGATTAACAATACAGTGGAGGTCGCCCATGCTTTCTGCAGGATTCATCCTCGACATGAAACCTCCCCCCTAAGCGAATCCCTCTTGTCTGATGGGCGGTACGGCTCAATCATGGCGTACAGTGACGAGGACGTGGTCTTCATGACCAAGGCTCTCGAAGTTGCTGAGCGTGGACGTGGAAGAGTACGCCCCAACCCCATTGTTGGTTGCGTACTTGTGAAAGAAGGTGATATCATTGCTGAGGGGTGGCATGATCATCTTGGTGGACTACATGCTGAACAAATGGCCATACACGATGCCGAGGCAAAGGGGCACAATACAAACGGTGCCACCGCCTATGTTACACTTGAGCCTTGCAACCATTTTGGACGTACGCCTCCTTGTACTGAATCTCTTCTATGGGCTGGAATAAGTGAAGTAGTCATCGCTCATTCTGATCCAAACCCCAATGTTCGTGGAGATGGAATCTCAGTTCTTGAAGAAGCTGGAATCAAAGTTAGAACTGGTCTACTTGAACAAGAAGCCGCTACACAAATGCGCGAATTTCTCCATTGGTGTGAATACCGTCGCCCCTTCGTTACCGTAAAAGTGGCAATCGATTCCAATGGCAGTGTCGATGATAGAAGTCAAGATGCTGGCCGATTCACTTCCCAAGAGTGCTTGGTCAAGGTCCATGAATTACGTGACGACTGTGATGCAATACTCGTTGGTGTTGAAACCGTATTGCGAGATGACCCCACCCTCAATGTACGTCATGTCGAGTGCTTACAACAGCCTTTACGCTTCATTATTGACCCCAATGGACGATGCCCCGTCGACTGCAAATTATTGACTGATGGTGGAGATACTGTTCTACTCGAAGAAGGATTCAGAGGACTTCCTTCGATGCTGGACATGATGGGAGATATGGAAATTCAACGCCTACTAGTCGAAGGTGGCCCTACAACAATCAACCATTTTCTAAATGAAGGATTAGTTGATGAATTTATTTTGGTCCAGGCTGATGTTGAACATGTAGAGCCACTTCTAGCCGAATTTGATCTAAGCAGATTCGGCAATCCTACAGAAGTAAAATGGGGCGATGAACGTGTCCACATTCACACAGCTTGAAAGCGGGTAATGCAGTCAAAGCACTGGACTGAACACTGTGAAGGAAGTTCAACGGCAATTTGACTGCCGTTTACAACTCATAGCATTACAAGGCGGGCAATGCAGGATTTGAACCCGCGTCGACGGGTTCGAAGCCCGCCAGGATATCCAGGCTACCCTAATTGCCCTAACGCGCCGACATGCCTCTCCTTCTTGAAGTAAATCATTGAAGACAATTAGAAAATTGGCTAACATAAAATGGAATAATTGTAATACATACCGCACACATTGTCGGCGATATTATGATAAGTTGTGAAGGCGAGGGGGTTTTGATGCAACCTGAAGCACAAATGATGGGGCAAGCCGCCCCAATGGGACAACAAGTGATAATTGTAAAAGAAAAAAGCGGTGGTCCGAAAGTATTCGGAATCCTCGCAATTATTCTCGGAGCATTGGGAGTACTTGGTGGATTGATGGCTATCGGTGATTGGGATGGAGCACTATGGATGGTTACCGGCGCATTGGATATCGTTTCCGCTGGACTCTTCGCATATGCTGGAGTTCTCCTAGTCAAATATCAGAAGAAAGGTATCTGGATGGGGTTCGGAGCAGTAGGTATTTCTGTTCTAAGTGGACTGATCTTCACCTTCGTAGTTGCTGCTAGCGTAACAGATGGCTCTGATGCTGGTGATGCAGCTGGTGGGTTCCTTGCAGGTCTAGGATTAATTCTTGTTGGAATCAAGGCAATATGCTGCTCTGGCATTGTTGCTCTACCATTGATGATGAATGGCGCAGACCTTGACTAAGTATCCAGTCAAGACACTACCATCTGATTGAAAGACGATGGGCTATTAGCCCTACTATGGGCAAGTCAGACCCGTGCGTACGCAATGGTTGTAGCGTATGCTGTCGAGAGACTACAATGCCGATAACTAAGACTGAAGCACGTAGATTGATTCGACGTTCTGGCCTAGCTGAAGACAAGTTTTGCTATATCGGAGACGATGGCATCAGGAGGCTCCTCAATAATGAGGATACCAAGGCTTGTGTATTCCTTGCAACAAATTCAAATGACAAATTTGCCCCTGGAATCTGCACGGTTTACGATGGACGTCCCTATGGATGCCAATCCTATCCGTATGTCCTCGATGAAAGTGATAAGGCTGTACTCGATGATTTATGCCCGCATACAGATGAATTCGATACTCCTGAAGAAGAGCATGCAATCAAGCTTCTCGAACTTGAAGAGAAGTTGAAGCAATGACCATTTTTCGGGCAAGTGATTTGTGAATTGGAATTCCCAACACCTTCTGGACAGTGAATCCACATTCCTCAAAAAGAGATGTTTCAGATTCTATCTCCTCGTCGAGGTTTACATCTGAAGGGAGAGTTGGGAGTATTACAACTAGGCCGCAATCGCTATGCTGTGAGCGAATATTTCTCAATGTATTAGCCAATAATTCAGCTTCACCTTGAGAATTTCGACCATATGGGGGGTCTACTACTACTGCGCATAAGTCATCTGGAAAGTAATAGTGAGTGGCATCTCCTCGAATGACTTTCGCATTTACATCAGCCCATTCTAAGTTGGATTTTGCTCCCTCGACCATCTCAGGGTCGCTATCGATGCCAAGTGTTGGCCGGTTGCAAAGCGCTGATTCAATGAGGATCCCTCCGGTCCCACACATTGGATCTACTACATGCCCTGTTGAAGGTCCTGCGGCAATATTTACTGCCGCTCTCGCCAGTCTTGGCTCAAGACTTACCGGTTTGAAAAAGGGGCGATTATTTGCTCTCATTGCTGACCAACCCTGCTTTCCTGGGCCTTGACCTTCTATCCATCCCCATGCCACTAATCCAGCAGAGGCATCGAGAACAACACCGAATCTATTCACTGGAGAATCTAAATCAAATGTTGATGAAACATCGTGAAATAATCCACCGACTTGCTTCTCAACTTCTTTAGTCCCAATAGGTAATTTTCCCTCATGTCTCCAACATTCAACTGCCATGGATTCATGCATCTCAACATCTATGGCTGAAAGTAAATCCTCAATTGAAGTCCATTCCATGATGCCTCCACCAAGTAGAACACACTCGGTACCTGAGAGATACTGAGCCCTTGTCCACACACTATCATCATCAGTGGTGAGTAAGCGACGAGCGGGTGTCCGAACAAGGCATGCTTCGGGGAACATCGCAATGGCTTCCGCTCGTGCTACGGCGGGGTGCCATCCGCGCAAAGCAATCACTGCCATGTTGGGCCGGGGTAGATTCTGTGATTCAACCCTTGCGTGAGACTCAAGTGCCCTCGACGCTAGCACCGCGCATGGGCTGCAACCTGCGTGACCTCGCTAGCCCAGAAGATACCAACATGGCTGCAATGGCGGGAAAGAGAGTTGGCATAGACAGTTTTCTCCTCGCATTTCAATTCCTCACCACAATACGTGACCGCTCTCCCACCGGCGACGGTGGGCCGTTACGAGCCGATAATGGCAAAGTCGTTGCTCACCTCATGGGATTCCTTGCCAGAGCGAGCACTATGCTTGCAAAGGGAGTAAAGCCCGTGTTCATCTTTGATGGTGAACACCCAGAACTGAAAGCGGAGGAGATAGGGGCACGAAGAGAACGCCGAGAAGAAGCGGAAAAGCAGTGGAAGGCTGCACTGGCGGCTGGCGATTATTCCACTGCGCAGAAAATGGCTCAACGCTGTGTCAAATATACTCCAGAAATGGTCGAAGAAAGTATGGAAATGTTGCACTTGATGGGGATCCCAGCATTTCGTGCCAAAGCCGAAGGCGAAGCCCAAGCCGCAGTCATGGCCGCAAATGGACAACTCGATGCAGTAGCTACCCAAGACTGGGATGCGCTTCTTTACGGCGCTCCAGTTGTAATCCGAAACTTTTCTTCCGATGGAAGTCGCAGAATGGGGCGTATTATTCACGCCCAACGTATCGAATTGAAACAACTCCTCGATGATAATGAAATTACCAAAGAGCAATTAATCGACCTTGCAATAATGATCGGAACTGATTTCCATCCTGGAATCAAAGGAATCGGTCCAAAGACTGGGCTGAAATTAATCAAAGCACATGGAACAATCGAAGCGGTTTGTACTGAGAAAGATAAGGAAATTCCAAATCGCCTCGATGAAATTCGTGCTGTATTTCACAATCACCCAGTAGTCGAAGTCGCGAATGAAGACTTACTACAAGGCGACGTCGATGTCGAAGGTTTGCGCAAATTCTTGGTCGATGAGCGCCAATTTAGTGAGAAGAGGTTCAACAACGCAATTGAGCAACTCGAGAGCGTAGGGCTGGTTAGGTCCGGTGGACAAACGTCATTATTCTCATTCTGATTATCGAATCCGTTGAAATCGCAAAGGTCAGAATCCCACTATTGGAATGCAATAACGGCAGAAGGGTTGAATCCCGCGGTGTGTACGAGCAGGTATGAAGTGGTTCGAAGAGAATACCGAACGCTTCTGGCAAATTTTGATTTTGTTTGCGTTAGTTGTCAACCTAATTGCGTTGATTAGTTCTGAAGGAGGTCTCGATACTCACGTAAAAGGAGCATATATCGAAGTCGATGGCGGCTATGCATTAGATTGGGGCGATACTCGGCTTGATGACTCCTTAGCATCAAATCCGGAAGATTCTACAATCGTTGCAACTAACCCAGCGGCACTATCATCCAATTACCTTCTCTCATTATTTTTCATCATCTTTCTCGGCTTCATGGCAGCGATGATTGGCAAAGGATTCGGAGCACTTGTTCTCCTTCATCCGACATTGATATACTCAGTTGGAAAGGGGTATGATGAGCCATTGATTGCTTCACTGATGGGAATAATGGCATTCTTATTGCTAGATTCTGTAAAGAATAATTCATGGCTCCGTAAAGCAATAGTAGGTCTCCCGCTAATCCTGATTTTATTTGTAAAAACAACCTCACCCGCAGATTCAATGTTGATTCCTGTTCTTCTTTTCATCATTGTAATGGCTCTCTCAACTAGAATTCCAAATCGATTTTTCAATCCAAGAAGGATGCTTGGAATTGGATTTGCTTGTGGAGGAGGATTGATTCTTCTTCTCGGTCTGCTCGGACAAGGAACCTCTTCCATTATTGTGGATGAGCCAGGACGATTTCTCTATGCTCTCCCATTCGCATTCATCGATGTAGTACTAATCTACGGATTCTTTGGAATGGTATTGTGGCCATTCGCCAAATCAACTTGGGAAAAGATGGGGGATTCTGAAGATCGCCTGGCCAGTGAACTCTCCCTTATCATTGGCGGATTGGCTGGCTTAATCACAATGTACGTTGCAGTTCTATGGGCGTATGAATCGATTCTTTGGAATTCGGATTGGCCGTGGCATATGGTGACAATGGGGAATAATGGTCGCTATATCACAATCCTAGCAATCCCGGCATTCCTGCTAGTAAAGCGAATAAATGGCGAGATTAATTGGGCCGACAAAAAGGTGTTTGCTGGCGTTATTCTAATCCTACCGCTTTCACTTCTAGCCGGAATGCATGGCCAAACCATGTGGACTGATGAAGCGGCGGATTCAATGGAATTAGAAGATAATGAACACTTCCTATTCGTCTCTGATGCAACGCTTGGAATGCACTGGCTCTACACTTTCCATTCTCCTTTAGATGCTGAAGAAAACAACATCACTGGTCATTGGCGTAGTGACGAAGCCGACTGGAAAAGCCACCTCGAAGGGGAATTGCAGCACATTGATTGGATTGTACTTTCACCAGATATCATTGGAACTCCAGAAGGTTGGACCCTGGTTGAATCTGGAAAAGCCGATTATCTAAACGGTGGCGGAGAGTGGCGAGTTCTAACTAGAGCATGAGTGGAGGGGCCCATTTTCCATCCTTGCGCCCATGATCGAGAATATGCCAATACACCGTCGCCTCTGCTTCGTCAGGTAATACAGCTGGACCGAGTGATTTCCATGCTCGTCTAGCATTCCATCCAAGTAGGGGTATTGACAATGCTGGCCCGCATGTTGGTAACGAAAATCTGCACAACCATGGCCGACTTACTAATCCTGAATCCTTCAATGCTTTCTGCACTGCATTCCAATCCTTCCATGGGCCTGCTTTACGCCTAACTACCCATGAAGGGTTGACGCTGGAATCTAATTCAAAACCAGCCTTAGCAATGATAGGAGCCATCCATGGTGCAAGATATCCTGCAGGCGCTCTAAACCAAGGCCGCCATTGGTCGCCTGCAAATGCATGAAGTTTCACATCCGCTTCAACCAATGCTGAGAGAAATCCTTCCTCATCAGGGCCAAATGCTGACCAGCACCGATGCGTAAGACCATGACAACCAATTGTTACTTGCGGGTGGGAATCCAATAATTCCCTTAGCCAGGTGGTAAATCTCTCATCGTCTAGTTGGTCTGCAATCACGAAAATTGTCATGGTGACTTGAGTGCGATCCAACCATTTCCTGAATGAAGTCATAGCTTCTGCCATCTGAGGAGATGTTCCTTGATGGCTTGCACCTTTTGAGCGAGTAGGATGACCTTGTGATTTCGGTAGGTGGCGAATGTCGTCACTATCTACGGTAAGCCAAACAGGCTTCATTCAACCACCTTGTCAATCTGCACCAGATGTAAGATGTGAGGTACGGTTCTGCCATCGACCTCAATGCCGACGAAACCTTCGACTGCTAATCCGCCCCAACGTTCCATGATTGAGCGACATGTGCTTAATCCAGCCTCATTATGTGGATGTACAGTAATTTCAACTAAGGCTTGACCTTTGGTTTGCTCAAGCCATTTGAAAATTCTATCTACACATCGGTTTGTTATCCCTTGACCACGAGAAGATTTCACGACCCAATATCCTAGATTGTATGCTGATGCTGCAAGTTGAAGTTCGTCACCAAGACCGATCATGCCAACAAATGCATTGTCGGAAAGTCGGTGTATTGCCCAGAAGTGCACGACATCTCCGGTTCTGTGCATTTCTAAATCAAGCATCAGATCAGCAATCTGACGAATCGCTTCTTCCCCGTCCTTCAACCAAGGTAAGGCTGAACGGGTTGCATCTGGGTCTTCCATGTATGCCTGTTTGACTTCAGGAAGAATCCGTCTATTTACAGGACGGAGTACGATTTCATCATCGACTTCGAGTTCCGGTGTATCCACGACTCTCCCTCCTCAGTTAACACCGAGGTGGGCCACTGCTGATGAAACATGTTCCGACTCGGGTAGAGCAGAATGGGCTCTTGCTAACATCCAAGAAACATCATTTTCACGTCCAATTTGTTTGAGCACCAACCCTACATGATAGAGCAAATCTACATTTGCATCATCGAGGTGAGGGCCTAGTTCCTCAATGGTCCTACTTGCAGAATCTATCTTCCCTGACTTTGCATCTTCCAGTGCGCTGACTACTTCGCGGTGAATTTGACGAGGGTCCCATGGTTCTGCTGCTGGCCATGGCCAGAAGCGACCATCGTCCTCTGGCTCAGGGGCTGGAGTAGGCTCTTCAACTGGTTCTGGAGTGGGCTCTTCAACTGGTTCTGGAGTGGGCTCTTCAACTGGGGATTGAATTATTGGAGATTCAGGAAGGGCAATCGC
>Ga0315329_10000899_pt1 | contig 11745 bp, 13 predicted proteins | sample M150032315metaG_FD_203459 | JGI IMG/M metagenome (GOLD analysis project Ga0315329, IMG submission 203459) | Ammonia-oxidizing marine archaeal communities from Monterey Bay, California, United States - M1 500m 32315 | ecosystem: Environmental > Aquatic > Marine > Coastal | place: USA: California...
TCGCCCTGCTGGTGGGCGTGGGCGGGGGCATCGGACAGATGCTGACCTTCTATCGACCGTCCTCGGTGGCGTCGGGGGACTGAGGGGGTGCCGCCGTGCGGGTGGTGCTGAGCGAGGACCATCGGTCCCACTTCCCGACGGGGGAGTTGTACGAGGGGGAGTTGGTACGGCCCTTCGAGTGTCCGGAGCGTTGGGACCACGTGGTCGCAGCCCTCGACCGTGCTTCTCGGGAAGTGGTGGGGTTCGACGACCGGACAACCCCCGACACAGTCGACCTGGACCGGGTCCGGCGGGTCCACGATCCGGACTATGTCGATTTTCTGGCCGGCTTCTGGGATGCATGGACGACCAGTGGACGCACCGGTGACGCCATCCCGACCATGTTCCCGGTCCGTGGCCTGCATCAGGACCGGATCCCCGACGAGCCCGAGGGGAGGCTCGGCTACTTCGCTCTGGCCGCCGAGACTGCGATCACCGCCGGTACGTGGCGGGCAGCCTCCGCGTCGGCGGCCATCGCCCAGACCGCCCAGCGACTGGTGGCCGGCGGCGAGCCAGTGGCCTTCGGCCTGTGTCGACCTCCCGGCCACCACGCCTCGGCCGACCAGTTCGGCGGGTACTGCTTCCTGAACAACGCAGCCATCACGGCCGAGGGGTTTCTGGTCGACGGTGCCGAACGGGTGGCCGTGCTGGACATCGACTTCCACCACGGCAACGGCACGCAGTCCATCTTCTGGGAGCGATCAGACGTGTTGTTCGCTTCGCTCCACGGGCATCCGTCCGACGCTTTCCCCCATTTCCTCGGTTACGCCGATGAGGTGGGAACCGGCGCGGGCGAAGGGTTCACCCGGAACTACCCAATGCGTCCCGGCACGGCGTTCGACCAGTGGTCCGCGGCACTCGACGACGCCTGCGTGCACGTTGCCACCCACCGGCCCGATGCCGTGGTGGTATCACTCGGGGTGGACGCCTTCGAGGGCGATCCCATCAGCTTCTTCCGTCTGGCCAGCGACGACTTCACCAGCGTTGGTCGTCGCATCGGGGCGTTGGGGATCCCGACGGTGTACGTGATGGAAGGCGGCTACGCGGTGGACGAGATCGGCACCAACGTCGTCAACGTCCTGGTCGGACACCAGTCGGCCTGACCGGCAACGTGCCGGACGGTCAGCCGGTGCAGGCCCGGTAGAGCCGGTCCTTGAACGCGGCCTCGTCGACGCACCACACGACGCGTGTATTCGGCGGTGCGGCGGAGGCCCGGCGATCGGGTAGCACGGCGCCCCGGGTGGGTTCGTCCAGTCCGATCACGAGGCGTTCGTCGGAGGCGTCGACGATGATCGAGTCATCGAGGGCGACGGCCATGGCCACGGGATCGGGAAAGTCCATGCCAGCCAGCCCCGAGACCTCGAGGCAGAACTTCTCGACGCCAGCGTTGATGGCCACGGCGAACTCGCCCAGCGGTCCGCAGGCCCGCAACCTCGCCGTCTCCGGTGGGGTCATCACGGCATTGGTGCGGCTGATGTTCCACCCGATCATCGTCCTGGCACCTGGTGCGTCGAACACGACGGACGCCGCCTCCGGGTCAGCCCAGACGTTGTACTCACCGAGGGCGTTGACGTTGCCCACCCCGTCGGGAGATCCGGCCATGAGATAGGTGTGGGTGAACCGGGTGAGCAGGTCGGGATCCTCGGCGAGGGCCAGGGCGATGTTGGTGAGCGGACCGAGGGTGACCAGCCCATGGCGACGGGGTTCGTCGGCGGCCACCCGGAGCAGGGCCTCGACCGCGTGTCCGGGATCGGCCTCCCGTGATGGCGGAGGGAGTGGTGCTCCGCCCATGCCGTCCTCACCGTGCACCATCTGGGCCGTCTCCAACGGTCGGACGAGTGGTCCGTCAGCGCCGACGTGGACAGGGACGGTGGCGTGGTCGACAAGGTCGAGGGTCACCAGGGCGTTGCGAACCGCCAGGTCATGGGGGACGTTGCCGGCCACGACGGTGACCATGCGGAGGTCCACGGTCGGCTCGCGGGCGGCCAGGATGAGGGCCACGGCATCGTCGGATGCCGTGTCGGTGTCGACGACGAGGCTTCGACGGGTCACGACGGTTCCCCCCCAGCGTCGTCGAGTGCCAACCCGTCCATGTCGGTGGCTGCGGCTCGGTCGGCCAGGTATGCCTTGTGGTCCTGGTATCGGCCGTTCACCACGAAGCCCCAGCCCCGGCCGTGGGGTCGGCCAGCGACGAAGATCGTCCAGACCGGCCGGTCGTCACGGGTGCCGATGATGCGGTGGACGGTGTCGCCGTCGATGCGGTTGATCCGTCCGGGTCGGTAGTGGCGGACCTCCTCGGCACCCGCGCCCCGCTCCTCGGTGTAACCGCCCCGCACGATCAGACTGCGGGACCATGAGAAGGGATGGGTGTGAGGGTGGGGGTCGCGGTCCGGCAGCCGTATGGAGTGCACGAAGACCGACCCCAGTGGGGTGTCGAAACGCCACCGCATGAGGTAGATCCGGTCGGGTTCGACGATGTCGTGGATGGGCTGGCGTCGCGCGAACGACCACCGCCACTCACCGTCGAGCAGGTTCTCCCTGCGGTACCACGTCCGACCCAGAGAGGGCGACGGTAGCAGGGGGCGATTCGGAGGCCGGAGGCCGGAGGCGGGAGCCGGGATGTCCGATCAGGGTCGGTCCCGCTCGGCCAACTGGCGCTTGGTGGCCACCAGGCGCCAGGCGTCCTCGACGACGGCGGCTACCTCGTCCCAGTCGAGGTCCACGTCCAGGCGCATGCCCAACCAGCCTCGTGGACCCACATAGGGCGGGACGAAGAACCGGTCCGGTTCCTGGTCGACCAGTTCGGCCTGGACGCCTGGTGCCGCTTTGAACCACAGGGTGGGGCGGTCGTCCTCGTGGTGGTGGTGCAGGTTGCAGAAGGAGGTGCGTCTGACCACGGCGAAGGTGGGCATGCCGTGGTTGATCCGCTCCTCGACACCGGGCAGGACAAGGCAGGCGGTCCGCAGCCCGGCCAGCAGTGCCCGGTTGAGCGCGTCGCGGTCCGTGGTCATCCGGGTGTCGGCTGACGACGATCCATGGTGGAGCTGATGGGAATCGAACCCACGACCCCCTGCTTGCAAAGCAGGTGCTCTAGCCAACTGAGCTACAGCCCCGAGTGTGGTGCCCAGCGTACGGCTGCCGACGGGGGAGGAAACCGGGTAGGAACGGGTCGATGATCAAGTACCTGGGGTCCAAGCGAAGGCTCGTCCCTGTACTGGACGCGCTGTGCGCGGCGTCAGGGGCGACCACCGCGCTCGACCTGTTCACTGGCACCACCCGGGTGGCCCAGGCCTTCAAGCACCGGGGCCTGACGGTCACCGCGGTCGACTCGGCCCGCTACGCCGAGGTGTTCGCCCGGTGCTACGTGGCCATCGACGCCGACGAGGTCGACGCTGACGAACTGGCTGTCGCGTTGGCCCATCTCGACGCCCTCCCCGGCGAGGAGGGGTACGTCACCGAGGTGTTCTGTCGGCAGTCCCGTTTTTTTCGACCGGAGAACGGCGCCCGGATCGACGCCGTCCGACAGGCACTGGAGGCCGACTTCGCCGCCTCCCCGTTGTATCCGATCCTGTTGACCAGCCTCATCGAGGCCGCCGACCGGGTGGACTCGACCACCGGGCAGCAGATGGCCTACCTCAAGCAGTGGGCCCCCCGGGCGGCTCGAGATCTCGAGTTGCGGGTCCCCGACCTGCTGTCGGGAGGGGGTGTGGCGGTACGGGGTGATGCCGTGGACCTCGTCCGCGACGGATCGTTGGGTTCGTTCGACCTCGCCTATCTGGATCCTCCCTACAACCGCCACCGGTACACGGCCAACTACCACGTGTGGGAGACCCTCGTGGCGTGGGACGCCCCCGAGCACTACGGGGTGGCCTGCAAGCGGACCGAACTGCTCGACGACACCACCCGGAGTGCTTTCAACCGAAAGCGGGAGATGCCGGCCGCCATGGCCGAGGTGGTGGCTGGGGTCGACGCCGAGGTGGTGGTGTTGTCCTACAACGACGAGTCGTGGCTTGACCGCGACGAACTCGAGGACCTGTGTCAGGGACGAGGCGATGTGCGGGTGCTGGCCTTCGAGCAGAACCGGTACGTGGGCGCCCGGATCGGCATCCACGGGCCGGATGGAACCCGGGTGGGCGAGGTGTCCCACACCCGTAACCGGGAGTACGTGGTGCTGGCCGGTGACGGGGCACGGATCGGTCGCATGGCCGCCGCCGTGGAGGCCACTGCGGACTGACCCCTCATGGTGACCGTTCGAGTGACCGGCACCGGTGACCCGGGTCACCGGTGAACCCGGTCACGATCCCGGGGATCGTCGGGGTGGCCGTCGTTAGCGTTCTGCCCATGGACACCGCGATGTTGGATCGACCTGCGACCGCGACGGTTGGCCCCGGCCGTCTGCTCTTCGAGCGATTCATGGCTCGACTCGAGCACGGTGACCTCGAGGCGCTCCTCGACCTGTTCACCGATGATGCTGAGGTGCTGTCCTTCGACGGTGTGCGCCGCGGCCACGCCGAGGTGGGTCGTTGGCTGGGCGAGATGCTGGTCGAACAGGGCCCGGGAGTCCTGGTGTCGACCGATCGGTTCGCCGAAGAGGGCGGGGTGGTGCGTTTCGAGGCCACCATCACCAGTCCCGAGGGTCAGGTGCGACAGATCTACGGCGTGCTGGTCTTCGTCGAGGGCCGCATCGTGCGGTTCCTCAGCGGCCTTATGGCCGATCTCAACGGCAGGGTCTGAATCCTCGACATCGGTGGCGGGGTCTGATCCTCAGGCCGCCATGGGGCGGCCGAAGGGCAGTTCGGACTGCCATCCGGCCAGGAAGGCCTCGGCCTGCTCACAGGCACCGAGCAGCGGGCCGTCGGCATGGTCGACCACTCCACTTATGATCTCGGCGATGGCCGCGCGGGCCGCGTCGGCGTCGCCGGCCAACGGTCCGGCGGTCGTCACGAAGTCGGGAAGGGCCAGGACCCCGTGGCGCCGACAGTGGGCCACCGCCCTGATGGTGAGTGGCAGCGGCCCGGTGGGCACGACGACCCGTGCCCGGAGCAGGTCGGCGGCCTCGTGGTCGATGGCGCCGACCTTGAATCCCACGAACAGCAGGTCGGCCTCGGCCGTCAGCGGCTGCTCGGCGTCGACGATGGTCAGGCCCCGTGTGGTGAGTTCGTCGACGAGTGCCGGACCGGCCGAACCGTCGACCACCGCGGTACCGGCGTCCGGGCAGGCAGTGAGACCGGCGGCCACCGCGCCGACGGCCAGCAGCACAGCGTCGTTGTCCTGTTCGACGGACTCCAGCGATCCGATCTCGACGCCCTTGGCGGCGGTCAACCGGTAGCCGACATCCCAGCCGGCGACCTCGGCGGCGAATGCGGCCACTGCGGTGTCACGGTCATCGGGCGAGGCGTTGATCCCCGCGGAGATCCCGGTCTCGTGGCGTTCCAGCGTGGCCAGAGCGTAGGTGGCGGAGCGGGCCAGGTCCTTCGCTCCACCCTGGAGGATCTTCGGTGCGCATCGCACCACGCCGTGCCCGGCCACGTCGCCCAGGTCGACGGCCACGAAGGCGTCGGTGGTGGTGAGCTTGCGGATGAACACCGCTCAGGTGTCCGTTTCCGGATCGCCAGTCTCCGAGTCGTCGGTTTCTGAATCAAGGGCGGCCACCACCTGCTCGACTCGGAAGCGGGCGTCGTCGAGGCGGGACCGGCAGTGGCGGATCAGCACGTCGGCCCGCTGGACACGCTCGGCCAACAGGTCGACGTCCGCGGTGTCGGATTCCAGCGTGGTGAGGATCGACTGCAGCTCGTCGAGGGCCTCGGCGTAGCCAGGCAGTTCGTCACCCATCACCGCTCCCGTCACTGCTTCCGTCGTGGGACACGGCGTCGACGGTACTCGTCACCTCGCCGCCGGCCAGCGTCGTGACGAGGGCATCGCCGGTTCCGACGTCATCGACTTCTCGCACCAGTGAGCCATCGGGTCGTCGGGTTATCGACCAGCCTCGGGAGAGGATGCGAGCCGGGTCCAGTGCCCGCACCCGGGCGGCCACCGCGTCCAGGCATTCGGCCTGCCGATCGAGGCCCACGGTCGGGGTCCGGCACAGGCGGGCCATCACGTCGGACAGGCGGTCGTCCTGCCGGGCCAGCACGGCGGAAGCCGAGGCGACCGTCCGGCGGGCCACCTCCTGCACGCGGTCATCGGCATGGTGCAGCGAGCCACGGGCCCGGTTGGCAATGGAGGTCCGCAACCCGTCGACGGCGTCGGCGAAGGCCCGCACCTGTTGGACGAGGGCCACGGCGCAGGCCGTGGGGGTCTTGCAAGCCGTGTGGGCCACCTCGTCGGCCACCGATCGGTCGACCTCGTGGCCGATGCCGGTCACCACCGGAACATCGAGGGTGGCGATGGTGCGGGCCAGCACCTCTGCGTCGAAGGCCGCTAGGTCGGTGGCCGACCCGCCACCGCGGACCAGCGCGATGACGTCGGGCCGGTGGGTGGCCACCACGCACAGGGCCTCGGCCAGGTCGACGGCCGAACCGTCGCCCTGGACCCGGGTATCGTGTTCGAGCACCTCGAAGGGCAGGCCGCTGCGGACCAGTTCGTCGGTGAAGTCGGCGTGGGCGGCCGATCGCACGCTGGTCACCAGGCCGATGCGAAGGGGCGGCACGGGTACCGGGATGGCCCGGTTGGCCCGCAGCAGGCCCTCATCGGTCAGTGCCCGCAGCAGGCGGTCGCGCTCGGCGGCCAGGCGGCCCAGGGTGAATGTGGGGTCGACGCCGTTCATGATGAGTTGGAGGCGACCGCTGGGGGGATAGAAGTCGAGGCGGGCCCGGATTCGCAGCTGCAGGTCGTCGCCGAGGGCCAGTCCACCGGCCGCCGAGAGGGTGTGATCCACGCCGTCGCGGGAACCCTTGAAGAGGGCCACGCTGATCTTGGCGGCCACGGCCTGTCCCGGCACCTCGGATGGCTCCACCAGGTCGAAGTAGGCGTGGCCTCTTCGGGCGTCGTGGAAGTTGGACACCTGGCCTTCGACCCACAGGTTCTTGGGAAACAGGGTGGCGAGCCCGTCCTTCAGCAGGTGGGAGAGGTCTTCGACGGTCAGGATGGGCAGTTCGTCCGAGGGTTCGGCCACGTGACGAACCTAGCCGGGGTCCGTTCCGGCCGATCGGGGAGGCCCTCGAATCGCCGATGCGGGGATTTGTCATCGCCGGCCTTGGACAAGGGGTCTGGCCCGTTGTTATCTTCCCGCCACTGGCCGTGATCATCAACTGTCGGTTGATTCAAACATTGACTATCGGTCGTGCGATTTTTATGGTCGATCGGCCAATGGGATTCAGGGGGGGGTGGAAGCATGTCGATGACACTTGAGGAACGCCCCATGCCCGAAGCGACCGCGTCAGTGGCCACCGTGGCCAGCATGGCCCGGGACTGGGCCGGCCGGGATCCCGACCGCATCGCCATGCGGGAGAAGGACTTCGGCATCTGGCAGGAGTACTCCTGGGCTCGTGTCTGGGATCTCGTCCTGGATGCCGCCCATGGCCTCCTGGCCCTCGGTGTCGACGTCGGTGACCGAGTCTCGATCCAGGCTGAGGATCGTCCCGAGTGGGTCATCTTGGACCTGGCCACCGTTGCGGTACGCGGCATCACCGTCGGCTTCTACCCGACCAACCCAGCCGCTGAGGTCAAGTACCTCCTGACCGACTGCGGTGCCACCATCCACCTTGCTGAGGATCAGGAACAGGTCGATCGTGTGTTGGAGATCGATCCGGCCAACCTTGAGAGCCTTTCCAGGATCATCTACTGCGAACCCCGGGGCGTGCGTAGCTACTCCGACGACCGCCTGATGGGCTGGGACGACTTCCTGGCCATCGGGCGACAGCACCGGGCCGAGAACCCTGATGCCGTGGTGGGCCGCATGGCCGACACTCTGTCAGAGGACGTGATGACGCTCGTCTACACGTCCGGGACCACCGGTCCGCCCAAGGGAGCCATGCTTACGAATGCCAACGTGGCGTTCTGCATCACAAAGGTCATCGGTGACAACGGGCTAAGGGGGAGTCAGGTACCAACGGCCGACGACCTGGTGGTCACCTACCTGCCGTTGTGCCACGTGGCCGAGCGCATCTTCTCTACATGGCACATGGTCTCGTGCGGGCTCTGCCTTAACTTTGCGGAGTCGATCGAGACGGTCACAGAGAACCTACGCGAGGTACAGCCCACGCTCTTCTTCGCTGTGCCGCGCATCTGGGAGAAACTCCACGCCACGGTGATGATCAAGGGCACAGATGCTTCACTGTTCAAGCGTCTCTGGCTACAGTTCGGCCTCACGCTGGCCTCGGTGATCGGTCGAGAGAAGGTGGCCAACGGTGGCCTGCACACCACCAAGAGTCGGCTTCTGAACATGGTCGGCTACCCGCTGGTGTTCAGGGCCCTCCAGGAGCGCATAGGCCTAAGACGATGCTGGCACGCCGGATCCGGTGCAGCCCCCATCGCGCCTGAGGTGCTGGAGTTCTTCATTGGTATCGGGATCCCGGCGTATGAGCTTTACGGCATGACCGAGAACGCCGCCGTTGCAACCGGCAACTTCCCCGGCCGTATGATCCTCGGCACCGTTGGCGAGCCCTACCCGGACATCGGGTTCCGCTTGGACGAGGAGACCGGTGAGATCCAGACGAAGCACCCCGGTGTCTTCACCGGTTACTGGAACAGGCCTGAGCAGACAGCGGAAACGTTCACCGAGGACGGCTGGCTTATGACCGGCGACGTGGGCGAGTGGGTGAACGGAAGCCATATTCGGATCATCGACCGGATCAAGCACATCATCATCACGGCCGGTGGGAAGAACATCTCGCCGTCGGAGATCGAGAACAGCCTCAAGACGTCGCCGTACGTCAAGGAGGCCATGGTCATAGGCGACCGCCGGAAGTTCCTCTCGGCCCTCATCGGGATAGAGCTGGACACCGTGGGCGACTGGGCCCTGCGGAAGAACATCCCGTACACCACCTACCGGGACCTCTCGGAGAAGCCCGAGGTGCTGGAACTCATCCAGGGCGTCGTCAATCAGACCAACGAGAAGTTCGCCAGGGTGGAGTCGATCCGGGAGTTCAGAATGATCCCCAAGGAGCTTGATCACGAGGACGGCGAGCTGACGGCTACCCAGAAGATCAAGCGTTCGGCGATGGAGGATGCGTTTGGCCACCTCATCGACGAGATCTACGCGTGATCGGCGCCTCCGGCGTGCTCGCCCAGGCGAGTACCACCGAGTTCGACATATTCGTCCAGACCTTCTTCAAGGCCACGGCCCTGGGCTCCCTCTACGCCCTCCTGGCCCTCGGCTTCGTCCTTGTCTACAAGTCCACCCAGACGCTCAACTTTGCCCAGGGAGCTATGGCCCTGGTCGGCGCCTGGTTCCTCTCCCTCATCTTCATCGACTGGGAGGTCCCGGCACGCTGGTTGCCAGGGCCGACCTGGTTGCACTGGTTCCTCGCCCTCCTCCTGGCCGCCGCCATGTCAGCCCTGATGGGAATGGCGGTCGAGAAGTACACGATCCGACCGATGATCGGCCAGCCCCTCTTCTCGATGGCCATGATCACCCTGGCCCTCGAGGTGATCCTGCGGACAATCTCGTTCGACGCGGTGAACCTCACCACCCGGACTCTTGGTGTGCCGTGGGGTACGCGGATCTTCATGCTCGGCGGAGCACGGGTGGCCTGGTCCTACATCGCGGCCACCGTCATGGCCCTGCTGGCCTTCCTCGGCATCTGGCGGTTCTTCAAGACCCGGATGGGCGTCGCCATGCGAGCCACCTCATTCGACCAGGAAGCCGCCATGGCACAGGGGATCAATGTCTCCCGGGTTTTCTCCATCGCCTGGGCGTCCGGTGCCGCCATTGCCGCATTCGCCGGAATCTTTGCCTCGATGTCGCCATGGCCCTCAGGTGGCACTGCAAATCGGGACGGCGCCTTCTTTGTATTCCGGGCTCTTCCGGCGGTGGTCCTGGGTGGCCTCGACTCCGTCGTGGGTGCCCTAGTGGGTGGCATGATCATCGGCTTCTCGGAGATCTACGCCGGCCAGTACCTGTCGGGATACACCGGCGTGCTGGGCGTCGGCTACCAGCAGGTCATCCCGTACCTAGTGATGCTCGTCGGCCTGCTGGTCCGGCCCTACGGTCTCTACGGCACACCGGAGGTCCGTCGGGTATGACGCCGACCACCCCACACATGGACGATCGGAATCCCCGGTGAGGGGTCGGCCGGGCCTCTACACCTCGTACGAGGCCGAGGCGGCGCTTCTGCCGACGCGCACCAGGAAGGTGGCGCTGGTACTGCTGTTCGTGGTCCTGGTTCTCATGCCTTTCTCCATGCCGGTAATCGACCAGATTCCCTTCGTCAGGTTCTTGGGAGACGCTCCGTGGCTGCGGGTGGTCAACCGTGCGCTCATCTATTCCATAGCCGCTCTGGGCCTTAACCTCTTGGCCGGCTTGGCCGGGCAGGTCTCCCTTGGTCACGCCTTCTTTATGGGCGTTGGGGCCTACACGGCGGTGCTCATGGGCGGAATCTCGACTCCGTACCTGTGGGGTTGGGGCCTTCCAATGTGGTTGTGGCTGCCAGCCTCCGGCGTGGTGGCCGCCGGTGTGGGTGTCCTGGTGGCTCCGGCAGCCGTCCGGGTCCGTGGCCTCTACTTGGCGATAACCACCGTCGGGTTGGTCTTCATCGGCCTGCACCTGTCACGGGTGTTTGAGGAGATCGCCGGCCCGGGTGCCCTGGGACGCAAGTGGCCGAAGTTGCAACTGCGCGTCTGGAAGGAGGAGGAACCGTTCCTGGACTTCGCCGGCAACGGCCACTGGCTGTGGTTCGATGTGAACCGCAACCAGAAGACCTACTTCCTCCTCCTGGCCCTGCTCGCGGTGTTCGCTCTGGCCGCCGCCAACCTCGCCCGCAGCCGTACCGGCCGCTCCTGGGCGGCGATCCGGGACCGGGACGTGGCGGCCGAGATCATGGGCGTGGCCGAGTTCCGCGCCAAGACCACAGCCTTCGCCATCTCATCGTTTTACGCCGGCGTTGCCGGGGCGCTTCTCTCTACGATGGTCGGCCAGATGAACCCCGAGGCCTGGAACCTCCTGCTCTCGGTGGAGTTTGTGGCCATCCTCCTGATCGGTGGGATGGGCCGCGTCTCGGGAGCTCTGATGGGCACCTTCTTCGTAGTGCTTTCGCCGCGGTTCGTCGAGGAGTTCATCAAGTGGACTGCCCACCAGGCAGAAGGCGACAGCCTGTTCAGCGGGTTCTGGAACCTCATTATCAGCCTGGGGTCGGGCGACTTTGGGTTCATCTCGGTCAGCGAGCAGGCGCTGGGCTTCCCATTGCCTGCCAGCGCACTCGATGAGATCATCTACGGAGCCCTGATTATCATCTTCCTGCTGTTCGAGCCGCTCGGCCTGTTCGGTATGTGGGTGAAACTACGCAACTACTGGAAGGGATGGCCGTTCAGCTACTGAGCCGCCGTCTCACCATCACAGATCTCGGGGCCTAGAGGGCCCGGGAACCGACAACATGAGGGGAACCCCAACATGAAGCGATTGACCAAGGTGTTGGCACTGCTGCTGACGCTCACGATGGTTGCCGCAGCTTGTGGCAGCGACGACGACGGGGGAGGCGACGCCGCTCCGGCGACGACGGCTGCACCGGCGACCACGGCTGCTCCGGCGGCGACCGAGGCTCCGGCCAA
>Ga0315329_10000907_pt1 | contig 11694 bp, 5 predicted proteins | sample M150032315metaG_FD_203459 | JGI IMG/M metagenome (GOLD analysis project Ga0315329, IMG submission 203459) | Ammonia-oxidizing marine archaeal communities from Monterey Bay, California, United States - M1 500m 32315 | ecosystem: Environmental > Aquatic > Marine > Coastal | place: USA: California...
ACAGAAGGCTTCATAGGCTCCGCAGTTTTTGATAAACTTTCCATCCACGGAATAGCAAGTGCAGCTCCACCCATGCCTCTTACAAAATTCCTTCGACTACTATGGTGAGAGTTCATTTTTTTATGACTGCTGTAAATATCTACAAAAAATCAATTTTCCTGAGGTATGAATTTGCTTTGGAATGGTTTGCTACGGGTAATTTCATGAATCATGGTCCGTAAACTATAATTACGCTCAGCAGTATTTTTTGCAACCAAATCCAGAGCCTCATAGTCTGCCACAGCGATCTCACGACCTAGTGCATAAGCCAATAAGTGTGCGGCCAAAGCACGAGCAAAACGGTTCTTCTCTACAAGAATAGCATCCTTAAACTCAATAATACTGGAGAATTCATGCTTTCTAAATAATTTGCCAGACGGATCCACTTTTTGGCCATTCTCATAATTATCTCGCCATCGACCTACAGCATCAAAGTTCTCTAAAGCAAAACCAAGAGGATCAAGTTTTTTATGACACCCAGCACAATCAGCACGTTCACGATGCTCTGCAAAACGTTCACGGAATGTTCTCTTCTTAGCATCATTCGGATCTTCACGCTTAAGGGGCGGAACATCGGCCGGAGGCGGTTCTGGAGGATCGTTAAAAATGACACCAGCAATCCATGCACCTCGTGTTATGGGCTTAGTTTCTTCGGGTCCTGATGTCATTGTAAGAACTGCAGCAGATGTAATGACTCCGCCCTGACGGCGATCCGTCAAAGAAACACGCTGAAATGGCATTGTGACTGGACCTCCGAGCCTACCTTCAATATTAGGATCATACCATTTAGCAAGACGCATAGATCGAAAACTGTAATCCGAATCAATCAGTTCAAGGATAGGACGATCCTCTATGAGTACATTTTCAAAAAGCAGTAGTGGCTCCATCATCATATCCATAGTGGTTCGATAATTTGGTGGAGCGTAATAAAAGTCCGGATATTTCTTAACATCCGGAACCGACGAAATAATTCGATCCAATTGCAACCATTGAGAAGGGAAGCTGTCACAGAAACGTTTGATGCGACGATCCTTAAGCATTCGATCCACTTGCTGATTTAGAATGGTCGAGTCTGATAAATGGCCACTTTTTGCAGATTCCAGTAAGATTTCATCAGGTAAGCTCCCCCAAAGAAAAAAAGAAAGCCTAGAAGCCAACTCATAATCATCGATTTTCTCTATGGAATTTTTCCCTACTTGCCTGTCATAAAGATAAAGGAATCGTGGTGATGCGAGAACAGCCGATACGGTCTCCTTCATGGCATCCGTAAAAGATTTACCCGAACTGACGAGGCTCTTAATGTGCCCCGCATAACGCTCGATTGCATTTTTTTCGACAGGCCTACGAAACGCCTTCGATAAGAAGGGGCGTAACCGTTCTTTGGAAACCTCCACAATATTCGATCCTTGCTCAGGCTGCTCAAACAAAGCATTCCACGAACCACAGGTCTTATTGTTGAAATTAGAACTTTGCACAATCGAACCTGCCAAAGTAAGAAAGCTTTCCATTAGGATAGGTGATAAAGAAAGATGGTCTCCTCGATTATCGAAACCATTCTCCGCTCGGAGATCCTGAGGGAACGGAGCGACCCCGGCCAACCGAGGCTCAATTAATCCGGACTTGCCGAGAGGACGACTACTGACCGTCATTTTGTCCGGCATTTTACCAGTCTCTGGACGAAAATAATTGCTGCGGTCCCTCATCATTTTTTCAGGAAGTGGGTATATTTCGACCTTCAGATTAAGAAGATCTTTGACAGCATTGGCGTACTGAAACCGATTCATTCTACGAATCGGAGTGCGCGCGAAAGACTTAGTTTCGAGTATCGATACCTTTAATAATGCTTTCAGTTCCGCCAGAATTAATTTCTTTTTTGATTCTGGTATCGGAGTCTCCTCTTCGGGTGGCATTTCACCGTCCTCTATGGCTGTGATTATTTTTTCAATTCGTTCAGCATCTTCTTGAAATTTGGGCAAGGCATTAATCTTCAGAAGATTTAATTTCCCTTTAACCTTACCCTTTTCTCCATGACATTTGGTACAGTTTTCTTGAAAGACCGGCTTAATCAGATTATCAAATGCATCCCTTGTATCTGACGCCTCCACATGAAGCGTTAAAAAAACAGCCAATAATATTACGCAACCCTGCTTCATTTTTTCCTCAACCACTATCCAATACCAAAACGGAAAGGATCGGAAGGATCAATCATAATATTGGTCTCTCCGTTGACCCATGCTCGGCCACTTACTGTTGGAATTACTTTTTGATCTTCCAATGGTTCCACTTCCCCCTCAAAGATAGTTCCTAAAATACCACTCTGTCTCCAAATCTGACCCGGTTTCAATTTTCCAGAAGTATGCAAGCAAGCTAACTTGGCACTAGTGCCGGTACCACAAGGAGATCGGTCATATTCTCCTCCCGGACACATTACAAAATTACTGGAATCTGATTTCAAAGAATCAGCAGGAGGACCAAAGATTTCAACGTGATCAATTTTACTGCCATCATCACCAAAGACATTGGCAACCTCAAGAGCCTCCATTGCAGCGATCGAAAATGAACTTAATTCATTTAAGTTACTTAATTTAATTTCTGGTCCGTAACCTTCTATAAGATAAAACCAATTACCTCCCCAGGCAACATCTCCTAGAACTTTCCCAAATCCTTTCACCTCAATTTCAATATTGCTCAGATAACGATAGCTAGGAACATTCGTCACACTCACAGAACCATTCGGTTTCAGTTCAGCTTTTATCATTCCGACCGGCGTCTCAATGTAATGGTTTCCAGTTGAAATACGGCCCATGAATTCAAGAGTCTTAATCAGCCCCATGGTCCCATGAATGCACCCCTTCAATACACCTGAATTATTAAAGAAAATAACACCTGCAACACACTTCGTATCAACAGGCTCACAAAGCAAAGCCCCCACCATTGCTTTAAATCCTCTAGGTTCGCTTAATAAAGCAGTTCTCAACCAATGAGCTTTTTCTTCAAACCGATCTCGAAGGTCTGTCATATTTCCTGCTCCAAGATCAGGTGCACCACCAACAACGACTCGGGTCGGCTCACCAGCAGTATGCGAATCAATGACTTTGATCTTGTTAGTATCCATGGACATTAATGTATTTCCTAATAACTCTTAAGGCGCCGAGAGTCCAGCACGCACAAACATTAAATTAATTCATATCATCTAAGAAAAGCGCCCTGGAAACAACGCGTCTAAAGGTAATTCGTTATATTCATTACAAAGTATATTTGCCATGAGGTGACCAGTTATTGGACCAAGGCTCAAACCCATCATTGCATGGCCAGTTGCAATAAAAACACCTTCCGCACCTTGCCCGGCCGGACCAATGTATGGCAACCCATCAGGCGAACAGGGCCTAAGACCAGACCATCTCTTGATACCATTAAAATGGTCGACTTTGAACTGAGGAAAGTAATTGGGAATTGACTTTAGAATACCCTTAACGCGACGAGCATTTATGGATAAATCGTTATCACCTAATTCCATAGTTCCTGCAAAACGTAAAGAATCACCCATCGGAGTCACTGCGACACGAGCCTCATTAAGAATAGAACAAACGCGTGGTAATTGCACAGGTTCTGGCACAGTCATTGAATAACCCTTACCAGCTAGGATCGGAAGATCTAGTCCCAAATCACGAGCCAGAGATGATGACCATGCGCCTCCCGCAATAACAAATTGATCCGCTTCGACATTATCACTTGAGGATTCATTTTCTCCCAAATTAATACAACGCAAAGCCTTGGCCTGGCCATTCTCCATAACAAAACCATCAGCACAGACTTGATGGTGTATTTCTGCTCCCATTCCAAGAATTTTTTCTCTCAGCTGATTTAAAAAGATACTAGGATCCAAATGGCAATCCTGTTTGAACCAAACGCCTCCTTCTACATCCATTTCAATGTCTGGATCAATCTCGGCTAATCTTCTCGAGTCACATACTTCTACTTCAAGACCAAGGTCATTAGCATCCAATGCTAGACTCGATTCTTCTTCAAGTGCATCAGGCCCTTTGCAAAGCATTAATAGCCCCTTCTTAACCAATTCATAAGAACCGTCCTTTGCAAGTTCGACAAAGAGCTGTCTGCTCTTCAAATTTAAATCACACAAAAGCTCACGATTATGTATGACATGATTCTTATTCGCTGAACGCCAAAACAAATACAACCAACGCATTAATTTTCTGTTCGGTCGTAAACGAATCGCAAAAGGACTTTCAGAACTAAGCATCCATCGAAGTCCCAAAGCTATCATTCCAGGCGCGGCAAGAGGAACAAAATGACTTGGCACAACCATACCGGCATTCTCTGCAGAACAATTATCACCTTCTTCGGGCTCTCTTTCCAAAAGAACAACTTTTTTACCAGCTTTCAACGCATAGTAAGCAACACAAAGCCCAATGACTCCTCCTCCAACAATCACGACTCTGTGCTTGTCTTGAAAATTATTTGAAGAGAGAGACATTAATATAGATAATATTTTGCGCGTTAAATAGTAATACCTTTAAAATATAAGTATTACAGTCTGCTAAATGAACGTCTATTGAGAACGAACAAAAAGTAAGATGAAACCTACTATAAATATTTCATCATTCATAAGTTTCCTAAAACTGTAATACTTTGTATCATTAGCACCCAATATTTAAATTCTCATGATTCCCAAAATATCATTTTTCTTTTTCTCAATCCTTCTTTGCATTACGAACTCCGAAGCCAAACCAAATATTCTTTTTATTGCAATTGACGATCAAAATGACTGGATTGGTTGTCTGGGAGGCCATCCACAAATCAAAACCCCGAACATAGATAAACTCGCAGCAAGAGGGACCGTATTCCTCAATGCACACTGCCAGTCACCATTATGCAATCCATCACGTACAAGTCTAATGACAGGGTTACGCCCAACTACGACTGGAATTTACGGACTATCTCCATGGTTTCGTGATGTTCCTCAGTTGAGAGATCTAGTCACTCTCCCACAATATCTGAAATCACATGGATATAAGACGATGTCAGCAGGAAAAATTTATCATGGCCGATACGGAAGAAATCCAAAAAAAGATAAGGAATTTGATATTCTTGGTCCAGGAGCAACTGCGGCCCCTTTTCCAGACAAAAGATTAGTTAAAAAAACTCCTCAATCCCATCGTTTAGTTGATTGGGGCACTTTCCCGCACAGGGACAAAGACAAGGGAGATTACAAAATAGCCAATTGGGCAATAGAACAAATTAATACTAAACCCAATGAACCTTTCTTTCTTTCAGTGGGGTTCTTCTTGCCACATGTTCCTTGTTTCGCAACCCAAAAATGGTTTGATATCTACCCTGAAAGCACTTTACAGCTTCCGAAAATTAAACGTAATGACAGGATAGACACACCTCGATTCTCTTGGTATTTGCATTGGAAACTTCCCGAGGTTCGTCTCAAATTTTTAGAAGAGCATAATGAATGGAAAAATTTAACTCGATCATATTTGGCATGCACAAGCTTTATCGACGCCCAGGTAGGACGAGTTCTGGAAGCTTTAGACCGAAATAAATTAACCAAAAATACAATCGTTATACTATGGTCCGATCATGGTTGGCATATTGGGGAAAAAGAAATCACTGGAAAAAATACACTCTGGGATGATGGGACCCGCGTTCCGCTCATCTTCGCCGGCCCAGGAATAAACAAAGGGCGTTGCACACAACCCGCGGAGCTACTAGACATTTACCCATCCCTTAATGAACTTTGCGGACTCCCATCCAAAAAAGGTTTAGAGGGCATTAGCCTGATGCCTCAACTTAAAGATGATTCCACAAAACGCGATCGCCCGGCCATCACATGCCACAATCACGATAATAACGGGGTCCGGTCCGAGAAGTGGCGCTATATCCGATACGCCGACGGCAGTGAGGAACTTTATGATATGATAAAGGACCCAAACGAATGGACTAACCTTGCGGGCAGTGCCGAATATCGAGCAATAATGGGAAAGCACCGCAAGTGGATACCGAAAAACAATCAGAAACCAGCACCAGGGAGTAAGCATCGTGTGCTCACTTATGATGCAGAAGATGGATCTGTTATTTGGGAAGGTAACCCTATAAAAAGGAATGAACCAATTCCTGAAATTTAAATAGGATACTAGTCATAAAATTGTTCTCAAATCATTGGGAATTTCTCCTAAAATTCTTTTATTCGGCTTATTATTTTTATGGACTATATTATAGTCTCCTATGAATCATCCTCCCAAGTGTTATCGGACGATAATATTGTTATGCTGCTCGATTTTATTTTTAATTTCTAGAGTCTTCTCAGCTCCAATTATTAATGAGTTCGTAGCTCTTAATAAATCAACGCTTTACGATGAGGACGGGCAATCATCAGATTGGATCGAAATACACAATCCACACCAAGACACCGTTGATCTTGAAGGATACTTCCTTACGAATGACCCGGAAGATTTGAAGAAATGGAAGTTTCCAAAGGTCTCACTTGCTGTTGATGCATATTTAATCGTGTTCGCATCAGGCAAGGATCGTGACAATGGAGAACTTCACACAAACTTTAGAATTTCAAAATCTGGGGGATATCTTGGCCTAGTGGATCCTGACGGCAAAACCGTCGTTTCTGAATTATCTGAGTTCCCAGTCCAATTCGAAGATTTCTCATATGGCATAAAAACGGACGGGGAAAGCTTTTCAACTACACTAGTTAGGGAAGGAGATGCTTGTAAATTATTAGTGCCCACCAATGACATCGGAACTACTTGGCACTCTCTTAATTACAATGATGAAACCTGGTCCGATGCCACGACAGGAATTGGATATGAGCGATCGAGCGGGTACGAAAATCTGATAGGCGCTGGCGGTGATATTGAAGAACAAACTTATAATGAAAACTCTACAGCTTATATTCGAATTCCCTTTTCCATCAATTCATTGGATGGACTGTCCAGTCTTACATTTCGAATGAAATACGACGATGGATTTATTGCATATATCAACGGCACAGAAATCGCTTCAGGAAATAAGCCTGCATCACCTGCCTGGAACTCAGACGCTAGCACAGATCATCCTGACAGCCAGGCAACCTCGTTCGTCGATACGGACCTGTCCGCACAAGCTTCAGAGATTGTCCGGACAGGTAACAACCTATTAGCAATCCATGTAATGAATGGTGACACGGGAAGTTCTGATCTGCTCGCTCTTCCTCGCCTCGAAGCTCAGTTCGTCATAAAACCTGATGAAGGAGCTGAACCAAAACCACCTGAATTAGGATATTTTCAAACTCCAAGCCCAAATAAAAACAATGGATCCGATTCGGGCCTACCTTCCGGACCGGTTTTAATTTCTCAACCTGGTCGAGGCTTCACCGGAAACTTAACTTTAAGTTTATCCACAACATCACCTCAAGCACAAATCCGATACACGACTAACGGTTCATTACCGACAGAAGTATCACCTCTTTACACGGGCAGCACTATCACCCTCGGAAATTCAACACTACTGCGTGCCCGCTCCTTCGAGGAGGGCTTGACAGCAGGACCAGTATCAGAGTCTGGTTATATAAGACTCTCAACAGACGCCCAAAACTTCAGTTCTGACCTTCCGGTAATTATTATGGAACGGTTCTCAAATGGTGGCACTACAGCAGCTAATGGTAAAACCTTTACTTTCTTTGCATTCTTTGAACCTGATCCACAAACAGGGAGAACACGACTCAACGGACCCTACTCCATCGGTACACGAGGAGGATGGAAAGTAAGAGGATCATCATCCACAGGATTTAGTAAAAAAGCATTCTCCATTGAGGCATGGAACGAATTGAACCGAAATAAAAACATCTCACCGCTAGGGCTCCCGGAAGAATCGGATTTCATTCTAAATGCACGATCAGTATACGATCGCAGTCTAATGAGAAATGCATTTATTTATGAACTCAGTAATCAGGTCGGAAGATATGCGGTAAGAACAAAATTCGTAGAACTTTTCAAAGATGATAACGGTGGAAATCTAAGTTATAGCAATGATTATGATGGGGTCTATACGTTCATGGAAAAGATCTCGCGTGACAAAGAACGTGTCGATGTCGAAAGACTTACTGAAAATGTATCTGAGGAGCCCGGGATCACTGGAGGATACATTCTTAAAGTCGACCGCCTTGATCCGGGTGATTCTGGCTTGCGGGCAGGCGGACAAACTCTGGGCTGGGTATATCCTAAAGAAGATGATGTCAGCACTGGTCAGTCAAACTGGGTCCGGGAATACATGAATGAAATGAGCTCTGCTCTTAGCACTGATAAATTCGGAGACTACATTAATACCCTTTCCTGGGTAGATCATCATCTACTCAATATTTTAACACTTAATGCAGATGCATTAAGGCTCTCAACTTTCTTTCATAAAAAACGAAATGGAAAACTTGAGTATGGTCCGATATGGGACTTCGACCGCTCTATGGAATCAACGGACGGACGCGATAATAATCCTTCAACATGGTCAGGAGGAACGTCCTATTTTACTTTCCCATGGTGGGGATCTCTATTTGATAACGAAAATTTCTGGCAAGTTTATATAGATCGCTACTTCGAGCTTCGCGAAGGTGAATTTGCAACATCAAATGTGCATTCGATAATCGATCGTATGGCAACTGGACTCAATGAAGCTCAGGCAAGAAATTTCCGAAGATGGTCAGACCAGCCCCGTTTTGGCAGCTTTCAGGGAGAAGTTAATCATCTCAAGGACTGGCTAGGAACCCGGCTCGATTGGATGGACGGACAATTTGCACCAAGGCCAACAACAAATAAAACAGCAGGAGCTTATCCACCAGGCACAAAAATTACACTGAATGCAAATCTGGCAGGGAATCAGAATATTTATTACACCCTTGATGGAAGCGATCCTCGACCACCTGATCAATCGGATCCATTGGATGGAACTACCATTATCGATGAAGATATCCCTGTCCGAGCATTGGTGCCAAACTCCGACATTGGTTTATTATGGTACAGGGACTTAAACTTCAATGACGGGTCCTGGATGCAAGGAACTAACGGCGTGGGTTATGAAAGGAGCAATGGTTATGATCCATACATCAACATAGACGTTGATGATGAAATGAGTGGAAGAACTTCTTGCTATATCAGAATTAAATTCAATCTAACTCAAACCGATATTGAAAAGTGGAACTACATGATCCTTCAAATGCGATACGATGACGGATTCGTTGCTTACCTGAATGGAACACGAATCGCATCTGCTCAGGCCCCTGGAAATCTTACTTGGAATTCATCAGCCACTCAAACACATGATGACGGATCAGCCACGCTATTTCAAAAGTTCGACACCAGCAATTTTATCAACCAGCTCAAATCGGGCCAAAACCTACTCGCCATACACGCACTGAACGAAAGCACCTCAAGTAGTGACTTTCTAAATCAAGCTAAGCTAATCACTGGATTTGATGAAGGGGCTGGAGAAGGAGGCACTAACGGTTTCAAGTACACTGAACCAATCACTCTTCAAAAAACAGTACGAATCTTCGCTCGAGTCTTTGACAGTGATGGTGGAAACTCTACCAGTTCAGGACAGACCCCAGTAGGCACTGGCTGGAGCGCACCCCTCAAAGTCGAATATCTAGTCAATGAGGATCCAGCCTCAGCCACTAATCTTGTGATTACAGAAATAATGTATGATCCTTATGAGTTCGCAGGACCAGAAACAAATAACAGTGCTTTCGAATGGATCGAACTGCAAAACACTTCATCGAATCCCATATCACTTACCGGTGTAAACTTCAATGACGGCATCGAATTCACTTTTCCAGGATTAACCCTCGAACCCAAACAAAGTACCGTCATCGTCGGGAACCTTGAAGAATTTGAAAAAATTTATGGTACTAATACAAACTATTTAATAGCAGGAGAATTTTCTGGAGCACTTGATAACGGAGGCGAGGACATACAACTAATCACGGCCGGCGGAGAAATCATCCAGACAATTTCCTATCCTGACAACATTGCAAATGAAGGGCATTCACTTGTCCTAGGATTAGATGGATGGCGCCAAAGTAGGACTCTTCTTGGTTCTCCCGGCATCAAAGAACTAACCGAATTTGAACTACCAAATATTTTCATTAACGAAGTATTAAGTAATTCAGTGCTACCCCAAGTGGACACGATAGAATTATACAACCCTAATCCTTTTCCAGTTAACATCTCAGGATGGCTACTCACGGACAACCTTCGGGATCAGCTTAAATTTAAGATACCTGATGGCACTGAATTACCTGAGAATGGCTATTCGGTTTTCACTGAAAATGATTTCGAAAATTTTGCACTAGATTCATTCGGGGAAGAGGTCTTTCTAATTGCAAACAATTTAAACGATCAAAGACTAGGTTACGTTGACGGATTCAAGTTCGGAGACTCCGCGTCTGGATTCTCTCTGGGCAGGCACGTAACCTCTGATGGAAAGATCCGCTACGAACCGATGTCTACTCAGACATTTGGGTCTGCAAATTCCGATCCCGTATCAGGTCCTCTCATAATCACTGAATTAATGTATCACCCTGAAAATGATAATACGGAATACATCGAAATTAAGAACATAGGATCCTCACCATTTAACCTTCAAGGCACCGGGATTAGCGGGATAGACTATCAATTTGAGGACCCAGGTCCTACGCTCGCTCCTGGAGACACTCTACTAGTCGTTAAAGAAGACCCAACAATCTTCCGCAATAACTACAGTGTTCCCGAAAAGGTAGAAATTTATGGACCCTTCGTTGGATCCTTAGATAATGGAGGTGAACGAATCAGAATAAGAATTCCAGAAAAGTCTACAATAAATGGTGAACCTGATCTGAAAGTATCTATTGATATCGCTGAATACTCAGATCAAGACCCATGGCCAGCTTCTGCAGATGGCCTAGGAAGCTCATTACATAGGACAGATCCTATCAATTATGCCGGAGATCCAACCAGCTGGAAAGCTGCGGCCCCTTCCCCAGGAATAACAAATAATGATGCGTTCGATTGGAGAGAGCTATTTTTTAGTCCTGAAGAAATTAGCAATAATGCACTATCGGGCCCCCTCGCAGACGCGGATGCGGATGGCATTGCAAACATACTCGAGTATCTACTTGGTAGTGATCCAAGAAAATCTGAATCAAGAATATTTAAGGAATTTATGCGACAAGAACGAGCCAATGAAACTGGTAAGTTCGAACTCAAAATTAAGCGTTTAAAAAATATTATAGGGTACGAAATAATTATTGAAAGTTCTACTGATCTGATTAATTGGACCGCGCCCACTGAGCAATTAATCTTAAAGGAAGAATCAGACAACGGGGACGGGACTGTCACTATAACGTATTCAACATCCAATCCGTTAACTTCTAGAAAAATCTACTTCCGAATAAGAGCTGTTGAATCACCTTGATGAGATTCCCAAATAGCTAAGAACTCTTTTGCTTGATCAGGATCATTCAAAGTAACACCTTCTCCTTTGTATTTTTCCTTTCGTTGAATACTAAAATAAGCCCATCCATTAGGGTTAAGTTTTTTTTGTAATTCGAGTGCCACCCTTCCCATTGTCATCCGGACATTTAATTCTACAACATGCCTCAACATGAGC
>Ga0315329_10000913_pt1 | contig 11649 bp, 7 predicted proteins | sample M150032315metaG_FD_203459 | JGI IMG/M metagenome (GOLD analysis project Ga0315329, IMG submission 203459) | Ammonia-oxidizing marine archaeal communities from Monterey Bay, California, United States - M1 500m 32315 | ecosystem: Environmental > Aquatic > Marine > Coastal | place: USA: California...
CGTAAACTTCACGCTTGTTTTCAAATCCCATCTGTGCGGCGATTTTATTCTCCATCAGGTGGGATTGGAACATTCCTCTGAAGTAATGCTTATCCTTGACCGGGTCCCATTCGAACATACCACGTGTCAATACACCATCAGAGTGCTTATTGTAGCCAATAACCTCGTCGATTCCAGTGATTCTACGAGCTATTCCTCCACCTGGTGCCTCGACTACTTCTTGGAACATTGCGAAGTTCAGGTTGTCGAAGAAACGAATTGGTACATTGATTGGATCTCCAGTAAATCTCTGAATCATCTTAACGATTGATGATGCGTGGAATGTTGCAATTACCGGGTGACCAGTTTGCATTGCTTGGAAAGCAGTCGCCCCTTCAACACCACGAATTTCACCAATAATGATGTAACGAGGACGGGAACGTAATGCGGCCTTCAATAAGTCGAACATCTCTACTCTGGAATCCTCATTCTTTGAGTCTCGAGTAACCAATCTCTGCCAGATTTTGTGTCTTACTTTCACTTCAGGTGTATCTTCAGCTGAATAAATTTTGACATTGTGGTCGATGAATGGTAGGATGGCATTGAGAGTAGTTGTCTTTCCAGATGCAGTTTCACCACTCACCAATAATGACATTCCATATTCAAGGCAAATCCACACATAGGCTGCAATCTGAGCACTCATTGTACCCCATTCAATCAATTGAGTAATGGAAATTGTCTCCTCGGCAAATTTACGAATGGTGAATGACGGACCGAGCATACTCACGTCGTCAGAGAATATGATATTGATACGGGAGCCGTCGAGGAGGGCCCCATCGATAATTGGCTTATTGTCCGATACAGGGCGGCCAATACGCTCACTCATTGCACGTAGATATCTCGCAAGCATATCTCGTTCACGGAATCTAATATTCGAAGTTACCATTCCGAATACCTTGTGGTCCATGTGAATATGCTTCAGTCCTACCGAGTGAATATCTTCAAGCATCTCATCGCTGAGCAAGGGCTCTAACGGCCCATTTCGAATCAAATCTCGAACGATGATGTAACGCAGTCTCTCCCTCTGTTCTTCTGTGACGATAATGCGTTTGTCATCCATTCCAAGTACTTCCCACATACGACCTTGGCGGCGACTTAAGCCACGCGCTTCACTTTCGAGCATAGTATAACGGTCTATCATTCCCGTAAGGATATTCTCAAATTCATCATCTGTGGTAAAAGACGGAGCTGCTGGTGCTTCTTGCAACAATATTTCCGTCAATATTCGGCGAATATTCTCTTCCTCATCGGTCAGTTGTGGTTCTAGTCCAAACCACAATGTCTGCCCACTTTCATTACCGTTCTCATCAATTGGCCGGTAAATATGAACAAAAATCGGCTCCTTTGCCAAATAGATGAGATTCATCGGTTCCATTTTTCTTGCGTCTCTATCCAATGGGCCATAGTAGTAAGGACGGGACCCATATTGAGCCTCGAAGTCTTTTACCCACTCTGCGATATGTGGGTATGCAGCCATTACAGAGCCAAGATCTCCTTTCTGGAAGCGTTGTTCTTCTTCTTCCATCTCAACTCACCGCCGTAATGTCAACGATGAAGCCCATGTATGGCTCAACACGCCAGCCGACCGTGGCTTGAACAGGGCCTGCGGCCCTAAGGAATCTAGTAACGACGAGATTGCGTTTGATTTCACCTCCAACGAAACCTGCTTTCATGTCGAGCAAGACTTCGCAAGAATTCCTAAGAGTATGGAGTAGGCGTTCATCCATCTCGGATGAATCAATAGTGAGTAAGAGTGAATGTGAATCGGAACATATTCTACGTAGTCTCTGCATGAAAACTATTCTTTCAGAATCTGAAAGTCCTTCAGGCATTAGTGAAGAAGCGCTGTCGATAACAATAATGTCAGCTTTTTCGACCGCTTCACTTTCAAGAACATCGAATAAACCGACATCTGAACGTGCTTCAGCAATTACGCCGTAGCGGCTGAATACTAGCAAGCGTCCTGAACCGATGTGTTCAGTTATCGGATATCCAATGGATTCCATCTGCTCAATCCAACCTCTAGTAGTGAGTTCAGTAGTGACGACCAATACTTTGGAGCCGTTCTCAAGCAAACCAAATATCAATCTTTGACTAACTAGGGATTTGCCCGAACCAACCTCGCCTTGGATAGCCCAAAGTGCACGATTGGGAAGTCGGGCACCCATTGCATTAGACAAACTATCTTGTTCCAACTCGAATGGATAGCCATCCTCTACTGGTTTTGGTGCTTCAGACACTTAATCTCACCTCGGTGGTTTCAGATGCGGTTCCCTTTACACCATCGCTGACTTCTGATTGTACAATCATTGTCACGGTGATACGGGCCCCATCAGAATAATTGAATGACGGGTCGTCCACATCCACTTCAAGAACAGTTCCAGGGGCCCAATCACCTGAAGCAGGATACAAAGTTGACCCGCTACCTGAACCTAAGGCAACACCATCAACAAATATCGAAATGGTGGTCTTATCGAGGATTCGATCACCTGTATTTTGAAAATACAAGGTGATTTCTTGATTTGCTCCTGATGTATCAAGAAGAACCTTCCCTCTGTCACCACTGAATGAAAAGTCGGTTTCGATATCGGCGAGACGCGAGTTAGATATCTTGCCGCTGGCATCAGCAACCTCCCCCCATGAATCGATTAGAACCACGGATGCGAGTCCACTGACAATAAGTGACGCGACAAGAATAATCATTGTTGAAGCGCCACCATCTGCCATAATTTCACCTCAGACTACTCGGGCTACCATAGTCACGCCATCATTGCTGACGGCGATTCTAGTAACAGTGGATTGAGAATCACTGTAATAGTGGTGGGTGTAGGTTTCCCCTGGGAAAATTGTCTCAGGAAGATAACCTTGGAAGTCGTCACTCAAATTGTGAGGATTGCTTCCATCGGAAAATACCCACGAATGTTCTGTGCCAATATCGACACTTCCCGTATTCGTGATATTAGTGTAAACGATGTTACCGAGAGTAGCCGTGATATTCAGGCTACTCCCGGCATTGGGTCCAGTGAGTACCAGGTAGTATGTGGAGGCGTAGAGATACGATGATCCATGATCAATAATATCGAGTCCGGTTACTACCCCTGATGTTACTACTAAATCCGCTAGGAATGAGCCAGCACTGCCATTTACCTCAACTTGACCGGCTGTATAGCCGGTTCCGCCGTTATTTATGGTAAATGACACAACTGCTCCTCCCACATTCGTTGCATCGTCAATTGTGAAACCTGGAACAGGTTCGGCGGCGTGTTCAAGCTCGGCCAGTGAGTTATCGACCTGATGCTCTAATGTCGCCATCGCTAATGCGAATACGACGAGCATACTGGTCCCCACTACCATGGCTCCTACCGCCACCGACCCCATCTCAGAGTTCACCTCTGAGTGATCTCGCCCTTCGCCAATTACTGACAAGGGCAGAGAAGGTCAACAACTCTCTGTGTGGCAAATGGTCTTCAAGCGCACTCTCGGGGTCACCGGGAGCGGCCATATTGACAATCGCAAGAACCTCTTTGCCTTCTTCGGCAGAGAGCATTCCTGAACTGGTCGCCTTCTGTGTGAAGGAAACCGAAGCCATACCTGAGAGGTTATCCAGCAAAAGTGCGGCCACTGTTGGGGCTCCTACCGAACCATCTCCACCATCTCCTAAGTGCGCCGGAGCGACTAGGAATGGATTCGATGCTAGGGCTTGCGCCTCGTACAGTTCGAGCAATGGTGCTGCATCGCCGTCCATTAGGCGGCCTGATCCAGTTCCTGCGGAGATCACTTCTCCAGAAGCGGTGACAATCACGTCGCCGTCTTCTGTAGGCGTTCCTTCCTCTTGCTCGCCGCTCTCTTCAGACACTCCTGGTGCTTCCACCAGTCGGTGCTCCACATTGCGCAGGACGTCCTCGACCATATCGAGACGGCTGGAAATCAACCGTTCGAGGCCTGAGGTATCTACCTGAGCATTTACTTGTGTTTGCGCCGGTGCTACTGCCAGACTGGGAATAGATCCCATACTGTTGAGCTTCGCTCTAGTCGGACCGGGAGAAATGGTCCAGGCATCCTCTTCCGAGAGTTCGCCCTCTTCGGGCAAAGGCACTTGCTCGATGGCGATATTCGCCATCATGCGCAAGCGCTCCTCGGAGAGGTCACCCTCGCCTTCTGCGGACCGACCGCTATTTGCGAATGGCCATGCCATAATGTGTCCTCCATTGAACTAACTAAACAATTGTCTCAATCTGGTGAAAGAGACAATTGTAAAGCCATTCAATCAGATTAACGCCGTACCAGGGCTTGTTGACGCAATGTAAAGGGTCTCGTAAGTTGAACCGCCACCTTCTACGTGAATCCACATAGTAAGTTGGTCATTTACAGTCAAATCATCAAATCCACAATCTGCTCCAGCGGTATCTGGACCAGCATCAAGATTCATGTCGATGACATAAGAGACTCCGGGGTCAATTGTGGGTTCACTATTTCCAGGAGTTGCCGCATCTGTATCTGGATCTGAAGCAAGGTATGTGTCACCTACTACTGATGCATCGGTAATGTCATTATCACCAAATGTACCAGCAACGAAGTTGTAACCGCCAGAATTTGCATTAGAACAGGAAACCTGCCATGCGATATTTTCTGTAGCTAGAACCCCACTACCTGGTGCAGATTCAAAGGATAACCTTACCGTGGTAACAGAACTAATCAGAACTGAGTTAATGGTAATTTTTCCTCCGAGTTCACGCTCGGTATCTTGTCCAGTTTGCTGTGCGTTTTGCTGAAGTTTTTCACCGGTCTGAATGATTACGGCAGAAGCAACTGCTGCTACCAAAATCAGAGCGATAAACACAATCATTGCACCGATTCCAATCGAACCGATTTCATCATTAATTTCATTGTTTTTCTTCATCATAATCACCTCAAACAATAGATTCTCCTTCAGTAACACTGGTGTAAGATAACTTCTCATAAGTTGATCCGCCACCTTCTACTTGGATTGTTAGTGTGTGCTGTTCATTAAGAATAGGGTCGCATTCACCAGCCACTGCATTTCCAGCAGTGTTCAAATCGTTTGCATCGACCGAAGTCTTCAGATCGATCATGTAAACTTGTCCTGGTTGTAATGTGTCATCATCGTTTTCACCGCCAACACCAACGCCAGCAGTTGCACCATTTAGGTCGATATTTTTGACTGAACCATCGACATTTCGAGTGTCCAGATGTAGGTTAGTGGTATCGACAGTTCCGTCACCGAATGAGTTCGGAGAAGTTCCTGCAACAGTACCAGTGATGTCACCATCGAAAATACCGTAAACGGTATCTAGGCCAGTTCCAGCATTGTCTGTACATGAAATTGTCCAAACAACTTGACTTTCAAGCATTGGTTCACTTCCTGCAGCGAGTTCATACACTAAAGTAATGCATGGATCGCCATTTGCGCCATCCCCGTCACAATCGGTTTGTTGTCCAACCCACATCGTAATGATGCTGATTTTACCACCAATTTCTTCTTGGGTATCAGACCCTGTTTGCTGTGCGTTCTGCTGTAGCTTTTCACCAGTTTGTATGATTACTGCGCTAGCGACTGCGGCAACCAGAATCAGAGCGATAAATACAATCATCGCACCGATACCGATTGAACCCCAATCGTCGTTCATCTCGTTTCTTTCATTTTTATTTTGCATTTGGTTTTCACCTCAATTTCTTTTTCTTTTCTTATTATTCTCGTATCTCTACAATCCTCCCTAACCGGCGAAACCGCCTGCAGGGTGGAACAGGATGTCAGGCGACGGCTTCACCTCCGTCGCCCATGTCGATGACTAGAGGAATCCTAATCACACCGACTTCGTCTGGTGCTAGCCTCTCCATGAGAGGTAATGCACCGGTAATGTAGCCCGGAGGCATCCATGGTTGGAGTAGAACGTCGCGCAGGGTCTCCATGCTTCGATTTTGAGCACGGACAATCACATTGACCTGACCTGACCTGACTTCGTATGCGGTCTGGATTGCAAGTTTTCGCGATAATGGAACTTCATCGAGTGAGAATCTCAAGCCTGGCTTGACATCAAATCTGACAGGAAGGAATCCGCCTGGCCTAATCGAAGGCACATCCATGAATGACGGTGAGCATTGCCATCCCTCCGGAACTGGAGGCTTTAGGCGCATTTCTGGCAAAGGCCTGTCCCCATCATTGATGATGCGCACCATGAGCACGCCATCGTCTCCACCTGCTGGCCATCGAGTATCGACGCCCATCCAGAACGAACGGAACAAGAATGGATTCAGAGCGCTTGCTGAATCAACGATTAGATCGCCAATCAGGCTCTCCACTTCTACTGCTGCAACACCAACATCGCCCATTTCTGCTGCACTAGTCGCATTACGTAATCGGCGCAGAACTGTTTCGATTTCTGCCTCTGTTACCGTCTTTTCCATAAGTAGACGGTTGAGCATTGCGATATTTCTACGCAGTTCAATTACATCTCCTTCCAGAATCTTGAGTGCCTTCTCAGCACGGCGAACAGAACGGCGTGCACGATACAATTTATGCTGTTCGAGGTTTGTCCTCGCATCCACAATATCATACTCGGTTGCTGCAAGTGAAGAAGCATCATCGACTGAAACTCCGAACACCATGTGCTCTAACTGACGACTCGCTTGCATCAAGCGGTCTGCACCCATCTGGGAATCACGAATAGCACTACGTGCCTGTTCTAGGTCCGATGCGCCGACTTCTACTTCCTCTTCCTCAGTCATCATCGCTCACCTCCTCTTCTTCAGAATCGGTCTCGGATTCAACTTCTGCTTCGGGTTCTTCATTGGATTCAAGTAAAGCATCCATGTCCTCATCCCAAGCATTGACTTCATCAGTGCTAGCTTCTCCATCAGCCTGAATTGTCGGCCGTGGGGTGGAAATAATGCTGGAAAGGTCGATTCCGTCGCTTGCTAACTCGGTAAGCAATCGCGCAGGATCACCCAAATCACGTTCTATTCGTGTTGCCTTGACCTCTACATCGGTTAGGCGTCCATAGAGGCCTCCGTACATCTTGTTAGCCTGCCAAATCAGGAACCAAACTCCAAGAAGTACCACGGCGATATAACCGATGAGACTACTGAGATTATTCGCATCGGGAGACATCTGTGGAGGGATTCCCAAGATGACGATAACCATGCCAAGTATCGGCATTGCTAGAATAATGGAAAGTTGTCTCTTTGCATCGTTTAGAACATCGAAGTGATCACTGTATAGGGTTGAGATACCTTTGCGAGCGCGTTGATAATCCTCATGGATTAACTGGAATTCTTCAGTTGAACGCCAAGTCATGCGCCAGACCCAAATCGCTGCGAGTGCCAAGATTAGTGGACCCCACCAAGTGAGATTCACTATATGGAATGCAAATCCGAGTGCAAGCACTCCGCTATACACGGCAGCCAAACGGAATTTCTCTGATTGACCAACAAGTCTCAAGAGACCGATGGACGCGAGAATTAGGGCAATCACAGCGATGAAAGAGATAGTTATTCCTGGTGACCAAGAGTCAACCTCTCCTGAGAGTATTATCGGCTCATTCTCAATGAGTTCACCATCCCAGTTCTGTGCGATTAATTTAGCACTGCACTCTACATCTCTTCCTTGTATCCACCAGTCTAAGTGGTCAGATTTTACGACCCATTCGATTTCTTCTGATTCTGATGAGAGTAGAAGTGACCTGTAGATTACTGGTTCTGCGACCGTAATTCCATCACAGGTTAGTACAGCTTGAACATTTACTGCGATTGAAGTCCCAGTATTTCTCAGAGTAGCTGTAATTTTTGTTGTAGAGCCTTCTATCAATTCGCCATCTGCGAATCTCAAATTCTCGATTACCGGCTCAGAATATGTATCGAAGAAGAAGCGGAATGTAGCTTCGGTATAAACCGTGAATCCACTATGGTCATCGGGGTGGTATAATCGGAAAGTCAAATCATATCCATCATTTTGTAGGATATTTGGCCTATCAGGTGTATCGATTACAACGAGTAGTGGATTTGTTGTTACCCAACTCTCCCTTGCTGGAAGAGTAACCGCTTGATGTGAACCACCTGAATCGCAATCATTGGCAAGATTGAATTCAGTAACTGAATCACCAGTATCGAGAGCGAAATCCCATGAGTAATTCTCTTCGGATAATCCTAGTGCGCTTAGATTAACAATTCGACTAGCATCACACAACTCAATCATGTATGCTACAGTTGTTTCAGCACCTTCAGGGATATGTGACCAAATTATCTCCTGGGTAAGATTACTATCATCGTCTGGTGGTTGTAATGGGAAGTCTCCATATGGGAATAGTCGTGACATCTTGAGATTAGTCTCAAGTACAGATGTTCCACTTACATCCTCATTCACAGGTGTTAGTTTCACTCTGAGTAAAGCTTGGAGATGGATGCCTGGTTCCATTTCGTTGTCCACTGATTGTTTGACAGTGAATGATAACTCGACACTAACGCCTTGAGGAAGTACAAGTGTTGTTGGTGTACCATTTTCTAGTTCCCAAGCAGTACTTGGGACTTCTGAACCTACTGGGAAGCCCGGTTTGAGAATATCCCATTCCAAATCAACAACGACATCTTCATTGCCAACATTTGTGATCTTCGCTTTCAAATCCCAAGGATGAGCTCGGTGGAAATACAGGTCATCTGGCCAATCTTCAACTTCTACAAGGAATAGTGGTGCTACCACTAATTGGATATTCCTTGAAACTAAGTAAGCGCCATTACTTGTTTGATAGAGGGTGACTGTTAGATTGTGGATGTCGCCATTTGCAAGCTCTTGTTCTCCTCCAAGTGCTGGGACAATTACTGTCAGGTCATTGCCAAGAGAACCATTAATTGGCAATACAATTTGTTCTAATACCCAAGAGGAAGACCAATTGCCTTCGATAACTGCAGTCACGTTGAGAGTTTCTTCAAGATTACCATAATTGGAGAATGTAAATGGTATCACTTCATTGATTCCAGGCGTTACTTCGACACTGGTTGGGCCATCAATCTGAAGGCTATGATCACCACTAATATTGCCGACAATGGCTGCTGAGAGGTTCATTCCGCTCTGTGCCATTACCCACAAAGTTGCCATGTGGAAGTCGTCTGCACTCGCATCCTCATTCGGATTCAATCTGATTTTTATTGATTCAGAATATCCAGGAGCAACTAGAACCTCCATCGCAGATTCTATGACGAAATCGATGTCACCTGCTTGAGATTCATCAATCCATAGAGTGAATGTTGTTGCTACATTTCCTGTGTTGTTGATGTATACCCGCGTGAGTGGATTCTCATAAATTGAGAGATCTACCGTATCATTTGTTGGATGGAGTTCAAAATTCACCGATTCTTGCACTCTTATCATAAGTGTGTGAACCTCAAGAATATCTCCAGTCAAACGATCTTCAATACTGATATTCAGGGGCTGGAATGTGTCAGCAGGAGCCTGAGGGTCAGTCGTAATTGCAAGATTGAATGATTTAATGTGAGCATTTCCTGTCACTGGATGGTCAGCCATCGATGGTGAAAGATTGGAAATAATGTTTGGATTACCAGCCTCAAGGGTATTGAGTGTCGCAGTCCAATCATCGGGGAGATCATCGACGATTGAAAGGCGATAACTCGAGAGGTCATTACCAGTATTGGCAAGGTCGATAGTGAAGTTCGTTTCATTTCCTACATCCGCATCTAATGGGCCTTCGGTTAGGATGGTACCATCAATTATTGAAGGGATTATGATACTGATATTGCGTGTGACGGAACTTGCGAGTACTCCATTTGCTTGCTGGCCTGCAGTTAGAATTGGAGTAGCGGTTACTGGCAGCACCAGTGTACCCGCCAATGGAAGTTCATCTCCGGGCCCATCTATCCCAAGCCAAGATTGGAAAATTTCACCGATTTGTAAAGCGGAGACCGAATCTGGCGTAACAGTTGCACCCCAGCGAACAGCCTCATTATTTCCTCCAGAGTTTAGTGGGGTAAAGACGCTTGAGCCAACAGTTAGATTTGCATCTACTCCACCAGTGACTGCAGCGCCCAAGTTATGTCGTACCTCAACTTGGAGAGATAGGATTTCATCGATTCCACCAGAACCATTTGCCTCCAGAACCTGCTGTTCCGTGAGATAAACCGTCTCGGTTTCTGGGCCAGGGTCAACTGCAATCACTGGCCTAATAATCAATAGAGTAGAATTTAGAGATGGAATTCCACCTTCCATTGGTGTGGCTTGAAGCCAAGCATAGATGCTATCACCTGCAGAATTTCTCTCTCCAGGGTCCAAAGGTGAAGAGATTGGTGCAGGGGTAATCTGTACAGTAATAGTGACATTTGTCCCCGCTGGCATAACTTCTGTCTGCGATGCTAAAGAAACAACATCCCAGTTATCTGCAGCAGCAGAAAGGCCTACGTTGATAATGAAAGCTGATGGTACATTTCCACTATTTTCCACTGTGAATAGCAAGGATGTAGTTTGCGCAGGTGTAACAGTGACTGGACCTAGTGGTGCGGTAACTGTGGCTTGGAATTGATCGCCAACCATCACATGTCCAACGCTACTTGCAGTATATGCATCAGGACCTTGGCTGGTCAAATTGAGATAGACGTTTTCAAGAGTTGGCTTCACTGCATTGGATGGTATTGCAACCTGAACAACTACGGTTGTGGATTCTCCTGCTGGGAGATTGATGATTGTGCCATCTTGTGAATTGTCGTGCCAACCTTGGTCGCTGCCCAATCCTATCAGAAGAGAATCTGTGACTCCTAGATTTGTGACAATCCACGTTAATACAGTGGTTGCTCCCGGTTCTATTGCCCTATCACCCGGAGGAGACACATCGATGATGTAATCTGAAAATGTCACGGTTTCAACACTTGAAACGATGATATTATTCCAAAGAGTTCCATTGAAGTGTACTTTCGTTGCAAGTGTCCAAGAACCAAGCAATAACGATGCATCAAATGATGTACTGAGTTCAACACCACCCGCTTGATAGAGTAGATTTCCTGGCAGAAGAGTTTCGGTATTACCCCAAAATGACATCTGGTTATTTGGGTCGAGGGAATCGGTGAAATTCAGTTCAAATACTGAAGAAATCGCCATAACTCCATCGTTTCTAACTGTAGCATTGAACGTATGAATTGAATGATTTAGACGTACATCGGTAAATCCACCCGTTGGCCCAGGGACGGTATCGGTTAGAACCACGCCATAATGGTAATCACGTACATGGAAATCAAGCCGGCGCTCATCATTACTAGGATTGATGTCTGTAGATGATGAGATTCGAGCAAAAAGGGTCTGGTCATCGCCGGAGGTCGCTGTCCAGTTAATCAGAATCGGATTGCTGGAAGAACCCATTCCAATTACTCCAAGATTTATCGATGCAACAGACGATTCGGCTGATGCCGGTGATGGTTGATGAATCAAATTAAGTGTTGCAGTACCATCTACTGGACCCTGATTTGTCACGACGATTCGAACAATATGGTCCCCAGGTGCCAAGATTGTATCGATTCCATCATCGATAGAACCGCCCGCAGAGAGCGTCATTACTGAAACCGTAAAGTCGGGAGTAGTCCTACCCATTGTAGCAT
>Ga0315329_10000914_pt1 | contig 11637 bp, 9 predicted proteins | sample M150032315metaG_FD_203459 | JGI IMG/M metagenome (GOLD analysis project Ga0315329, IMG submission 203459) | Ammonia-oxidizing marine archaeal communities from Monterey Bay, California, United States - M1 500m 32315 | ecosystem: Environmental > Aquatic > Marine > Coastal | place: USA: California...
TGCTCGAGGAGTTATTCCCTGATCTGATGCCAGATTTCTTCGAAGCGGGCGCTCGTAAAATTACCTTCCAGGATATGTTATCTCCAAAATTAAAATCAAAATACCGCTCCAAGACCGGAGATGAAAAACTGTGGCTACTCATGTGCAGAAGGGCCACTATGGAAATGGTCCTGCGCCGATATGCTGGCAAACAATCTAACCTCCAGATCCGGTCATCTACACGCGTCAACGCAATGATAGCGAACCCGCTCAAGGGCAGCATACAGCTGACCGGGTTGAAAATTCAGAGCACGAGTTCAGGAGCCGAGGAAGAAGAAATATTCGCCGACATCATCATAGATGCGGGCGGTCGAAACAGTCAATTCAAGCAATGGTTCAGACTGGCTGGCGTACCCGTTCTGTCTGAACAGGATGATGCAGAAATTGTTTACTACACCAGGCACTACCAGTTTCTACCCGGCATAGACGAACCGCAGCGATCCGGCAATACCCGTTCAGCGGGCGACCTGGGATATCTTAAGTATGGCGTTTTTCCCGGCGATGGAGGCCATTTCGCAGTCATTATCTGCGTTCCTCTACATGAGCAGGCCCTGCACAGTTACGTAAAAAAGGGTGACGAATTCGACCGGATCTGTGGACATATTCCTGGTCTTAAGCCTTGGGTAGACCCCACTAAATCCAAGTCAACAACCTCTTCCTTTGGCATGGGAAATATTAAGGCTGTCTGGAATCACTTTGTCCAGAATGGAGCGCCACTGGCGCAAAACTATTTTGCTGTGGGCGATGCCGCCCTTTACACCAATCCTCTCTATGGCCGAGGTTGCAGTACTGGCATTATCCATAGCCACCTGTTAACCCGCCTACTTAGAGATTATCAGGACCCAGTACAAAGGGCCCTGGTTTTCGATCAATGGACCGAGCAGGAGCTTCGTCCTATTTTTAAAACAAGCCTCAATGAAGATAAAAACGGTATCAAACGGGCCCGAGCCGTCCTTGCGGGGAAAACCCTGAACAAGGCCCAAGGATTTAAAAAACGGTTAATCCTGGCATTCGGCGATGCCTTGGGCAGGGCTTCTCAGGAGCATATTCACGTCCTGAGAGGTGTCCTAAAAACTTTCAACCTTATGGAAAAACCTGGCGAATTTCTCAAAGACTGGCGTATTCGACTAACCATCTTTCGGTACATGCTCAGTGGTAGAAAGAAAAATGCCGCTGCCCGCATCGTGCCCGGCCCCTCACGCACGGAGATGTTGGCCTTTATGGATGACCAGCAAACAATCTGAAGCAGGACAACACTGCTTACTGGCAAATCTGCTAAGTACTCCAGAATTTTCCCGTTTAACGCTCTAAAACAGGGCCTGGATCAAATGTAGGCTTTAGCCCTTTTAGCTGGCCAGAACAATGGTATTATTGTGCCAGACCCGATTGAGTATGCTCTGGCGCTTTAACCCTGCAGCGATAACAACGAAAGAACTCGATTACCACAAGATAATGGAGAACCTACACCATGAGCTTGAAGATAAACCCCATTACGCCCACTGTAGGTGCCGAAATAAGTGGCCTGAACCTGGCAAAACCTTTGTCATTGGCAGAGCTCAAGGGTGTGCGAGATGCATTTAGCACACACCACGTCCTGGTTTTTCGTAATCAAACACTGACCCGGGCGCAGCACAAACAGTTTTCGCGCCAGTTCGGAGAGCTGCATATTCATCCTTCAAAACGCAACGGCCTAAATAAAGATGATCCGGAAACTTTCATAATCGATATCAAACCCTCTGCAATTCAGTCTAACGGTGAACCCTGGCATTCAGATGTTTCTTGCGACTCCATGCCCCCCGCCGCTTCCATCTTATATATCACTGAAATTCCCGAAAATGACGGTGGCGACACCCAGTTTATGAATATGCACGCCGCCTTCGATAGCCTATCTCCTGACCTGCAGACCCTGCTAGCAGATAAGACTGCCTTTCACGATGGAGAGCACGACTTAAAACACTACGGAATTAAACTACGACCTGGCCAGGAGTATCCCGCTCACAGCCATCCCATGGTGACTGCCCATCCCGGCACCGGCAGAGCCACATTATTTGTGAACCCAGGCTTCACCACCCATATTGAAAATATGCCTAAATGGGAGAGTAAAATGCTGTTAGATGGCCTGTTTGCCTACACCGCCAGCAACCCCCGCCTGCAATGCAGGATCAAGTGGGCACCGGGTACGCTAACCATGTGGGACAACCGCAGTGTTCAGCATCAGGCAATTTTTGATTACGCCGGATGGTCTCGATATGGAGAGCGAATGACAGTAGCATCTAATCAGGCACCCCTGCCGTACAAAGCGTAGTTTCAACCTTTAAGGGTAAACGAGTCGATACGTGCCAGATACCGCGCCAACGCCACTGCAAGTCTCTCTTTAAGCTCAGCAGCTGATACTCGATCACCGTTCGTAAAGCGTTTCCATTCCCCTGTTTCCTGATACGACTGCCAGCGCCGTTGCTTTGTCATGCTTTCCCTGTCATCCCTGCAACCGTCAGGGTCCCCGAATTTGGCGAAGTTGGTCCAATAAACACGTAGCTTACGAGACAGTTCGGCTGACTTCGAATCACCGTCTTCAGCTGCAGAAAATAATAACCAGGCATCGAGGCCATGCGGACTACCCGCCATCTGGCCGGCCATAGCTGGAGGTAAATAATCAATAAAATACAACCAACTTTGACCGCCTACTTTTTCCATGGATTCTGCCAGTAACAGCGCAGACAACAAGTATCTCTCATCTCCAAACAATCGTTTCCGGGCTAATTTTGAACTTTTCTGGAAATCTCGCTGGTAAGCCATGGGCCAATGAGGATCGAATAGATTCCAGACCTGTTCATATACTTCGGGGTCGATCTGGTAACTCGGCATGATGGTTCCCTCGTAACTGTTTCCTCCTGCAAGGTAAGGAATAGCGTGCTGGGCACCTGCCTGAAAACGAATACCGGGTTCTTCGACTACCATTGAACCATCGACAATGGGTAATTGAAAGCCAGTCTGGGCATCCACCAACTGCCTGGCTGGAATTGCCTGCAGGGACTTTAGATCCACGCCTACCTGACCAGTCCGCTGAACAATCATTTCAGCATCGTACTCAGCGGCGTCGGGGGCGTCCATAAGCAAGTTGGCTGGCCCAGGCGTTTGTGCCAGGCGGCTACGCAACAGCGGCCAGGTGCCATAACCACTCTGTGCGATCGCACCATGGAACAAGCCTCTGGCAGCATCCGATGCCATAAGTAAATTCACCGCCGCAGCACCGGCGGAGATACCAAAGATAGTAACCCTGCCAGGATCACCACCAAAGGCCAGTATGTTTTTCTGGATCCATTTTAAGCCTTCAATGAGATCCAGCAGGCCAAAATTAAAACCTGGGCCCTGAACAAAAGGATGAGCGAAAAAACCAAATGCACCGAGGCGGTAATTTAAAGCAACGACTACCACATTCTGTTCAGCCAGCACTTCTCCCTGGATTTGATTAGAGCCTCCCCTGAAGCCGCCGCCATGGATCCATACCATAACCGCCTGCTTGCTTTGGGTATTTCCCGTCCAGACATTGAGATTGAGGCAATCTTCGGACATAAGCACTTCAGGGCGCTCAGGTGAGATCGGTTGAGGGCAGATGAATCCAAAATGGCTGGCATCGATCAGCCTATCTGGATGCGTTTCAGATTGTGGGGCCTGCCATCGTAAACCCCCAACGGGGGCAGCAGCGTAAGGAATACCTTTGAAAGATGCAACAGAGCCGGTTCTTTCACCCACAGCAAGACCACTACTGGTCTCCACCCTTGGGCGATTATCACTGTAATCTAATGCCACTGTATGCTCCCGGCCAACCCAACCTATACTAACGCAGGGTATGACAGCCCATCAGGGGAATCAACTTCACGAAATAATGGCAGGCGAGCAAATGCCCTGCAGTTTTCTGCTATCGGGCGATAGCATAACTTTAACGATATCCACCAGTAAGCTCGCGCGCGGTAGCTTCTCCGGCACACCTTGCTTATCGTGGGGATTTACCCACCCGGTCAGATTATCGCTTAGGTACCCAACCTGCACACCATCCCGCGCCGACTACCAGGCGATTCTGGAATAACATACATGGACCCAATGCGGCATCGCTAGTGGACACAGTATAAAACTGACAATTTGAACAGAGCTGGTCGGCAGCGGTTACGCCCATCTTGTCCGACCGAGCTGCCTGTGTTGCATCTTCAATATATCTTAACGCCTTGGCAACAGGGTCATCGGTGGTTATCTTTTTAGCATCATCGCCCTGTGACAACATAGATACCGGAAAAAGCGGGATCAGACCTAACTTGGCTGTTGTTTTAATAAAAGTTCGTCTGGTGGTCATAATTGCATCTCCTGAGCATATCTAAAAACCATAATTTTAAGCCTTAGTACTGCCTGCAACCGGCGTCATAAAGCAAACTGAGCGCAGTCTATTTTCAATCGACCGCTTTGTCCAGATTCATTCGCTATTAATACTGAAAAATGACCTTCAAAGCGCCAAATTAGAGCGTTTCCTGAGTCCCCATGATAATGGTACCGCTTGCTGCAAACATACCACCCACGCCATGGCAAACACTGATATCAGCTGCGTCCACCTGTGCCGCAGCGCTACCCCTGATCTGTCGCACACTTTCCTGCAGGGCATACATGCCATACATGCCGGAATGCATATAGCTAAGGCCGCCACCATTGGTATTGACAGGTAATTCACCGCCGGGCGAGGTATTACCCTCTGCAATATAAGGTCCAGCCTCACCTGGCTTACAAAAGCCCATATCTTCCAGCCCATAGAATGGCAGGTGAGCAAAGGCATCATAAATCATCACATGATCAACCTCTGAATGCTGGATACCGGCTTCAGCAAAAGCGTTTGCCGATGCTATTTTAAAGGCCCTGGAACTCGTAAAGTCCGCCATCTGACTGATCATGGGTGTCTCAACACTTTCACCCGTCCCTAGCAAATAAACCGGGCTCTGCGGAAAATCTGCAACTCGATCTGCTGCTACCACTATCAGAGCGCCACCACCGTCGGTAACCAGACAACATTCAGGCTTGGTGAACGGATAGGCAATCATCCTATCATTCATCACTTCATCGACCGTGGTTGGTTCCTGCAACGTAGCACGGGGATTTAAACCTGCCCAACGTCGCTGACTGACCACGACCATGGCCAACTGCTCCAAAGTCGTTCCTGTTTCTTTCATATACCTGAGGAATGGGAGGGTAAAACTTGTGGTAGGGCCCATACCGCCAAAGGGTGCCTCAAACTGACCTGGCAGGGTCGCGGCGCCACCACCGCGAAAGCCGCTTCTACCAACATTAGAGCGACCACTCTCGCCGTGGGTAATAAGTACTGTATTACACAAACCATCATTGATGGCTGCTGCTGCATGGCGCACATGGAGCATAAAACTGCAACCTCCAACGGACGTACTATCGACCCAGTTGGGCTGAATCCCTAGATAATGGGCAACCGAAGTAGGAGACTCTCCTGCACAGGCCACCCCATCTATATCGGCCATGGAAATACCTGCATCTCGCATACAGTTTAGCGCTGCATCTGCATGTAACTGCAGTTGACTTAAGCCAGGTATCCGGCCGAGTTCGGTCGTTTCAGCAGCCCCGACAATCGCGATACTTCCACGTTTCATATAGCGCTCCCGGCAGGCTGAAAATAAGGTAGGGCAACCGCCTCACTGACTTTCCTGAACACTACCTGCAGTGGCATATCCAGCAACAGGTTTTCTGGCTGCTGCGGCGTATTGATTATATTGGTCATCATCCTTGGCCCTTCCTCAAGTTCCACTACAGCAATTGAATAGGGCCCATCAAACGCCGGATGGGGTCGATGATTAATTATATAGCTGTACAGCGTGGCTCGACCACTGGCCGTAAACACTTCGACATCCTGGCTTGAACAAGTCGGGCAGAAGGGCCTGGGCGGAAAATAGGTATCTGAACAACTCAGACATTTCTGCAAACGCAACTCGCCTTCCTGCGCCCCCTCCCAGAAGTGCTGCGTTTCTGGGGTCGCCACAGGCAGCGATAATTTCGACAGGTCAGCCATGATATCCGCTCCAAAATACGTTTTGACGGCAACCAGGATTACCCTCAACCAGGGAGCGCCATATTTAAGACGCAGACTGTACTTGATCATTCAGCACCAGGCAAACTTAACTTCCGGGATTTTAGGCCCCTTGATCCGATACAGGGACTGCTACCCCCATGAAAACCAGTTCAACGAATGCTTTTGCACAACAGGACAATCCCCTGCCTTTATTCCCTTGCTTTGCTATTCGCCTGAAACCCCAGGACCCTGCTCTGCACCGCACCAGGCGAGCTACCACAGGTGCTGAATTTCCTCCTAGACAGAGAGGCTGTTGTAAACAACCTGCTAGGCCACGGTCAAGCCACTAATGATGCTACTGGTCCAACCACTCGATCACTTTGTCTTCAAGTAACGGCAATGGCAGAGGACCACTTCCCAAAATAACGTCATGGAAGGCACTAATATCGAATTTATCAGCCAGTTTTGATTCGGCAAGCTGCCGCAATGACTGTATTTTCAGCATGCCAATCTTATAGGCAGTTGCCTGCGCTGGCATATTGAAATAGCGCCGGACTTCTGATTTGACCGCTGTTTCAGGACGAGGTGAATTAGCCATGGCGTATTCTATGGCCTGGGCTTCCGACCAACCGAAGGCGTGTATTCCCGTATCAACAACCAGTCGAATCGCTCGCCATATTTCGCCGCTCAATCGACCAAAATCAGCATACGGATCTTGATAAAAACCCATATCCTTAGCCAGTTTTTCGGCGTATAAACCCCAGCCTTCACTGAAAGCCGTGTAGCCATGATAAGCCCTAAAACGCGGCAGGTTATCAAGCTCCTGCTGAATAGCGATTTGCAGGTGATGCCCGGGAAGACCCTCGTGATAAGCAAGATCTTCCAGGCGATACTTAGACGCGGCGCGCATGTCGGCCAGATGCACATAAAAAACACCCGGCCGGGAGCCATCTGTAGTCCCTCTCATATAGTGAGCCGCGGCCCCTGGCTGCTCCCTGAAAGCTTCTACCCGACGGACTTCCAGTGGCCCCTTGGGCAGAATTCCGAAATAAGCGGGGAGCCTTGCCTTCATTAAGCGCAGGTAGTCCCTGGCCAGTGACAGGTAACCTTGCCGGCCTTTTTCGCTATTATCAAAATAGAATTGGTCGTCGTCTCTGAGAAACTCGAAAAACTCAGGAAGCCTGCCATCAAAACCTACCTGGGTCATAATACCGCTCATCTCCTTTTGAATTCGGGCGACTTCTGCCAAACCCAATTCATGAACTTCAACCGGTTGCAATGGCAAGGTGGTCATTCGCTCAAGCGCATACAGGTAGTATTGCTTTCCCTCAGGCAAGGCTGAGGCGCCCTGCGCCTGTTTCGATACATACTGCAGGTCAGCCTCCAGCCAATCCCTGATCGATAGATAGGCCGGTAGCATTGAAGCCCTGATAGCAATCCTGGCCTGTTCTAGAAGCACCTTTTCCTGACCGTCACTGATTTCACCTGCCGCCGTCAAACTTTTAGTTTTCCTGACAATATCCTGCCAGATCGGCGATTCTCCAGAAGCAGTAAAGGGGCTTCCCTGGGTCACCCTGTTAATCTGGGATAAGGCGATCTGGTAATCAAAATAAGGCGCTCTAATGCCTTTTGAAGCAGAAAGTTTAGCTTTAGACAGGGCCTGCATAAGATATCGCCCAGACTGGCGAAGACGGGAAATATACGCTTGCATATCTGACAAACTAGCCACGCTATGATAATTAATCAGGCTATTAGGTAAATTGGTATGAGGCCCTCTGCGTCCGAAAATATAGCGGTGCAATCTAAAACGAATACTTTTTTGGCCCTCATCGCTCAATCGTATCCATAAATCGAATGATCTCTTACCTTCTGCGGTAAGCTCTGTTCGATTAAACAACTGCTGCATACGAGTGACACTATGCAGGCGCCATGCAACATACCGATCATCCATTTCAATAGAATTATCATCGAGATCACCATAGTCGGTCTTAATGCCAAGGCGCGTTTTAGCCAGTGGGCTGAAATCCAGAAAAATCTCAAACTGGCTGTCCAGCCAACGGTTTAACCTGAAGGTTTCCGTCTCATCGATTTGACTAGGATGGTAATCCCTGGCGGCATGACCAGCATTACTTACGTCGGCTATTACTGTCGTAAAACAAGAATAAAATAGCGCCAGGGCAATGGCCTGAGTCCAGTTTATTTTCACTAGTAACGCTCCAATCACTTTCTGTGTAGTTTAACCCATCCCATAATAACTGGAATAACCTGCGTAAGCCTTGTAGCCCGCCGCAGGACCATTTGGCGCTTGACCACTCCCCATACAAAAAGCAATGATGCTCACTTGCACAGGAATCTTACTATGTTAAGTGTTGTAAAAGATAAAATTATCTGGATAACCGGGGCAGGCTCCGGTATTGGCCAGGCAACCGCCCGGGCCTTATCTGCCGAGGGTGCTACCGTCATACTATCTGGGCGAAGAGAGGATCGATTACAGGCTCTGGCAGCCGAACTGACCGGTGTAATCAGAATAGAGCCGGTCGATATCGCAGATCAGCAAGCCGTTTTTGCCGTAGCCGATAGAATTCTCTCCGAATTTGGCAAGATTAATATCCTGGTTCATAGCGCAGGCTTAAACGTGACCGAGCGATCCTGGCAGGACATCACCGTTAAGAACTGGGACGAAGTCATCAACGTTAATCTCAATGGCGCTTTTTATTGCGCTCAAAGTGTGCTTCCCGGCATGCGTGAGCAAGCAGATGGGCTGATTATCAATGTCTCTTCCTGGGCGGGGAAGTATGTCAGTCGTGTTTCAGGTGGTGCCTATTCAGCAGCCAAGCACGCTCTGAACGCAATGACCGAAAGCATCAATCAGGAAAACTGTCAATTCGGCATCCGCGCCTGTGCGATCTGCCCTGGTGAGGTAGCAACTGAAATATTGGATAAGCGGCCTGTCCCAGTCAGTCAGGAGGACCGTGCAAAAATGGTTCAAGCAGAAGACCTGGGTGATCTCATTGTTCACGTCTGTCGTACACCAGCACACGTATGTCTTAATGAGATCACTATCAGTCCAACCTGGAATCGCGGCTATATAGGGAGGTAGAAATGCAAATTGGTACGGTCATATTCCCAACAGACTACAGCATAACAATGGATGAGCTTGCCCCTGCCCTGGAAGCAAGAGGGTTTGAGTCATGTTTTGTAACAGAACATACCCACATACCGGTTAATCGATTATCGAAGTGGCCCGGTGGGGACACTCTGCCGAAAGAATATGCCCACACCTATGACCCATTTGTCTGTCTCGCCTTTGCGGCTGCAAACACCACCAAATTGAAATTAGGCACTGGTATTTGCCTGCTTCCACAGAGGGATACCCTGATTACGGCAAAGCTGGTTTCCAGCCTGGATCGCATGTCAAACGGCCGGTTCCTGTTTGGCGTCGGTGGAGGCTGGAACAAAGAAGAAATGAACCATCATGGCACCGAATATAAAACCCGATTTGCCCTTCTCGAAGAGAAATTGAGTGCCATGAAAGGCCTGTGGACCGAAGATGAGTATGGCCACGACAGCGAACGCGTGTCATTTAGCACCAGTTGGTCCTACCCCAAACCCGTCCAGCAGCCTTATCCGCCTATTTTATTAGGAGGCGATACAGACTATACCCTGGATCGTGTCGCTCGATTTTGCGATGGCTGGTTACCCATAGCGCGCCCGGGATTTGATGCAGCCACCAGCATGGCTCGCATGAAGGCGGCAGCAGACCGCCATAACAGGGATTTCAGCGATATCAGCGTCACCGTATTTGCAGCCAGCGCAGATCCGGCAGCAATGGATGGCCTTCGCGCCGTCGGTATATCCAGGGCACTGATCGCGCTACCTTCGGTATCACGTGACAAGATGCTAACGCTGTTGGATGACCACGCAAAATTGCTAGCCTGATTCCCTTATTTTAGTGTCACTGGCCTAGAGCATCAACTCGATGAGCCGAGGTCCAGTGGTTTGCATAGCATCCTGAAACTGTTTATTGAATTCATCTGCGGTTTCGCAACGGCTGGCCTGAACCCCCATGCCGCCAGCAAGTTTTACGAAATCAAGGTCCGGATTACTCAGGTCAAGCATATCTAACGTTTTCTTGTTCATTGACTGGGCCCCTACCCTGGCAAGCTCAACCTGCAGAATCTGATATTTCCGATTGGCAAAAACAACGATGCAGATATCAAGGTTTTCCCGAGCCATCGTCCATAGCGCCTGGATGGTATACATAGCACCACCATCTCCGTGCAGACAAACAACTTTTCTGTCCGGGCAGGCGACTGCAGCACCAATGGAAACCGGCAAACCGTAACCGATGGAGCCACCTGTCAGAGATAACCAGTCATGAGGTTCAGTGGTTCTGGTCATTGCAGGTACAAATGCGCCAGACGTGGCACTTTCGTCTACAATAATGGCATCAACGGGCAAGAAATAACCGATACTGGCGGCAAGGCTTTCAAGGGTCAAAGGCCCGGTCAGCAGATCCGGTTTGAGCAGAGATAGATAATTCGGCCTGCTCACTGCATCCAGTTCTGCCGCCAGATCAGCGAGCGCCTGCTCCGCATCTTCGGTCACCGCGGCTAAAGTGTGCAAAGCACATCCGGGTGGATAAAATTCGCTGGCCTTGCCTGGATAAGCAAAAAAACCCACCGGGGCCTTAGTACCAACCATGACCATCTGCTCAGCACCCTGCAATTGTTCAGTGGCCTGTTCGGCAAAATATCCTAACCTTTCGATATCGCAACGACCCTCTCCCCGGGGTAGCATGGGCGTAAAAGTATCACAGAAAATTCTCGCCCCGGTCGCTTGCGAAATCTGATCTGCTGATGCCAGAGCCTTCTCTGATAACGCCAGATTGGACATCAGCAGATAAGTCACCTTGCCATTCGTAAGCAGTTCAGCCGCCTTGCTAATAGCATCCTGACCTGCCTTGCCAATTGTTGGCAGTGCTTGTTTAGGTTCGGCTGCAACAGACTCATTCCAGGCACAGTCAGCCGGAATGATTAAAGTGGCAATCTTGCCCGGTTTTTCGTTAGCAACCACAGCTGCTTCGGCCGCATCCTTCGGCAATGCTTCGGCGGTAGCCACACTCTTTACCCAATGGGAAACCGGCTTTGCCAGACCCACTACGTCAGAATTCAAAGGCGCATCATACTTCTTGTGATAGGTCGCATGATCGCCTATCAAATTAATGACACTCGAATTGGCCTTACGGGCGTTATGCAAATTAGCTGATGCATTTGATAATCCAGGGCCCAGATGCAATAACGTAAGCGCTGGCTTGCCTGCCAATCGCGCATAGCCATCAGCTGCGCCAGAACAAACACCTTCAAACAAACTGAGAATAGACTTCATCTCCTGGCTTTTACCAATGGCCGCCACCATGTGCATCTCAGAAGTGCCTGGATTACTGAAGCAAACTTCCACTCCGTTATTGATTAATGTCTGCAACATGCTTTCTGCACCATTCATGGTGAATCTCCTTATAACAA
>Ga0315329_10000916_pt1 | contig 11627 bp, 10 predicted proteins | sample M150032315metaG_FD_203459 | JGI IMG/M metagenome (GOLD analysis project Ga0315329, IMG submission 203459) | Ammonia-oxidizing marine archaeal communities from Monterey Bay, California, United States - M1 500m 32315 | ecosystem: Environmental > Aquatic > Marine > Coastal | place: USA: California...
CCAGGACCTCGTTGGAGGGCTCGATCAGCTCCGGCTTCTTGGAGAGCGGTAGGACCGCCACCTTGTATGGCGCCAGACGGTGGTCGAGGCGCAGCACGGTCCGGACGTCGTCATTGACCTCCTCCTCCTCGTAGGCGGCCATCAGGAACGCCATGGCGGTACGGGTCGCCCCGGCCGCCGGCTCGATCACGTGGGGTACATACCGCTCGCCCGATGCCGGATCGTGGTACTCCAGCTTCGTCCCGGAACTCTCGGCGTGCCGCTTCAGGTCGAAGTCCGTGCGGTTGGCGATGCCCTCCAACTCGTCCCAACCCCACGGGAACGCGAACTCCACGTCGGAGGTCCCGGTGGAGTAGTGGCTCAGCTCGTCGGCGTCATGCTCCCTGAGGCGCAGGCGATCCTCGGGCATGCCCAGGTCCAGGTACCAGTCCATGCGGGCCCCACACCAGTAGCGGTACCACTCGTCGGAGTCCTCAGGAGGTACGAAGAACTCCATCTCCATCTGCTCGAACTCGCGGGTCCGGAACACGAAGTTGCCGGGCGTGATCTCGTTCCGGAAGGACTTGCCGATCTGGGCGATGCCGAAGGGCGGCTTCTTGCGCGAGGTGTTCAGGACGTTGGCGAAGTTGACGAACATGCCCTGGGCCGTCTCTGGACGCAGGTACACCTCGGCAGCGGACTCCACCATGGGACCGGCGTGGGTCTTGAACATGAGGTTGAACTCACGTGCCTCGGTGAGCGATCCGGACTTCCCGCAGGAGGGGCAGGCGTTCGGGTCGTCCAGCTTGTCCTGACGGTGCCTGGCACCGCACTCGCGGCAGTCCACCATCGGGTCTGAGAAGTTGGCCAGATGGCCTGATGCCTGCCAAACGGCCGGCGGCGACAGGATCGAAGCGTCCAGGCCGACCACGTCATGACGCAGCTGCACCATGCTCCGCCACCACTGCTCCTTGACGTTGCGGAGGAGGAGGACGCCGAGCGGCCCGTAGTCGTAGGTGGAGCGGAAGCCGCCGTAGATCTCGGCTGACTGGAAGACGAACCCCCTTCGCTTCGAGAGGTTCACCACCTTGTCGAAGAGCGTCTCGTCATTGGGGAGCATGGATGTGCAGGGTACCGGAGCACCCCGTGGCGAACGCCGACGATCCGGCCTGATCCGGGGCCAGAATGGGCCGGTGAACATCATGGAGCGACTCCGGGGCGGTGGCGCCACCACCAACGACCCGACGGCCGTCGCCCGCCGTCGCTTCGTGGCGTGGATCCTGGACAGCCTCTTCATGGCAATCATCATCCTGGTGATCCACCGCAGCGGCGTGGCGTTCCTGGACGAGGCCGGAAACCTGACCATCAACCCGTCCGTGATCTACACCGCGACCCTCCTCATGGTCCTGAACCAGGTCGGCCTGACGATGGCCACCGGGTTCAGCCTCGGCAAGGCCGTCACCGGGCTACGAGTCGTGAACCGTTACGACGGCGGCCTTCCCGGTTTCCGTGGCGCCGCCGGTCGGACCCTCCCGTGGGTGGTGCCCATACCGTTCATTCCGATCATCGAGGCTGGCCTGGTCCTGGCCAGCAAGGGCCACCGCCGGATCGGCGACAGGATCGGAGCGACGCTGGTCGTGGACCGTGGCTGGGCCGGCCAACCCTTCTTCGTGCCGGGGCTGGACGAGATCCAGGGAAACGACCAGATTCCTGGCGACGACCTGATCTGAGTCGTCCCTGATCTGGATCGACCCTGATCCGAGCCGTCCAACCGGTCGGACCGAATGCCCTCAGGCGTGGTCCATGACCCGCCGGGACCGGAGCCGCCTCTCCAGGTGGTATTCGGCTATCGCCGTGGCAACGGCGTCGACCTCGCCGCAGACCCCGGGATCCGTCACCTCCAGCGCATTCGTCAACCCGCCACCCAGGATCGCCCGCAGCACGGCCAGGGCCGGTTCGCTGACCGGACGCCCCCTCCGACAGTCGACGCACAGGACCCCGCCCTCGCCGCTGTCCAGTGCCACCAGGGATTCCTCGGCCCCGCACTGCACGCAGGCGTCCAGCTGCGGGGCCAGCCCCTCGTTGGCCAGCAACTTCAGGTAGAAGGCCGGCACTATCAGCGCCGAGGGGCGCTCGTCCAGGATCCGCAGCGCGCCCAGCAGCATCCGGTAGCGACGCTCGTCGGGCTCCCGGTCGAGGCTCACCACGTCGACCACCTCGAGCAGCGCCGAGGCGTCGGCGAAACGGTCCGGATCCAGCCGCAGGCCCTCGAAGCGGTCGATGGTCTCGGTCTGGGTGACTATGTCCAGCTCTCCCCTTCCGGCGAAGAGCTGGGCTGCGACGTGGCTCGTCGGCTCCAGCCGTCCGCCGAACTTGCTCCGGGTCCTGCGCACCCCCTTGGCGACCGCCCGGACCTTGCCATGCCCGGCTGTGAACAACACGACGATCCTGTCCGCCTCGCCCAGCCGCCAGGTACGAAGCACGATCCCGTCATCGCGGTAGAGGCTCACCCGAGGATTCCAGCGTCCCCGTCGGCCTCGCCGACGCCGCCGTAGCGGCGGGCACGATCCTGGTACTCCTTGATCGCCGCGTACAGGTGCTCCCGCCTGAAGTCGGGCCAGAGCGTCTCGCTGAAGACCAGCTCGCTGTAGGCCATCTCCCAGAGCAGGAAGTTGGACACCCGGTACTCGCCGGAGGTCCGGATAACCAGGTCCGGGTCGGGCATCTCCGGGTCGTAGAGGTGACTGGCGATCGTCTTCTCCGACACGCGCTTCACCCCCGAGTCGACGATTCGCTGGACGGCGTCCACGAGCTCGGCCCGGCCGCCGTAGTTGAAGGCGATCGTGAACGTCAGGCCGGTGTTGTCCTGCGTCAGCTCAGCGGCCTCCGTCATACGCCGGACCAGTCGACGCGGAACCCTCCGGTCCTGTCGTCCGATGAACCGGATGCGGATGTTGCGTTCGTGGAGTTCCTCCTGACGGTTCAGGAGGATCTCCTCGTTGAAGCGCAGGAGGAACTGGACCTCGTCGACGGGCCTGCGCCAGTTCTCCGTCGAGAAGGCATAGACGGTGAACCACCTGACGCCCAGTTGGTCGGCACCGTCCAGGACCTCGAACAGGGCCTGTTCGCCGGCCGTGTGACCCTCGGTCCGGGGCAGGCCACGCTGCTCCGCCCACCGTCCGTTCCCGTCCATGACGCAGGCGATGTGGTCGGGGATTCGGGCCCGGTCCAGATCCGATGAAAGCACGGCACGAAACTACCCGGCACCGCCGATCCTCCGGTGTCGGGCCCACCAGCGTCGACCCCTGACCTGGAGGCCGGCCGTAGCCTCCGGCCTGTGGCAGGACAGATGAACAGGGCTGACGAGACGGCGATCGCCCTCGAGGAGGTCTGCGGAGCCCTCCCGGGTGGCGGCGAACGTCGCCCGGGACAGGAGGCGATGTCGCGTCGGATAGCGGAGGCGATCGAGGAGGGATCCCACCTGGTCATACGGGCAGGCACGGGAACCGGGAAGTCGCTGGCCTACCTCGTACCGGCGATCCTCTCCGGACAGACCACCATCGTCGCCACCGCCACGAAGGCCCTACAGGACCAGTTGGCCGGAAAGGACCTGCCGTTCCTGGCCGAACACCTCGGCCACCCGTTCAATTTCGCCGTCCTGAAGGGTCGTTCCAACTACGTCTGCCGCCAACGGCTGGACGAGGTGGCCGGCTCCGAGGGCCAGCAGACCCTGGACGGCCTGGCTGAGACGGCCGACGCCGGGCAGTTGCAGGCCATTGCCATCTGGGCCGACGTGACGGACACCGGTGACCGGGCCGACCTTCCCATCCAACCCACCCCCGCCACCTGGGCGGCGGTGAGCGTGGGCTCCCACGAGTGTCCGGGCGCCGTCCGGTGCCCCCGGGGTGGGGACTGCTTCGCCGAGAAGGCCCGTGCTGCGGCAGCCGCAGCCGACGTGGTAGTCACCAACCTGCACCTCTACGGGATCGACGTGGCCACCGACGGCCAGATCCTCCCCGAGCACCAGCTGGCGATCCTGGACGAGGCCCACCAGACGGAGGACGTCCTCGCCCAGGCCTGCGGGTTCGAGCTCCGGGGGAGCCGCTTCACGGTCCTGGTCCGCAGCGCACGCTCGATCCTGACCGGATCCCAGGCGGCCACCGACGTCGACGAGATGGGCGGTCGTCTTGTGGACGCCCTCATCGGACACGTGGGCCGGAGGCTGGTACCGGCCGACGACGGTGACCTCAGGGCCGTACTCGAACTGGCCGGGACCCGTCTGGAGCGGCTCCGCTCCGAACTCATGAACGTCCCGACCGATGGCCCCGGCGACGTGGCGGCCCGTCGGGCCCGCGCCCTCCAGGCAGTCGGGACGCTCTCCGGTGACGTGAATGCCGCACTGGACCTGGACGGTGGCCCGGTGCCCGGATCAAAGGTGGCGTGGGTGGAGAGCCGCTCCGATCGACCGGTGCTCCACGTTGCGCCGGTGGAGGTGGCCGAGGTACTCGACCAGAGGCTCTGGGGTGACCGCACGGTGGTCCTCACCAGCGCCACGGTGCCGGCCAACCTGGCTGCCCGTCTGGGCCTGACCGACCACCCGCACAGGTTCGAGGACGTAGGCAGCCCATTCGACTTCGAACGACAGGCGCTCCTCTACTGCGCCACCTCGCTACCCGACCCGCGCGAGGCCGGCTACAGGGCGGCCTGCCACGACGAGATCGAACGGCTCGCCGTTGCAGCCGGTGGGAGGATGCTCGCCCTGTTCACCAGCCGACGGGCCCTGGACGAGGCCGTCGAGGCGCTCCGGGACCGGCTCCCGTGGACCATCCTGCACCAGGACGACCTTCCCAGGCCTCTACTCATGGCACGCTTCGCCGAGGACGAGACGAGCTGCCTCTTCGGCACGAAGGGGCTCTGGCACGGGATCGACGTCCCAGGCCCGAGCCTCTCGCTGGTGGTCATCGACAGGATTCCGTTTCCACGCCCAGACGATCCGTTGCTGAGCGCCAGGCGTGACCTCGTGGGAGACGGGGCGTTCCGGGAGATCGACCTTCCACGGGCAGCCACCGAGCTGGCCCAGGGTGCCGGACGACTGATCCGCTCCGGAGGCGACATCGGTGTCGTGGCGGTCCTGGACAAACGGCTCGCCATGAACAGGTCCTACCGGTGGGACCTGCTGGAGGCCATGCCACCCATGGCACGTACGTCGGATCCGGCAGAGGTGGCTTCATTCCTGGAGGGCCTGCAGGGATCCACCCGGTAGGCACCCCGGTCGGTCAGTAGCCGAGCCGATCCAGTGCCCTTGAGCGGCGCTGCCAGTCCTTGTCCACCCGGACCACGAGCTCCAGGAACGCCCCTTCCGGCAGTTGCGCCCTGGCCGCGATCCCGACCTGCTTCAGGACCGCACCCTTCTTTCCGATGACCATCCCCTTCTGGGAGTCGCGTTCCACGAGGATCTCGCAGCGGATCCGGGGCCACTCCCACTCGGTCACGCGTGTCGCAATGGAGTGCGGAAGCTCCTCCCTCACGATCGCCAGCAACTGCTCGCGTACCAGCTCGGCCACCCAGAAGGCTTCGGGCACGTCGGTGACCATGTCGTCCGGGTAGAACTGCGGCCCTTCGGGAAGTCGACCCAGGACGTGCTCCAGCAGCGCCTCGACGCCCTCTCCGGTCTTCGCCGAGATCGGGAAGTACTCATCGAAGCCGAATCCACTGGCCTTCAGCAGCTGCTCGGCGACCCGGTCCCGACCCACCCTGTCCGCCTTGTTCACGACCAGAACGGTGCGCTCCACCGGCAGGCCCGCAGCGACGAACTCGTCACCCCTGCCTATTCCACCTTCGCCATCCACGAGGAACAGCAGCACGTCCATATCGCCGAGGGTGGCACGGGCCGTCCGGTTCAGCCTCTCGCCCAGCAGCGTCCGGGGCTTGTGGATGCCCGGGGTGTCACAGAACACCGCCTGCAGACCGGGACGGGTGAGCACCCCGCGGACCTCGGTCCGGGTGGTCTGCGGCTTGTCGGACACGATCGTCACCTTCTGCCCCAGGAAGCGGTTCAGCAGCGTGGACTTGCCGACGTTGGGTCGACCCACGATCGTCACGAAGCCAGACCTGTACCCGTCCGACACCTCACCGATCACCGAGCTCACGGGGACTCCCCCGGTTCGTCGATCCTGACGCTCGTGATCCTCCGACCCTCGACCCGCTCCACCAAGAATCGCCGGCCAGCCACCTCTACGCCCTCGCCGACGACAGGAACGTGGCCGAGGGCGTCGAAGATGAGACCTCCGACCGTGTCCCAGTCCCCAGTCGGCAGTGTCTCTCCCAGGAGGTCGTTCAACTCGTCGATCGGCATCCGTCCGTGGACCCGCAGTCCGCCACCGGCGAGGGGCTGGGCCAGGGGTTCGGCCTGGTCGAACTCGTCCTCGATCTCCCCGACCACCTCCTCGAGGAGGTCCTCCATGGTCACCAGCCCGGCGGTGCCACCGTGCTCGTCGACCACGATGGCCAGGTGGTACCGATCGGCCTGCATCTCCCGGAGGAGGTCGTCCGCCTGCTTGGTCTCGGGAACGAAGCGGGGCGGTCGCGCCAACCCACTCACCAAGGCATCGTCGTTTCCCTCCAGGTGGGCCCGCACCAGGTCCTTGGCATGGACGACGCCGATTATGTCGTCCACACCGTCGCCGTTCACCGGCACGCGGCTGTGGCCGTTGCGGGCCGCCACCGCCATCGCCTCAGCGACCGTCAGGTCAGCAGCCATGCATTCCATGTCCGGCCGGGGCACCATCACCTCACGAACGAGCGTGTCGCCGAAGGCGATGGCCGACTCGATCAGGTCGTGCTCGTCGACATCTATCAACCGCGAGGCCAGAGCCCTGTCTGCGACCGCCAGCATCTCCTCCTCTGAGACCATCGGTCCACCCGTCCTGAGTGGGCGCGGCAGGAGGCGCTCGGCCAACCCCACCAGGCCCAGTGCCGGCCACCGGACCGGCAGGATCCGCCCGATTGCGAGGGCGAACGGAGCCAGTCGGAGGACCAGCCCGTCGGTCGAACGCAACGCGATGGTCCTGGGCAGGACGTCGGTCAGCGCGAAGCCGATGACCAGCAACACCACCATGGCCACGACAGCCCATGCGGCGCCGTGATCGTCGGCCACCAGCACGGCCAGGAGGCCGGCTGCGATGAGGCGGAAGGCCATCAGAAGGAAGAGCACCGGGCCCAGGCCGCGCACCCGGTCGTCCAGCAGCCGGAGGAGTTCCGCGGCCCGCTCGTCGACCCGCGGGCCATCGCCGTTCGGGTCGGTCAGCACCTCGGCCCTTGCACGGCGAATGTGCAGCAGGCTGGTTTCGGTGGCCACCAGGACGGCGCTGGCCGCCATGAGCAGCCCGACGATCAGGAGGCCCACCCCGAGGCTCACGGGCGGACCATCCCGTAGCGCGCCAGGTGTTCCCGCTCACGGGCCTGCATCGCCTCGGCCTCCGCAGCCTCGGCATGGTCGTGGCCCAGGAGGTGCAGGACGCCGTGGATGACGAGGAGCGACATCTCGGAGTCGTAGTCACCGGCGTGGCTGGGTGCCTGGTGGGCCGCCACCGAAGGGCAGACAAACACGTCGCCCAGCAGCACCGGGATCCCGTCGGGAACCATTGACGGGTCGTCCACCGGGAAGGCCAGCACGTCCGTGGGGCCCGAGCCACCCATGTGCTGGCGGTTCAGGTCCTCGATCGCCGACTCGTCCACGAAGTGCAGGTGAACCTCCACCGGTCGACCGGACAGGCCCTCGTCGGCGAGGACATCGCCCACCAGAGCAGCCCACCTGTCGACGTCCACGGCATGGTCGGACCCGCCGGGCTCCCTCTCATCGTCCACGATCACGGTCGGGCCGCCGGAGGCCCCGCCGTCATCACGCCCACGGTTCATCATCTGGCCCCGTTGTCGCCCGGCCCGTCGGTTCCGGCCCGCTCGTAGGCCTCCACGATGTCCTGGACTATCCGGTGGCGGACCACGTCGATGGCCCCGAGCCTCACGAAGGAGAGCCCGTCGATTCCGGCCAGCATCGGCTCCAGTCCCTCCAGACCGCTCCGGCCATCGGGGACGTCCACCTGGCTGATGTCTCCGGTGACCACCACGCGCGAGCCGAAGCCCACCCGGGTGAGGAACATCTTCATCTGCTCGGGGGTGGTGTTCTGCGCCTCGTCCAGGATGATGAAGCTGTTGTTGAGCGTGCGGCCCCGCATGAACGCCAGGGGTGCCACCTCGACCAGCCCACGGTCCAGGAGCCGCTGGGCGGACTCGGCATCCACCATGTCGAAGAGGGCGTCGTAGAGGGGCCTCAGGTACGGGTCGACCTTGGCCATCAGGTCACCGGGTAGGAACCCCACCCGCTCACCTGCTTCCACGAGGGGTCGGGTCAGGACGATGCGGTCAACCTGCCCGGCCTGCAGGGCCCTGACCGCCATTGCCACGGCCAGCCAACTCTTGCCCGTTCCCGCCGGACCGATGGCGAAGGTGATGATCCCGTCGTCCACTGCTTCCACGTAACGCTTCTGGCCGGCCGACCGGGGCCTTACCGACTTGCCCTTAGAGGATCGCAGGATCTCGGTGGTGAGCACCTCGGATGGCCACTCGTCGGCCCGGACCATGTCGATCGTCCGGTCCAGGGTCATCTCGTCCACGAGCAATCCGCTCTGCAGGAGGATGACCACCTCGTCGAACACCCGTCGGACGGTGGTGGCGTGCAGTCCGTCGATGGTGATCCTGTTGCCACGGACGTGGATCTCGGATCCGGGAAAGGCCCCCTCGATACGTCGGAGCAGCACATCGCTCTCGCCGACGAGATCCGACATGAGGTCGTTTCCGGGAACGGTGACGGTTACAGCGGTCGACTCCATGTGCGGTCCACAAGGATAGTGGGAGCGATCCCCGGAGGGGCATAATGCGAAACGACTGAAGAGGGTTGGAGGGAGGGCCATGACCGATCCGGGTGACGCCGTCGGCCTCGACGGGACCACCACGGCGGCTGACCCACCAGATCAGTCCAGCTGCACCGAATCCGAGTGGCGGGCCCGAATCCACCTGGCAGCGCTCTACCGGGCGATCCACCTCTACGGCATGGGCGACCTCGTCAACGGCGCCATCGCAGCCCGGGTCCCCGACCAGCCCGACCACTACCTCACCCACCCGTACGGCATGTTCTGGGAGGAGGCGACGGCATCCAGCTTCATCACCATCGCGGCCGACGGCACGCCGGTGCACGACGACCGCCGATGGACCAATGACGGCGCCGTGAACCTGTGTCGGTGGATCTTCGGCGCCAGGCCCGACATCCACTTCTTCATCCACGGCCACGAGGTGCCGATCGCCGCGGTCGGCTCGCTGGAGTGCGGCCTGTTGTGGGTCAACCAGCCGGCCGTCTACCTCGGGCACATGCTCGGCTACCTCGACTACCGGTTCGACGAGACCGAGCAGTTCGGTGCCCTCTTCAGCGACCTGGCAGAACGCCACAACCTCCTGATCAGCCGCAACCACGGCCACTACGCCTTCGGGCGTACGGCCGGCGAATCGTTCTTCCGCTCGTTCTACCTGCGCCAGGCCTGCGAGATCCAGATCAACGCGATGTCCACCGGTAGCGAGCTCCACCTCATCTCCGATGACGAGGCCGGGCGGTTCCAGGAACAGATGTACGCATCACCGCATTACAACTACGACGGTGCGACCGAATGGCCGGGACTCATCCGCAAGCTCGACCGCGAGTGCCCGGGCTACGACCGATGACCGACCTCGGCTCCGACTCCGGCACCGGCACCGACTCCGACTCCGACGACGATCTCCGCCGGTTCGCCGCCAGGGCGGAGGCCGAGGAGGCCGTGCGCCGCATCGGACAGGAAGCCTGGCTCCGGCTCCGCACAGAGGAGTCAGGACACCTGGGCGGCCTCCTGGTGGACCTGGCCGAGCGTTCCGACCAGGTGACCCTCTCGCTGACCACCGGAATGCGTCGATCGGGTCGCATCGAGGCCCTCGGCAGCGACCTCGTGGCGCTCCGCCTGACAGGTGGCGAGCTCTGCCTGCTGAGCCGTAGCGCCATCACCGCCATCCGGCTCCCTCCAGGCGGTCCGGCCCTCGTCGGGGACCGCCCGGTGGGCGATGCCGTGGACCGGCTGGACCTCCGCTCGGCGCTGGACCGACTCGTGGCCGAACAGCCCGCCGTCCGGGTGACGGTCGACGGTTCGCCCGACCCCGTGCCCGGCACCCTCACCCGCCTGGGCGTGGACCTGCTCATGGTGTCGTGTCCCGATGGCTCCACGGTGCACATTCCGCTCACCGCCGTCGTCGAGGTCCACCTGACCGACAGCTGAGGGCCTGCTACCTGCGGCGACGGCCCTTTCCCCGACCGCCTCCGCTGGGCCCCTTGCCACCCTTCTTCTTACGACGGAACCGCCCCTTCCCGGAGCGTTCGGCCTCCAGGTCGGCCACCACCTGTGGTCCCGCGGCGTTGATGATGTCCTCGGCGGCATCCAGGAGGGCGGCGATGCTCCCGTCCTCACCCAGGCTGGCGGGCTCGTCAGGGGTCTCCGGCGTGATGAGGGTGCCGTGGCTCCAGTTCACGTCGACGCGGCGCTTGGCGAAGGACTGGCAGTCCTCGGGGCAACGCCACGGGGCTTCCGGAGCGAGGTCCAGGTTGCACTTCCGCACCGTGTCGCCGTTGGGGTAAGTCCGGCTCTCGAAGTTCTTGCAGTCCTGGCGCATCGGCATGGACCCAGTGTGCCCCGCATGGATCGCCGAGCGCGTGACCGTCCCCCCGGCCGGATGAGTCCGGACGAATCCGGTCAGCCGACCGAACCCTCCATCTGGAGTTCGATGAGACGACTCCACTCCACGGCGTACTCCATCGGCAACGTCCGCGTGATCGGCTCGATGAAGCCGTTCACGACCATCGACATGGCCTGCTCCTCGGTCAGTCCCCGGCTCATCAGGTAGAAGAGCTGGTCGTCGGCGACCTTCGAGACGGTGGCCTCATGGCCGATCACAGCGTCGGCCGAGCCGATCTCCATGTATGGGTAGGTGTCCGAGATGCTCTCGTCATCCAGGATCAGCGCATCGCACTCGACATGGCTCTTGCAGCCGTAGGCATGGTCCTCGACCCTGACCAGACCGCGGTAGCTGGTCCTGCCGCCGTCCTTGGAGATCGACTTGGAGACGATCTTGGATGTCGTCTCCGGTGCGGCGTGGGTCATCTTGGCGCCGGCGTCCTGATGCTGGCCCTTCCCCGCATAGGCCACCGAGAGCACCTCGCCGGAAGCCTTCGGGCCGGCCAGGATGACAGCCGGGTACTTCATGGTCAGCCGAGACCCGATGTTCCCGTCGATCCACTCCATATGGCCCTCGGCCTCGACCAGGGCACGCTTGGTGACCAGGTTGTAGACGTTGGACGACCAGTTCTGGATGGTGGTGTAGGTGACCCGCGCCGACTCCTTGACCACGATCTCGACCACGGCGGAGTGCAGGGAGTCGGTGCTGTAGACAGGTGCCGAGCAGCCTTCGATGTAGTGCACCTCGGAGCCCTCGTCGGCGATGATGAGGGTGCGCTCGAACTGGCCCATGTTCTCGGCGTTGATCCGGAAGTACGCCTGCAGCGGCATCTCCACCTTCAC
>Ga0315329_10000925_pt1 | contig 11594 bp, 10 predicted proteins | sample M150032315metaG_FD_203459 | JGI IMG/M metagenome (GOLD analysis project Ga0315329, IMG submission 203459) | Ammonia-oxidizing marine archaeal communities from Monterey Bay, California, United States - M1 500m 32315 | ecosystem: Environmental > Aquatic > Marine > Coastal | place: USA: California...
AAACTTATCTGGCAAAGTCATTGATCTAAACTTTAAATTATTATCTAATAAATTTTTCTCTGACAAAAATTGACTAACGTGTGAGCCAAACCCACCTACAGAACCTTCTTCAATTGTAATTATAGCTTCATGGTCTGTTGCAACTTGCCAAAATAAATTTTCATCAAGTGGTTTTGCAAACCTTGCGTCAACTAATGTAATTTTAATACCTTTTTTATTTAATATTTCATTAGCCAATAAACATTCTTTTAACCTTGCGCCAAAATTAATTAACGCAACTTTTTTTCCCTCTAAAATCATTCTACTTTTCCCTATTTCTATTTTTTCATCAATCCCTGGCAATTCAACGCCTACGCCGTTACCTCTTGGATATCTTAAAGCAGAAGGGTTGTTATTTATATCAACAGAAGTATTAATCATTCTGACAAGTTCTGCTTCGTCGCTTGCTGCCATAACAATAAAATTTGGTAGTGTAGTTAAATAAGCAACATCAAAAGATCCTGCATGTGTTGGTCCATCTGCTCCTACAAGTCCAGCTCTATCTATTGCAAATCTAACTGGAAGATTTTGTATTGCTACATCATGAACAACTTGATCGTATGCTCTTTGCAAAAAAGTTGAGTATATTGCTACATAGGGTTTGTAACCTTCGGTTGCTAGTCCTGCGGCAAAAGTTACTGCATGCTGTTCTGCAATCCCTACGTCAAACATTCTATTTGGAAACTTTTCTGAAAATAAATCCATACCTGTTCCAGATGGCATTGCAGCTGTGATACCAATAATTTTGCTATCATTTTCAGCATGTTTTATCAAAGTGTTTGCAAATACCTTTGTATAAGATGGTATATTAGATTTACTTTTTTCTTGAATCCCAGTTTTAACATTAAATTTTGTAACACCATGATATTTATCATGAGATTTTTCTGCAAATTCATATCCTTTGCCCTTCTCAGTTTTAATATGAATCATTATTGAACCTTCGTGATTTAATTTTTTTGCATTTTGTAAAACTAATATTAAGTTATCTAAGTTATAACCATCAATTGGACCAACATAGTAAAATCCAAGAGAGTTAAATAAGGTACCACCTGTCACTGCAGATCTCAAAAAATCTTCTGCCTTTCGAGCTTTATCACTAAACCTTTTTGAAAATGCAGAAATTATTAGTTTAATTGTTTCTCTTAAACTAAAGTAAATCTTTCCAGATAGTAATTTTGCAAGATAAGTGCTCATTGCTCCAACAGGTTTTGCAATTGACATGTCGTTATCGTTTAATATTACAATCATCTTTGTTTTTGAGGATCCTGCATTGTTCATTGCTTCATAGGCCATACCTGCACTTATTGCTCCGTCCCCTATTACTGCCACCACTTGATTAGATTTTTTTTCTAATTTATTTGCTGTTGCAATACCAAGTGCGGCTGAAATTGATGTTGAACTATGTGCTGCACCGAAAGGATCATATTCACTCTCAGATCTTTTTGTAAAACCCGAAAGGCCATTACCTTGTCTTAGAGTTTTTATTTTATTTTTTCTACCGGTCAATATTTTATGAGGATAAGTTTGGTGTCCAACATCCCAAATAATTTTATCATTTGGAGTATCGAATACATAATGTAGAGCTATTGTTAACTCAACAACTCCTAAGCCAGCTCCAAGATGACCTCCTGTAATGGAAACCGCATCTATCATCTCTTCTCTAACTTCATTAGCTAAGATTTTTAGTTCTGAGATTTTAAGATTTTTTATATCAGAAGGAAAATTAACTTTATCTAGGTATTGATATTTTTTTGTCACTTTTCCCTTTCAAAAATAAATAAAACTGTTTTTTTTAAATTTTTACTTTTTTTTCCGTAATGATTAATTTTAATTAAAATATTATTTTTTATTTTGTCAGTGTATTTAATAGTATTTTTATAACCCAGTAAACTGATTAAAGTGGCTTTTCCTTTTTTTTCATCTTTTTTTGTTTTTTTGCCAGCTTTTTTTGCAATTCCTTTATAATCAATTAGATCATCAGTAATTTGAAATAATAATCCAATTTCATGACCTATTTTTTCAAAAAATCTTAAAACAATTCTATTTTTATTTGATATCAGTGCTGGAGCAATACAGCAAAAGGCAAATAGTTTTCCAGTTTTTTTTATTTGCATATCTATTATTTTTTTTTTATTTATTTTTTTTTTTTCATAACTTAAATCCAAATATTGGCCTCCCGCTATTCCAGTGTGACCGGTGCACTCAGAAATAAGATTAATCAATTTAACTTTTGTTTTTTCTTTTAATAATAAATTTTTGTCACTTAATATTTCAAATGCTAATGTAAGCAGTGAGTTTCCTGCAAGAACCGCTGTTGATTCTCCAAATTTTTTATGTGTAGAAAACTTTCCTCTCCTAATTGAGTCATTGTCCATACAGGGCAAGTCATCATGAATTAAAGAATAAGCATGTATACATTCAACGGCCGCCCCTACTTTAATTAAAGATCTGTAACTTAAATTAAAAATTCTTCCAACATCAATTAAAATTTTAGATCTTATTTTTTTTCCTCCAGGAAGTAATCCATATTTCATTGGCCTAATCAATTCAGTTTTTGATTTTTTTCTTATATATGAATTCAAAAATTTGTTTGTATCACTTGCAATGCTATTTAAATCTCTAATCATGTTTTTTTATTATTTTATTTATTCTATCTTTTGTTCCGGTTGAAATATTTTTTGATTCAGCTTTAAATTTTTTTTCTATAATATTGTTTAATTTGATGAGTTTTTGATAGTCTTCAATTGAGTTTTCTAAGTTTTTTTCTTTTTCTAAATTTTCTATGATTTGATTAAGCTCAATAGTTAATTCATCTATTGATTTTGAGCTAATATTATTTTGAAAATTTTTTTCTTTCATATATTAGTGGGTGATAATACATGAATAATAATCTTGCAAATATTAAAAAAAGCATCATTGTTTTAAATAAAAATGATTGTGTAGCTATACCAACAGAAACAGTTTATGGCCTTGCCGCAAATGCATACTCGAATAAAGCAGTTAAAAAAATATACACTTTAAAAAAAAGACCAAAAAACAATCCTTCCATTGTTCATTATTCTAGCTTAAATCAACTAAAAAAAGATTGCGTATTAAATAGAAATTTTTTTATTTTGTATAAAAAATTTTGCCCAGGACCAATTACTTTTATTCTAAAAATTAAAAAGGAAAGTCGTATTTCAAAATTCGTTACAAATAATAAGAAAACGTTGGCTGTAAGATTTCCTAAAAATAAAATAACTCAAAAACTTCTTAAAATTTTAAATTATCCGTTGGCCGCTCCTAGCGCAAACATTTCAACTAAAATTAGTCCTGTTTCAGCTGGTGATGTAAGAGAAGAATTTGGAAAAAAAATTAAATATATATTAAATGGTGGAGATTCAAAAATTGGCTTAGAGTCAACTATAATTAGTTTGGTTAAAAAACCTGAAATATTAAGACATGGTGGTATTGAAATAGAAAAAATTAGTAAAATTTTAAAAACAAAAGTTAAATTTAAATCCAAAAAAAATAAAACATCAGCCCCTGGACAAGGAAAAGTTCATTATTCTCCTCATATATCTATGAGGCTAAATATAAAAAATCCACGGAAAGATGAGGCTTATTTATTAATTAAAAAAAGAAAATTAAAAAATAAAAATTACTTTTATCTTACAAAAAATCAAAACCTTAAGGAAGCTGGAAAAAATTTATATAAAACACTTCGTCTTATAAAAAAAATGAAGTATAAAAAAATATCAGTTGAAAAAATTCCTAAAAAAGGACTTGGCATTACTATTAATGATAGATTAATTAGAGCTTCAAAATAAAATGACAAATTCGATAACTATTAGTAATTTATCAAAAAAATATTCAAATAAACTTGCTGTAAAAAATATTAGTTTTAAAATTAACGAAAATGAAATTATAGGTTTGCTTGGACCGAATGGTTGTGGAAAAACTACAACTATTGCCATGATATTAGGCTTGTTAAAACCAACAAGCGGAGAAATTTTAATTAATGGATTTAATATTGAAAAAAATAGGATTAAACTTCTTCATAAAATAAATTTTATTTCCCCATATATAGAGTTACCTAAAAAGTTAACAGTAAAACAAAATCTTACAGTCTATGGCAAGTTATATAGTGTGAAAGATTTAAATAATAAAATTGAATATCTTTCACAAAAATTAAGGATAGAAAATTTTTTGAATCGTATAACAGGAGAACTTTCGTCTGGTCAAAAAAATAGAGTTAGCCTAGCTAAAGCATTAATTAATGATCCAAGTGTTTTACTATTAGATGAGCCAACTGCTTCTTTAGATCCTGAAACAGGAGATTATGTTAGGTCCTTTTTAGAAAATTACAAAAAAGAAAAAAAAATATCTGTTCTTCTTGCTTCTCACAATATGAAAGAGGTTGAAAGATTATGTGACTCTGTTTTGATGATGAAAGATGGTGCAATTATTGATCAAGGTACTCCAAAAAATTTAATTGATAAACATGGAAGAGATAATTTAGAAGAAGTATTCTTAAAACTTACAAGGAATTCAAATGAACTTTGGTAGAATGTATGGTCTTTTTTTAAGACATTTTTACTTGATTACCAGATCACTTCCGAGAATTTTAGATTTAATCTACTGGCCATCTATTCAAATTACTTTATGGGGTTTTATTTCAAATTTTTTTGCAAACCATAGTACATACTACAATGGAGCTGTTGGAGTTATTTTAACTTGCGCTATACTTTATGATTTTTTATTTAGAACAAGCATAGGTTTTAATATGCTCTTCTTAGAAGAGATTTGGAGCAGAAACTTTACAAATTTATTTATTGCCCCAATAAAAATGAGCGAGATAATTACATCTCTTATTGTTACTGCTTTAATTAGAGCTTTAATTGGTCTCGTTCCGGCAATATTACTTACCTCTCCTTTATTTGGAATATCTATCCTTGATTTAGGATTCCCTCTTTTTCTTTTATTTTTAAGTTTATATGTGTTTGGAGTTACTTTAGGTCTATTTGTTTCGGCAGGACTGCTAAGGTTTGGTCCATCTTTTGAAAATATTGCTTGGTCAACTATGTTTTTACTAGCTCCTTTTGGTTGTATTTATTATCCAATAGAAACTTTACCTGAAATTTTTCAAAACATTGCATATGCTCTTCCTCTAGTTTACATTTTTGAAGAAGCGAGAAGCATATTAATTGATCAAACATTTAGTTCAGTAGAAATTATTAAAGCATTTAGTTTAAATGGAGTTTATTTATTTTTAGCTATCTCTTTGTTTTATTATTCATTTAGCCAAGCAAGAAAAAGAGGGACTTTGGTAAATATGGGCGAATAATGGTGCGCCTGCTAGGAGTCGAACCCAGAACCTCCTGATCCGAAGTCAGGCGCTCTATCCAATTGAGCTACAAGCGCATATAATAATTAATAATATAAATTATGAAAAATATCATTAAATTAATTGTAAAAGAAAGTGAAATTAATCAAAGAGTAGACGTATTTATCAATAAACAAGAAAGTTCCTTAAGTAGAACAAGAATTAAAAATTTAATATTAAAAGAAAAATTAAAAATAAATAATTTAATCATTATAAATCCATCAAAAAAATTAAATATTGGAGATAAAATCCAACTTGAAATACCTGAGCCAAAAAAAGCTTCGTTAAAACCTTACAATTATAAACTAAATATAATATACGAAGATGACGATTTACTAGTAATAGATAAATCTGCAGGAATATCTATGCACCCAGGAGCGGGAAATTATGACAATACAATTGTTAATGCTTTGATGAACTATTGCGAAGGAAACTTATCAAATATTGGTGATGAGTTAAGACCTGGAATAGTTCATAGAATAGATAAAGATACCTCAGGTTTAATAGTGGTTGCAAAAAATAACTTTTCTCATGAACATCTATCTAATCAATTTAATAAACATTCAATTAAAAGAATTTATCAAGCTTTAATTTGGGGTAAGCTTCGACCTCAAGCAGGAATAATTGAAACTTTAATTACAAGGAGCCCTAAAAATAGACAGCTGATGGAGGTTGGTTTTAACAAGGGGAAAAAAGCAATAACAAATTACAAAACATTGGAAGTGTTTGAAAATAAAAACTGCCCAATATTAAGTTTAATTGAATGCAAACTTAAAACTGGAAGAACTCACCAAATAAGAGTTCATACAAGTTACAAAGGAAATAATATACTTGGAGATAAAAAGTATAAAAAAAAATTTAAAAAAATAAAACATATTAATACGGATTTAGAAAAAATGATTTTAAATTTAGATAGACAATTTTTGCACGCTAAAGTTTTGGGATTTATACACCCCAAATCTGAAAAAGAACTGGAATTTACCTCAATTTTGCCACAAGAACTTGAAAAAATCTTAAAAACCTTAAGAAAATTAAGCAAATAAAATGATTGTAAAATTAATTTTCTTAACTAAATAAATAACAAAAATGAGCACAACAAAAAAATATAATCTGCCAATACTTTCAAATGAAGGTGGTCTTTCTGTTTATTTAGCACAAATAAAAAAATTCCCTATGCTAGCTGCTGAAGAGGAATACATGTTAGCAAAAAATTGGAAACAGACAGGAAATTTAAAATCTGCCGAAAAACTAGTTACTAGTCATTTAAGATTAGTAGCTAAAATTGCGATGGGATACAAAGGATATGGTTTGCCAGTTAATGAAATGATATCTGAAGGTAATGTTGGACTAATGCAAGCGGTAAAAAAATTTGAACCTGAAAAAGGTTTTAGATTAGCAACATATGCCATGTGGTGGATCAAAGCTTCTATCCAAGAATATATTTTAAGATCTTGGAGTTTGGTTAAAATTGGAACAACTACAGCTCAAAAAAAACTATTCTTTAATCTTAAAAAATTAAAAAATCAAATTGCTCCAAAAGCTGAAGGGGATTTAAGAAACGAACATGTAGCAGAAATTGCAAATAAATTAGATGTTAGTGAAGATGAAGTTGTTTCGATGAATAGAAGATTATCTGGTAAAGAACATTCTTTAAATGCTCCTATTGGAGAAGATGGAGATCAATGGCAAGATTGGCTCGTTGACAAAGAAATGGATCAAGAACTAAAATTTGCTCAAAAAGAAGAAATGGATCATAGGAAGGATCTTTTAAAAGATTCAATAAAAATTTTGAACGATAGAGAAAAAGAAATTTTATATTCAAGACGATTAACTGATGAACCATTAACATTAGAAGATTTAAGCAGAAAGTTCAAAATAAGTAGAGAAAGAATTAGACAAATAGAAAATAAAGCATTTGAAAAACTACAAAAACATATGCTGAACTCAGCTAAATCAAAAAACTTACTTCCAGCAAATTAGATACTTTAAGACTTAAAAGGATCAATAATCAAAATTGTGTCTTCTCTTTCAGGACTTGTGGAAATACTTGATATTTTAGCTTCTATAAATTTTTCTAAACTATTTATATAGATTTTTGCTTTTTCTGGTAAATCATCAAATTTCTTTATACCGTTTGTTGATTCTTTCCATCCTTCAAAAGATTTATATATTGGCTTAACTCTTAATTGATCATCAACAGCTGCAGGCAAATAATCAATTTTTTTTCCATGAAGTTCGTAAGCTATGCACATTTTTATTTCATCAAGTTCATCTAATACATCTAGCTTTGTAAGAGCAATACCATCAATACCTGAAATTTTTATAGTCTGTCTAACTAGTACTCCATCAAACCAACCGCATCGTCTTTTTCTACTCGTTACTGTTCCAAATTCTTTTCCTTTGGTACCGAGTTTTTCACCAATTTCTTCTGTTAACTCGGTTGGAAATGGACCTTCGCCTACTCTTGTTGTGTAAGCTTTTGTTATGCCAAGAACATAATTTATTGAATTTGGGCCACATCCTGATCCAGTAGCGGCAGAGGCTGCGACTGTGTTGGATGATGTAACAAATGGATAAGTTCCATGATCTACATCCAAAAGAATACCTTGGGCTCCTTCAAATAAAATTTTTTTACCTTGACATTTAAATTCATCTATTTTTTTCCAAACAGGTTGTGAATATTTTAAAATTTCTGGAGCTATTTTTAATAAGTCTTTTTTTAGTTGTTCTTTTTTATAAATATCTTTTCCAAGACCTTTTCTAATTGCATTATGGTGAATTAAAACTACTTCTAACCTATGATCTAAATTTTTTTCTGATATTAAATCCATAACTCTTATAGACCTTCTTCCTACTTTATCTTCATATGCAGGACCTATTCCTCTTCTTGTGGTTCCAATTTTTGAGTTTCCTGCGGCATCTTCTCTAATTTCGTCCATTTCTTTATGGAATGGCAAAATTAAAGTAGCAGCTTCTGAGAGAATTAAGTTTTTTTCGCTAACATTTATTCCTTTTGATTTTAATTCTTGTATTTCTTCTAATAAAGCCCAAGGATCAACTACTACACCATTACCTATAATTGAAATTTTTGTTTGTCTTACTATTCCTGAAGGTAAAAGTCTTAATTTATAAGTTGTGCCATTAATTACTAAGGTATGTCCAGCATTATGTCCTCCTTGGAATCTAACAACTACATCGGCTTCGCTAGACAACCAATCAACAATTTTTCCTTTTCCTTCATCACCCCATTGTGATCCGACTACAGCTACATTTTTCATCTAAACTTTTTTTTTAAAATAATTGCATTTAAATGGTTTATTGGACCATGACCTTTTCCATAATTAAGACCTGTTTCAATCGCATGGTTAACATACTTAATCGCCATCTCACAAGATTTCTTTAATGTTTTTCCACATGAGTAATATGTAGCAATAGCGCTTGATAAAGTACATCCAGTGCCATGTGTATTTTTTGTAATAAATTTTTTATTATTAAAAATTACAATTTCTTTTTTGTTTAAAAAAATATCTTCCAGTTTATTTGATGAAAGATGCCCGCCTTTAATAAGTACATTTTTTACTCCCATATCTAATAATTTTTTGCCAGCATATATCATATCTTCTTTTTTATTAATTCTTATACCCGTCAATACTTCGGCTTCAGGAATATTGGGAGTCAATAAAGATACTTTTTTAATCAGTTTAGACTTTAATATTTTTATGGATTGTTTGTTTATTAATTTTGCTCCACTTTTTGCAAACATCACAGGATCCAATATAATTTTTTTAACTTTAATTTTTGATATTGATTGTATTACTGTATTTATAACTTTTTCAGAATGTAGCATTCCTATTTTAATAGCATCTGGTTTAATGTCTTTTGAAGTAAACTCAATTTGTTTTGAAATCTCTTTAGGTGAAATAGGAATTATAGAAATTACTCCAGTAGTATTTTGAGATGTAACTGCAGTTATTGCAGTCATAGCATAAGATCCTAATGCAGTGACTGTTTTTATGTCAGCTTGTATTCCTGCTCCTCCAGATGAATCGGAGCCAGCTATAATTAATATTTTAGAATTTGGTTTCAATTTTAACTAATAGATTTTTTTATAATATTAATGCACTTTAAAATTAATTTTTTATTCTCTGATTCTGCCATAACTCTAATTTTAGATTCTGTTCCAGATTTTCTTACTAATAATCTTCCATTTCCTTTTATTAGTTTATTTGCAGAGTAAATTGCATTTTTGCATTTTTTAGAATTTATAATCGATTTATCTTTTACCAATATATTTTCTAATTTTTGCGGAGTAAGCTTAAAGTTATTAAATAGTTCGCTAGCTTTTATTCCTTTTCTCAATGAAAATAAAATTTCTAGTGCAACCAACAAACCATCTCCAGTTGTTGCGAATTTTCCAAGTATTATATGTCCTGATTGTTCTCCTCCAAGATTGAATTTATATTTCTGCATTTTTTCTTTAACATAACGATCTCCTACATTTGCTCTAAAAAATTTTATCTTTTGATTTTTAAAATATCTCTCTAAACCATAATTTGACATTAGTGTGCCTATAACTCCTCCTTTAAGAATTTTTTTTCTTTTCCACCTTTTTGCAAGCATTGCAATTATTTGGTCTCCATCAATTATATTGTTTTTTTCATCACACAAAATTATTCTATCCGCATCTCCATCCAGAGAAATTCCCAGATCAACTCTAAATTTTTTTGATAATTTCTTAATTTTATTAGGATATGTGGATCCACAATTTAAATTTATATTTGTACCATTGGGTGATGTTCCTATTTCATATACTTTTGCTCCTAGTGATTTTAATAGTCTAGGAGCTGATTTATAACTTGCTCCGTTTGCACAATCGATTGCAATTTTTATTCCTCTTAAATTAAAACTTCTAGGAAAGTTACTTTTAAGAATTTCAATATATTTTTCATTTCCGTCTTCCAATCTTTGTACCCTTCCAAGGTTTTCGGGTTTGCTTAGTTTTTTGATTATTTTAGAATCTATTAATTTTTCTATTCTTTTTTCAATTTTATCAGAAAGCTTTAATCCATTAGGCCCAAAAAGTTTTAAACCATTGTCGGAATACTGGTTATGAGATGCTGTAATCATTATTCCTAAATTTGCCTTCATTTTTTTTGTTAACATTGCAAGTCCATTTGTTGGAAGAGGACCTAAAGTGTAAACATGCATACCTGTTGATGCCAAACCCGAAACCAAAGCTGGTTCAAGTGTATATCCTGATAGTCTTGTATCTTTTGCAATAATTGCAATTTGTTTGTTTTTTTTTTGATTTTTAAAATACGTGCCTGCAGCTAGTCCAAACTTAAAAAACATTTCTCCATTAATTTTTTCATTATTAACTCTTCCTCTTATGCCATCTGTTCCAAAATATTTTTTTTTCATTATTGAAATTTTAATTTTCTAAATACCTTAATTGCTTGTTTTATTTCATTCACGTTATGGACTCTTAAAATTTGAACACCTTGCATCATAGAATATAAACTTGAAGCTACAGTGCCGCCTACTCTTTCTTTGCTATCGTTTTTTTCAGATAAATCTTTTATAAATCTTTTTCTTGAAATACCTAGCATTACAGGAAAACCAAGCGAGTGAAAAATAGAAATTTTTTTAATTAAGGTAATATTATGTTTCAAGTTTTTACCAAAACCAATGCCAGGATCTAGAATTATATTGTTATGTTTTATTCCAGATGATCTAATTTTCTTTAACTTTTCCTCAAAAAAATCATAAATATCTAATAAAACATTTTTGTATTTTGGATTTTTTTGCATTGTTTCTGGCGTTCCCAAAATGTGATGTATGACAAATGGAGTTTTTGATTTATTTAAAAATTTTATTGTATTTGAATCATATTTTAATCCCGAAACATCGTTTATCAATTTAACACCAAATTTAATTCCTGTTTTCATTATTTCACTTTTTCTTGTGTCTAAAGAAACAAAATGATTAAATTTTTTAATTATTTTTAAAATTGGCATCACTCTTTTTAATTCGATTTTTTCTTTTATGAGGTTTGAGCCAGGTCTTGTTGACTCTCCTCCAATGTCAATTATTTCACTACCATCGCCGATAAGTTTTTTAAATTGTTTTATTGCTAAATTATTATTAAAATATTTTCCTCCATCAGAAAAACTATTTGGCGTTAAATTTA
>Ga0315329_10000927_pt1 | contig 11568 bp, 10 predicted proteins | sample M150032315metaG_FD_203459 | JGI IMG/M metagenome (GOLD analysis project Ga0315329, IMG submission 203459) | Ammonia-oxidizing marine archaeal communities from Monterey Bay, California, United States - M1 500m 32315 | ecosystem: Environmental > Aquatic > Marine > Coastal | place: USA: California...
CGCTGGTGGGCTCAGGGAGGTCAATGCCGCCTAGCCCGTCGACACCGTGTACATGGTCGGCAAAGACGGGTGTCCCTTTAAGTGGGCCTTCCGCTCCAGTATGAACTGGTACTTCTAGCCCTAATAAATCTCGCAAACGTAAAGCATTGTTGGTAGTGCAAGCCAAACTGACGTTGCCGGCCACTGTAGTGATGCCTACAAGGTCAGCCCACCGGGCCGCCGCCACGACGGCAAAGGCATCATCGACCCCTGGGTCGCAGTCCAAAATGATACGGGGGCGGTTGTTCATGCAGAGAACCTAGCCAGAAACCGATGGTAAAGAACGGTTGGGATCGGTGTTGGTTGGGTCACTCTGTTGGGGTGGCAACTGACAGCCCTAGGGGCAAGTTAGTCAGCGAGGCCGCTGTCTACGTGATGCAACCGCTTTACGGCGCCCACCAGCACCTTGCGGGCAATACGCGGGTTTTCATCAAGCAGAGTCAAAAATTCACGACGGTTTAGTGCTTCAAGCACCATGTCGGTGTCGGCGGTAACGGTAGCCATGCGAGGCACTCCAGCAATAATGCTGAGTTCACCGAAAAAATCGCCAGGGCTCAAGGTGGCCAACAATTTTCCTTTACGGCGCACCGTGGCTTGACCTTCCAAAATGATCATGAACTCACGGCCGGGTTCGCCCTCTCGAGTGAGTAGACGCCCTTCTTTTACGTTAACGGCCGCCATAAGACGACACATGGAACGCAGCTCTGCTTTAGAAAGAGCAGAGAAAACTTGAATATCGGAAAGAGTAGTAGGGGTGTTTTTTTTCGTCATGGGGTCTCCAAATCGTTGCTCTCCCATTGTGGTAAAAGTGGGAAGAAAAAAGAGGTGAAAGTGACGGGAAACACGTGTGTCGTGTGGCTCGGTTAACGAGTGCGTTGACGAAACAGACCCTCTTGAACCACCGTGGCGACATGAACGCCCTCCGGGCTAAAGACCTCGCCGGTAGCGAGTCCCCGCCCGCCGGTCAGTCCATGAGAACGGAAATCGTAAAGAAGCCACCGATCAGCTTTAGCCGGCCGATGAAACCAAATGGAATGATCCAAACTGGCGCCGATAAATAAATCGTGATAGTCGGTGTCGCTATCACGAATTTCCGTTATGCGAGGATGCGAACTCCCAATAGCGCTCATGGGCAAATCATCAGAGGCAAAAGCAAGCGCACAGCATTGCAAAACCCGGTCATCGCCGCAGTCGCCTAATACCCGCATCCACGCAGCAACCCGGCCTTTGCGTTGGACAGGGAGGCGTCGATCTACTACGACCCACTCGTCTTCGTCGGCCCCGCTTCCGGCTTCGCCCACATCATCAGGAAGATGCGATTCTTGGATATCGGCTTGGTCTTCGTCAATCTGAAACGAACACGACAGGTTGAAAATGGCACCATCAGATTGACGAGCCACCACCCGGCGGGTCACAAAAGAACGGCCGTTGCGAATGCGATCCACTTCGTAGCGAATAGGTTCGCTGCTTACCCCACCGCGAATAAAATAAGCGTGCAGCGAATGAATGTGATGCGCTTCATCGACGGTTAGCGCCGCAGCTCGCAAAGCTTGGGCTACTACTTGGCCACCAAAAACCCGGCCCCAAGGGTACTCGGGGCTGGTGCCTACAAAGACATCCGGTCCGTGCGGTTCAAGAGTCATGAGATCAACAAAGTTTGGCATCTCAAAGTCTGGCGGTGAAGTTTGTTCAGTCATGAAGCACCATGGCGGCGTGAAGAGCCACGCCATTTACTAAGGCGTCTTCGTTGAGACGCATACGGTTGGAATGGCACGGAGCAGCGGTCAGACAGTCGGCAATATCTGTGGGGCAAACACCGAGAAAAGCCATCACCCCAGGGACCTCTTGCAACACATAAGAAAAGTCTTCGCCGCCCATCATGGGGGAAGGCAAAGAGAGAAACTTTCGGTCACCCAACGTTTGGGTACAAACCTCGGCAAAACGGTCTGCCTCCGGCGCATGGTTTACCGTCACGGGGTAACCGGTGGTGAGCGTCACCTGAGCGGTGCAATTGTGGGCCAAGGCGATTTGCGTACACACCCGTTCGATGGCCGCCCGAATAGTGCTGCGGGTTTTTTCTGAAATGCAACGAACGGTGCCTTCAAAAAAAGCGCTCTCCGGAATCACATTGCTGGTAGTGCCCGCTTCGATATGGGTGACGCTGACCAACGCGGGGTCAAAAGCGTTTATCTCACGAGTCACTGCGGTTTGCAAAGCAGTCACCATGGCCGCCAACGCTGGGATGGGGTCCACGCAAAGATAAGGAGTAGAAGCATGGCCACCCTTGCCGGTCACCGTCACCTCAAGTTCGTCAGTAGAGGCCATCAGGGTGCCGGGTCGACAAGCGGCATAGCCAGTCGGAATATTCGGCGTGATATGTAAAGCGAAAGCCCGGTCAACGCCCTCCAGTACCCCTTCGTTGATCATGACCGGTGCCCCGCCGGCCCCCTCTTCGCCGGGCTGAAACATGAAGCGCACCCGGCCTTTAAGATCTTGGCGGCGGTCGGCCAACAAACGAGCGGCCCCCACCAGCATGGCGGTGTGGGCGTCATGGCCACAAGCATGGGACCGGCCGGCTTCGGTAGAACAAAAAGCTTCGTCGGTGTCTTCAGTCATAGGCAAGGCGTCGGTATCGGCTCGCAACAATACGGTGGGGCCATCGTGTTCGCCTTCTAACTCAGCGACAACCGAAGTCAACCCGGTGCCGGTAGAAACCGTTAAAGGCAACCCAGCGAGGGCTTCAACAATTTTTTGTTGAGTGCGGGGGTTTTCTAGCCCCAACTCTGGGTGCTGATGCAGGTCGCGTCGCAAAGCGATCACCTGGTCGGCTACTTCCGCAGCACCTTCGAGAAGCTCGTTCATGGCTTCATCATGGCCGAAAAAAAGCCGCTTGCCATGGTTGGCGGCGTTAACCGACAGTTATTTTGGTGACAACCCCGTCAACAATGTCAGCGTTTACTCGGTCTTGTCGATAATCCGCAGTGACGGCGTAGGCCTCACCATCACGAGAAACCACCCGAAAGACGTAATCCGCAGATTCTGTAGTCTCTTTTGCTTGGTCCTCAGCCATTCCAACTAAATCTGTCCAAGTAAAACCAGCAACGGGTTCCAACAAAATGATGGTGCCGTCGTCTGCCGTGAGTTGGGTGAGAAGGTCGCCGCCACCCGAAACGGTTAGGGGCGAAGAAGCTAATGCTTCAAGAAAGGCAAACCAGTCGGAATTTTCCTCACAAGCCATTTCAGTTATCGCCCAATCGGCAACAACAATGGTTTCGGTATCTGTGTCCCAAACCCATTGGCCTCCGTAACCGTTGCAGCCTGCGTTGCCACCGAATTTTTGATCAGGGTCAAAGGTAAGCGTTACTTCATTGGGAGGTGGAGTAACTGCGTCAAGACTTTGTAGGCCAACCACCAACCACTCGGAACCGACAAGTGGGTGCGCAGCGACAGTAGTAGGAGGGGCCGAAGAAGAAGGAAGCAGCGTGGTCGGTGTTGCACCGTCGGCACTGGTTGAGCATGCGGCAAAAACCAAAAGGGAGCTAAGCAAAATGGTGAATGGTTTGGGGAACATGGGATCCTTTATAGAGGGAACAGACACTAATAAGACGTCGGCAAGTGCCGGGTTGGTTCCCGAGAAAAGAAAAAAGGCATGATGTTGTTATGCGAGCAGCAGTAATCACCCAACACGGCGAACCCGAAGTTCTAGAAATCCAAGACATTCCCGCCCCGCAACCCGGGCCGGAGGAGGTACTGGTGGACGTTGCGGCGAGTGCCCTCAACCGAGCAGACCTTTTGCAACGCATGGGCCTTTACCCCGGGCCACCGGCCGACTTTGACGTACCGGGCCTGGAGTTTTCTGGCCTAGTGGCCGCTTTGGGCTCTCAAACAACCCGCTGGGCAATTGGTGACCGAGTTATGGGCATCACCAGTGGGGCGGCCCATGCTGAACAACTGGTCACCCACCAAGACCTGGCTATGGAAGTGCCACCCGAAATGAGCCTGCTAACGGCCGGCGCATTGCCCGAAGTATTCATTACCGCATGGGATGCTTTGGTCTTACAAGGAGGGCTACAAGCCGGGCAAACCGCATTGGTGCACGCCGGGGCCTCGGGGGTAGGTACGGCGGCTATCCAAATTTGCCGGTACCTGGGCGCCAAAGTGGTAGTGACCGCTTCGGGACCCAAAGTCGGTCGCTGCACCGAATTAGGTGCCGACCTGGCCATTGATTACACCAGCCAAGACTGGGTGGCCGAAGTCAAAGCATTTACCGAGGGCCAAGGGGCCAACGTGGTGCTCGACGTTATCGGCGGAGACTACCTCGAAAAAAATGTGCGCTCCTTGGCCACCAAAGGAACCATTGTTCAAGTCGGGGTCATGGGCGGCGGTAAAGCCACCTTTTCTTTAGGGATGCTGCTGCCCAAACGAGCCATCCTGCGAGGCACCGTATTGCGGGGGCGCTCAACAGAAGAAAAAATAGCAGTCAGCCAAGCGTTCTCAGAGCAAATACTGCCCGGTTTCATCAACGGAGCATTAGAAGTAGTGGTGGACCGCCGGTTTAGCCTCGACGCTATTGCCGAAGCACACGCCTACATGGCCAGCAACGCCAACGTGGGGAAAATTGTTTTAGAAATATCACCCGAAGGCGTTAACTAGCTCGCGGTAAAGCCGGGGACATCGCGGGCTGCGTGCCCGGTGTAAATTTGCCGCGGCCGAGCAATACGTGACTCTTGTTGCAACATTTCGTCCCAATGAGAAAGCCACCCCGGGGTGCGCCCTATAGCGAAAAGCACGGTGAACATTTCGACCGGGAAGCCCATGGACTGGTAAATCAAACCCGAATAGAAATCAACGTTGGGGTACAAACTGCGGCTCACAAAATAGTCGTCAGCCAAAGCCACCTCTTCAAGCTTGAGGGCAATATCCAAAAGAGGGTTTTTGCCGGTTACCTCAAACACTTGGTGAGCGGTCTCTTTAACAATGACTGCTCGAGGATCAAAGCTCTTATACACCCGGTGGCCGAAGCCCATTAAACGGCCTTCGCCGGCTTTAACCGACTTAATGAAGTCGTCTACCTGGTCAAAGGACCCAATGTCTTCGAGCATGTGCAACACGGCCTCGTTGGCGCCACCATGGCGAGGGCCATAAAGAGCCGAAGCGGCCGAAGCCACGGTGACGTAAGGGTCGGCATGAGAACTGCCCACTACCCGAGCCGCCGTAGTGGAACAATTTTGTTCATGGTCAGCATGAAGCACAAACAACAAGTCCATAGCATCACGCAAAACCGGGTCAACCTCGTAACTGCGGTCAGGGCCGCTAAACATCATGGTCAAAAAATTGCTGGTGTAATCCAAATCTGGGCCCGGCTGTACATACGGGGCGCCGATGCTTTTGCGGTAAGCGCTGGCCGCCAAAGTCGGCATTTTTGCAATGAGGCGCAACATTTGGGTACGGCGTACCGCAGGGTCGTCAATGTTTTTGCCTTCAGGGAAGAAGGTAGACAAAGCAGCCACCGCCGAAATCAAAACCCCCATAGCGTGGGCATCGTCGCGGAAACCTTCCAAGATGCGCTTATGGAAATTTTCGTGGATAGGTGCTTCGGCAAAAATCTCTGCGTTAAAGGTGGCGAGTTCGTCGTCGGAGGGGAGTTCGCCAGAGACCAGCAAATAGCAAACCTGCAAGAAACTTAAAGTCGGAGCCACTTGCTCAATGGGGTAGCCGCGGTAACGCAAAATGCCGGCCCCGCCGTCAAGGTCGGTGATGGAACTCACGGCACCAGCGGTAACACCAAACGATGGGTCGGTAAACCAAACGCCCGGCAAGAGACTGCCCCAGGCCTTGGCGTCAACGCCACCATTTTCAATGGGGATTTCGACGGTTTGGCCGGTGCGGTTATCTGTGATGCTGATGCTTTCGGACACAGGGGCCTTTCTTCGCTTATACGGTCAAAATTCGTTACTTTCTGACTTTACGGGGTTCTGCGCTGCTTAGCGGCATGAAAGACGCGAAAAAAGGCGAAATTTATATTTATGCGGTGAAGACGGTTAAAGCGGGGTGTTGTCGTGGCGCCGCCGAGGAAGACGCTCACGTTTACCACTCAACAGCATCAAAGCATTAGTAAGTTCTTTACGAGTCTCTGAGGGGTCGATGACCCGATCAACCGTCCCTCGTTCCGCTGCGATATAAGGGTTCAACAAACGTTCCTCGTAAGCCGCCACCAAAGCCACCCGCTCATCTTCGTCAGCCTGGCGATGTAAAATCTCTACCGCCCCCTTGGCCCCCATGACCGCAATCTCCGCAGTAGGCCAAGCCAACATTAAATCGTTACCCATGTAACGAGAATCCATCACAATGTAAGCACCGCCATAAGACTTGCGTAAGGTCACGCACACCCGAGGCACGGTGGCCCGAGCGTAAGCAAAGGCCATTTGGGCGCCGTAGCGGATCATCCCTCGCCACTCTAAATCTTTGCCGGGGTAGAACCCAGACGTATCTACCAAAGTAACGAGCGGCAAATTGAAAGCATCGCAAAAAGCCACGAACCTTCCGCCTTTTTGCGACGCAGGAATATCAAGAGTACCCGCAACCGATTGCGGTTGGTTAGCCACAATGCCCACCGACTGACCCCCCAAACAAGCGAAAGCAGTCACCAAGTTGGTAGCAAAATCAGCGCGCGGTTCTAAATAATGGCCATGGTCAACCAAGCTTTCGATGACGTGCCGCACGTCGTAACTGCCGGTTGGCGAATCAGGAATGAGCTCGGCCACTTCTGGAACCAAACGGTCCAACGGGTCAGAACAAGGCCACCGAGGGGGAAGGTCATGCAAACTGTCGGGCAAAAAAGTTAACAACTCAGCAAGCAACTCATCAGCGGCCTCCCGGTCAGGCGCGGTGAAATGAGCAACACCAGAGATTCTCGCGTGCTGCGAAGCGCCACCCAACCCTTCTGCGGTGAGGTCTTCGCCAGTGTATTGGCGCACCATATTGGGGCCACTAATAAAGGCGTAAGCATCGTCAACCATGATGACCAAGTCAGCAAGACCCAACAAAAGAGCCGGACCAGAAACCGCCGGGCCAGTGACACAAAAAATAAGTGGAACCACCCCAGAGCACTGCACAAACTCACGAGCGGCGGTGCCCCAGCCATGAATGCCAGCCACCCCGTGGGCTACATCGGCGCCACTGGAACTCAAATGGCAAACCAAAGGAAGCGACTGACGCCGAGCCATACGGGCCGCCTCGGCGAGATTTTCCCCATCAACAGGAAGCAACGCACCAAGATTTTCTCCGCCTACCTCAACACGGACCACACGCCGACCATCAAGGGAAGCCACGCCAAAAGACACGTTCCCGCCAGTACCAGACCGCAAAGCCAGCGAAGCAGCAGGTGAAGAAGAAACTTGGGACACGTTTAGGGCGATCTCTCAGGAGTAAGTAAGGGATTAGGGGACAACGGTACCTTAGACCGCTCGGACAATGATCAGTGATCAAAGGCCAAGTAAACCCCCGGCTGCAAAGGAGCAATGTCGCTCACCACGCCGGACAACACCTCAATGGTGGAACGAACCGGAGTAGACGGGGTAGTGCGTTGGTTAAAAGTTAAGCCCACCGATCGCCGGGTAAGCCCATCGATACGAATGAGCACCCAGTTGTCGTCGGGATGGTCAAAAGCTGCACTGGCCGGCAACAAGGCCGGGGCATGGCCTTGGAGGGCTAAGGAAGCCAGCAGCCGTAGACCGTCAACTTCTGCAGAAGGTTCAAGGTGAATCCCGATAGAAGCGAGTTCTTTATCTACGGCATCGCGAAAGGTCGTGCCCGCAGGGGTAAGCATGATGGGGTAGTCAGCGAGTTCACGAATGGTGATGGTTTTTCGGTTGGCCCACGGATGATCACGAGGCGCAATGATCACCCGCTCCTCTTCGAAAAGGTTCAACGTAGATAAGCCGGCACCAACCACCGGGGTGTTCACCACAGCCATATCTAGTTCACCGTTAGAAATGCGAGAGAGAAGCGAGGTGGTGGTGGCATCAACCAACATGGGCCGCAACGCTGGGTAGAGATCGTTGAGTCGCTGCAAAAGTGGGTTAGCCAGCCAACGAGCGGTGGTCCCGATGCAGCCGATACGCACCAAGCCAGCGACCTCGCTACGCATGGAAGCGATGTCATCGGTTATGGCTTGAAGTTCGTTACGAATACGCTGAGCGCGTTCAATGACGGCGTGACCTTCTGCCGTAGGCGACATAGTACGGCGGTCGATGAGCGCAGTTTCTAGCTCAGCTTCAAGACGAGCGACATGGGTTGACACGTTGGACTGCACAGTATGTAAAGAGCGGGCAGCCCCCGAAAAGCTTTGGTGGTCTGCTACGGCAAGAAGGTGAGTGAGTTGGCGAAGGTCCATCGCTAAGAATGATGCCACGAGCAAAGCCATATTTGCTACCGATGGGTGGGTGTGTCTTAAAAAGATACAGAAGTGCGACAAAAGGGAAAAACCCTCTAGGATTTCCTGCAAGAAGCCCCTAAACGGCAATAAAGCTTTTTCTTTGACTATGACCACCACCCTCGCCATACACCTCGGACCGTCCCTCGCCCATGCGGCCATAGATAAAAACGGCCGAATTGATCTGATTGCTTTAGGCGGTGACCAGGCAGGAATGCCCATGGTGCTCCACGTGGATGCTGAAGGGGCAGTGGTCGCAGGACGTTCAGCACTTGAACGAGGCGCAAAAGACCCCCAAGGTCTGCTCGAAGACCCCATCGGGGTTTTAGCAGATAGTCAAACGGTAGAAATAGCCGGACGCACCATGACCGGCGAAGTACTTCTCGCCCATTTGCTGACCCAAGTGCATGCCCAAAGCATTCAGGTGCTTGATGGCGCTCCCGACGAAACCTTGGTGGTGCTGACCGCCGGTGGCCCCGACCAAAGTATTTATGCCGCAGCAACCCAACGAGCACTCATGGGCAAAGTCGAGTTCGTAAACGAAACCCGAGCGTGGTCAGCCATGGCAACCCACGGGCCGTCAAACGCTGATAGCGAATTATCGGGCGTTCTCGGCGGGCTCTTTTGGAAGCGCCACGGTGACGCCCCCGCGGCCCCCAAAGGCCGAGTAACTCGCGAAGACCTTGGCCACGAAGCACCCACCACTACCCGGGTACCCCAACCCCCGCCAAGCGTGATCTCAGTAGGTTCCCGATCAGTTTTCGAAGAAGCGGCCCCCGTCTCTTTACGACGCAAACGTCGCTCGCCTTGGGTCATCCTCGCTCTCCTGGCGGTGATAGGTCTCGGCGTCGTTGCTGCCCTCGCAGCCACGGGTGGCCAAGAAAAAGCCCCCATGGTGATCACCCCCGCAACCTCCACCTCAACGACCACCAGCACCACTACCACCAGCACCACTACCACGCTGGCCTCCACCACTACCTTTACCCCGGTCGAAGAAACCACCACCTCCACCTCAACGACCACCAGCACCACTACCACGCTGGCCCCTACCACTACCTTGCCTCCTCTCGGTCAAGTAACCATGACCCCGGTAGGGCTTTTGCTAGACGCCCTTGAAAGCGACCGCAACATGGTGGCCTTCGGCAACCCAGTGGACGACGTATTACTCACCTTCCAAGAAGCATTCGGAGCACCAGATTCCGACACCGGCTGGCAAGAAAACTCCACCTGTTTTGCTCCCATGGTACGAACCGTTACCTACGGCGACAAAGAAATTGTTTTCGCCGACCAAGACATAGATGACGGAGAACCCGGCATAGGGGCCACTTTCGAGCAATGGTACATTTCTGGCCCCTGGGCCGTGGAGTCATCAATCTGGACACTAAGCCGCATCGGCATTGGGTCCACCGTGGCCGACATACGCATGGCTTACCCAGGCAATTTCTCCATTGGCTTGGCCATCGACGGAGACCTCTCCGGGTTCTTTACCTTTGATTCCACCGGAAGCGACGATGGTGTTTATGGTTTGAGCAACACCACCGAAGACACCGGAATCGTGCTCGACATGTGGGCCGGAAACGTGTGCAGCCGAATTTTGAGTTAACCGCTGGTAAGCGTCGGGTACACAATGGCTAAAGCCAGCAAAGCCCCTCCAGCCACCACCAAAACTTTCCACCACCACGGAGCACTGCTCATGGTTGAGACACCGCGGCTTGCGCTCTCAACAAGGCCGGCACAAAAAGATTGGGCTGGGTGGTGCACCCCACGTGGTCCGCTGGCACCTCAAAAATTGTCGGGTCACTAAGAGCAGCCACAAGAGCCTCTTGGCGAAAAGGAGCCACCACGGTGTCTTCAGTAAAAGAAACCACCGCCGTGGGTACGGCCAAGTCACCAACCCAAGAAGAAGAATCAAAATCACCAAGCGCCCCGCCTGCTTCTAAAATCCGATGCAACTGCCCGGACTTAACCTCCTGATTAGCCCAAGCATCAAATTCTGGATCACCAATGCCGAGAGTACCGCCCCGAGATTCGGTGATTCGCTCAACCAGTTTCCACATCAAACCCGGAAAGAATAAAGCAAAAGGAGCCAAAAAACTCATAACCCGATGGTCCCGTTTTTCCCGAGAAGATTCAGCAAAACGTGTAGCAGTAGCGCACAAAACCAAACCCTCCACCAAGCCCGGATGGCGGCGAGCCAGCAGTTGAGCCACCGCACCTCCCATGGAGTAGCCCACAACAACAACCGAGTCCACGCCCAAAGCAGCGATCACCTCTGCCGCATCATCGGCGCAACCCTCAAGAGAAAAACGGCGGCGGCCTCGAAAACCATGCTGGCCATGGCCGTGGTGGTCCCACGCAATAATACGCGACACACGACCCAGCGCTTCATAAGAACGACACCAATTAAGGTCAGCGTTCACCGACCAGCCATGCAGCAACACCACCGCCGGTTTACCCGGGTCGGCAGCCAAGGGACCAGAATCTCGTACACGAAGCGAACGACCCGAAGGTAACTCTATTGTTCGCCAAGGCGGAGCGGCCGCCAATTCTGTTGCAGCGGCCGGCATGAATTACTCGCCAATACCGATGATTCGCACCTGCAGATCACCGTTAGGCGCCGCAAAAGTCACTTCCTGACCCACCGAAGCCCCCAAAAGAACTTCCCCCAAAGGAGAACGAGGAGAAACCACGACAATGTCATCACGTTGCTCTTCGATAGAACCAACCAACATGCGTTCTGGCTCATCATCGCCCTCATAAAGAACCGTAACGGTCACCCCGGTAGTGACCTCATCAACCGGGCCTACAGGGCTTTCCACGATCTCGCAGTCTTCAAGGACGCTTTCAAGATGCATAACGCGGCCCTCCATTTTTCCTTTTTCTTCTTTCGCAGCGTGATAATCGCCGTTTTCGGAAAGATCTCCAAGTTCACGAGCCGCTTCGATTTTACGAGCAATGTCAATACGCCCCCGCGTGGTCAGGTCGGTGAGTTCGGCCAGTAAACGGTCGTGAGCTTGTTGAGAAAGATGATGTATCTGAGGCATACGGCGATGGTAGCCCTCGGAAGAGGTTACGCCACGTTCCTTTGAAGCGAT
>Ga0315329_10000936_pt1 | contig 11540 bp, 7 predicted proteins | sample M150032315metaG_FD_203459 | JGI IMG/M metagenome (GOLD analysis project Ga0315329, IMG submission 203459) | Ammonia-oxidizing marine archaeal communities from Monterey Bay, California, United States - M1 500m 32315 | ecosystem: Environmental > Aquatic > Marine > Coastal | place: USA: California...
TCTCAGTTCGGATTGGAGTCTGCAACTCGACTCCATGAAGGCGGAGTCGCTAGTAATCCCGGATCAGCAACGCCGGGGTGAATACGTTCCCGGGCCTTGTACACACCGCCCGTCACACCACGAAAGTTGGCAACACCCGAAGTCAGTGGCCCAACTCTTTGAGAGGGAGCTGCCGAAGGTGGGGTTGGCGATTGGGGTGAAGTCGTAACAAGGTAGCCGTACCGGAAGGTGCGGCTGGATCACCTCCTTTCTAAGGAGTACCGCCTCATACCAGGCTGGACGTATGTTCCAGTCGGGGGAGGCCACTCCCAGTTGATGCACTGGCGTGTCGTTCGGATCGACTGCATGGGCTCGCCCGTGTCGACGACCGGATTGACGGATTCGTCCTCTGTTCCGTTTTGAGGGAGTGCCATAGGCACCTCCTCGATGGTCGGTTGACTCCCCTCGGGGATTCCCGGCCATCCCGTGGTATCGGCCACTGCCGCCTTTGGGCGTCATGCCGACGCTGGCTGCCCGACGTCCTCGTCGACCTGGCCGGCTCCGCCTCTTGAGAACTGCACAGCGATCACGAGCATCTTCATCAATTGTCGATGTATTTTAATTTCCAAGCTACTAAGGGCCAACGGTGAATGCCTTGGCGCCTACTACCGAAGAAGGACGTGGACGGCTGCGAAAAGCCACGGTGAGCTGCCTATCGAGCTCCGACCCGTGGATGTCCGAATAGGGAAACCTGGTACCCGTCATGGGGTATCACGCCGGTCTGAACACATAGGGCCGGCCGAGGGAACCGGGTGAACTGAAACATCTCAGTAACCCGAGGAATGGAAAGCAACAGCGACTCCCCGAGTAGCGGCGAGCGAAACGGGAAGAGCCTAAACCGAGTCTGTGCCAAGCCTGACGGCGTTGCAGGCTCGGGGTCGTGGGACCGAATGGGAGGGGCGTCAGATCCTCCACGGAGTTACAAATCTGCCAGTTAGCAGAAGTGTTCTGGAAAGGCACGCCACAGCGGGTAATAGCCCCGTATGCGAAAACTGTGCAGACTCCGATTCGTGCTCCCGAGTAACACCGGATCCGGGAAAGCCGGTGTGAATCTGCGAGGACCACCTCGTAAGGCTAAGTATAGGTAGGCGACCGATAGTGAACTAGTACCGTGAGGGAAAGGTGAAAAGTACCCCGGGAGGGGAGTGAAATAGTACCTGAAACCGTTGGTCTACAATCAGTCAAAGCGTCGTCTCGAGCTTGCTCGAGGCCGCGATGGCGTGCCTTTTGAAGAATGAGCCAACGAGTTACGGTGTGTGGCAAGGTTAACCCGTGAGGGGAAGCCGGAGCGAAAGCGAGTCTGAACAGGGCGTTCAGTCGCATGCTGTAGACCCGAAGCCGAGTGATCTATCCATGGGCAGTGTGAAGCGGGGGTAAGACCCCGTGGAGGCGCGAACCGACCTAGGTTGAAAACTGGGCGGATGACCTGTGGATAGGGGTGAAAGGCCAATCAAACTCGGTGATAGCTGGTTCTCCGCGAAATGCATTTAGGTGCAGCGTCGCATGTTCAGCCATGGAGGTAGAGCACTGGATGGGTTAGGGGGCCTACAAGCTTACCAACCCCAGCCAAACTCCGAATGCCATGGCTCCAGAGTGCGGCAGTGAGTCCTCGGGGGATGAGCTTCGATGGACGAAAGGGAAACAGCCCAGACCGCCGACTAAGGTCCCTAAGTTGAAACTAAGTGGAAAACGAAGTGGGATCGCACAGACAGCCAGGATGTTGGCTTAGAAGCAGCCACCATTGAAAGAGTGCGTAACAGCTCACTGGTCGAGTGATCCCGCGCGGATAATGTAACGGGGCTCAAGTTTCACACCGAAGTCGCGGATTTCTGCCTTATGGCAGGAGTGGTAGCGGAGCGTCGAGTCTGGAGCGAAGCGGCGGTGGAAACCGTCGTGGACCGGGCTCGAGTGAGAATGTTGGTATGAGTAGCGAGAGAGGGGTGAGAAACCCCTCCGCCGGAAGTCCAAGGGTTCCTGGGGAAGGCTAATCCTCCCAGGGTGAGTCGGGAGCTAAGGCGAGGCCGAGAGGCGTAGTCGATGCACAACCGGTTGATATTCCGGTACCACTGGATGCGCGCCCAACGCCGATCCGCGGTTGCTAAGGGGATGTCCCGCCTTTCGAGGCTGGAAGGAACCGACCCACCGCGGCAAGGCGAGCGAAGCGGGGACGCAGGAAGGTAGGTGATCCCAGGCGATGGTTGTCCTGGGGCAAGCGTGTAGGCCGGGGCGTAGGTAAATCCGCTCCCCATAAAGGCTGAGACGTGATGCCGAGCCGTATTAGGCGAAGTCACTGATCCTATGCTGCCGAGAAAAGCCGCTAGCGAGCGCATCGAGTGCCCGTACCCCAAACCAACTCAGGTGGACAGGTAGAGAATACCAAGGCGATTGGGAGAACTATGGTTAAGGAACTCGGCAAATTACATCCGTAACTTCGGGAGAAGGATGACCTCATAAGGGTGAAAGACTTCGCGTCTTTAGCTCGAAGAGGTGGCACAGACCAGGGGAAAGCGACTGTTTACTAAAAACACAGCAGCGTGCTAAGTCCTAAGACGACGTATACGCTGTGACGCCTGCCCGGTGCTGGAAGGTTACGGGGAAGGGTTAGCCCTCGGGCGAAGCTCTGAACCTAAGCCCCAGTAAACGGCGGCCGTAACTATAACGGTCCTAAGGTAGCGAAATTCCTTGTCGGGTAAGTTCCGACCTGCACGAATGGCGTAACGACTTTCCCACTGTCTCAACCATAGACCCAGCGAAATTGAAGTACGAGTAAAGATGCTCGTTAGCTGCAGAAGGACGGAAAGACCCCGTGGACCTTTACTACAGCTTGGTATTGGTGTTTGTTTTGCGTTGTGTAGGATAGGTGGGAGACTTTGAAGCATTGGCGTCAGCCGGTGTGGAGTCAACCTTGAAATACCACCCTGCGTTAGACGGACATCTAACCTAGGCCCGTAATCCGGGCCGGGGACCGTGCCAGGTGGGTAGTTTGACTGGGGCGGTCGCCTCCTAAACGGTAACGGAGGCGCCCAAAGGTTCCCTCAGCCTGGTTGGCAATCAGGCGTCGAGTGCAATGGCACAAGGGAGCTTGACTGCGAGACTAACAAGTCGAGCAGGTGCGAAAGCAGGGCATAGTGATCCGGCGGTAGCGTGTGGAAGCGCCGTCGCTCAACGGATAAAAGGTACCCCGGGGATAACAGGCTCATCTTCCCCAAGAGTCCATATCGACGGGAAGGTTTGGCACCTCGATGTCGGCTCATCGCATCCTGGGGCTGAAGCAGGTCCCAAGGGTTGGGCTGTTCGCCCATTAAAGCGGTACGCGAGCTGGGTTTAGAACGTCGTGAGACAGTTCGGTCCCTATCCTCTGCAGCCGTAGGAGATTTGAGGAAAGCTGTCCCTAGTACGAGAGGACCGGGACGGACGTAGCTCTCGTGTGCCAGTTGTTCCGCCAGGAGCATGGCTGGTTGGCGACCTACGGAAGGGATAACCGCTGAAAGCATCTAAGCGGGAAGCCTTTTTCAAGATGAGATCTCCCACCGGGAAACCGGGTAAGGCCCGTGGCAGACCACCACGTTGATAGGCCGGAGGTGTAAGCACGGCAACGTGTTCAGCCGACCGGTACTAATCGGCCGAGGGCTTGGTTACACATCGGCAATTGTCCGAGGTGTTCGTGATCGCTGTGGAGTACTGGAGAGGCCCACGGGCCTTCCTTGACAACAGATCGTGTCCCCGTCGCCTCGGCGGCAGGGGGCGCAACGGCTTTCGGTGGCGAAAGCGGTGGGGTCACACCCGTTCCCATTCCGAACACGGCAGTTAAGCCCGCCAGCGCCGATGGTACTTGGGCGGAGACGCCCTGGGAGAGTAGGACGCCGCCGGATTTCTCACTTCGGGCGAGGCCTTCGGGCCTCGCCCGAAGTTCGTTTTGGGCCCGCCTCGATCGAGGCCCGAGGGCCTCCGGACACCGAGGGAATCCGGTGGAGCGGGGGCTAGCGTCCCGTCATGGCTCCGCCTTCCGATGGTCGATCTCCGCGCTCCGGCGGGCGAAGCGGTGGTTCGAAGGGCGGTGGAGCCCAGCGGGGCCGGCAGGGTAGCGGGGGCCGGGCCGGACAGTCTGGAAAGGGTGGTCGTTCCGATGGTCGGGGTGGTTCGCGTGGGGGCCAGCAGGGTGGTCGTTCCGATGGTCGGGGTGGTTCGCGTGGGGGCCAGCAGGGTGGTCGTTCCGATGGTCGGGGTGGTTCGCGTGGGGGCCAGCAGGGTGGTCGTTCCGATGGTCGGGGTGGTCGTGACAGTTCGCGCGGGGGGCGCAACGGTGAACGGCCCGGTCGCGGTCGAAGGGACCAGGATGTCGGCCCGAAGGAGTGGGGAGGCGTGGCTCGTCGTAGTGCGGGCAGGTTCGATCGCGAGGAGTCCGAGGACCGTGCGGGTCGCGATGCACGGAGGGCCGAGCAGTCGACGCGTGTTCCGCCCATGGAGGCCGGTGAGGACCGCCTACGCAGCGAGGCCCAGAGGGCCGTCGAACGTGCCGGCACCATAGGACGCCGGAAACGTGCGAAGCCTCCCATCGATCGGCCCCCGCTTCCCGTGGCACCGGCCCGCCTTCCCGAGCCTGAAGCGATGTTCGTCCGGGCTCTCGGTGAACGGGCCGGTCGACGTGCCGCGTCCCGACTCGACGAGGCGGCCAGGGAGTTCGACGAGGACCACTTCGATGACGCCCGCCGCATCCTGGCCTCGCTCGACCAGCGGGCTCCAGACGTCGCCGAGGTGGTCGAACTCATGGGTCTGTCCCAGTACCGCCTGGGCCGGTATCACGCCGCGGCGAAGACGCTTGAACGGTTCCGGAGCCTGACCGGCAGCACGGAGCAGCATCCGGTGCTGGCCGACTGCTATCGCGCCCAGGGCCGGTGGGTGGACGTCGATGCGCTGTGGGAGGAGTTGCGTGAGCGCTCTCCCAGTGCCGCTCTCGTGACGGAGGGCCGCCTCGTCGCTGCGGGTGCGCTCGCCGACCAGGACCGGATCGCCGAAGCCGTTCACCTCCTTGAACGGGGGTGGACGGTCCCGAAGCGGCCCCGACCGCACCACCTGCGGCGCGCCTACTCCCTTGCCGACCTCTACGAGCGCTCCGGCGCGACCCCACGTGCCCGGGAACTGTTCGGCTGGCTGCGTCAGCATTCACCCGATTTGGCCGACGTGGTCCAGCGATTCGAGTCGCTGGGCTGAGGAGGCCCGGGATCTCCGATTGAAGTGCCGGAACGGGCGCCTCGGCAGTCGCTGAGGCGTAGGAATGTGCATCGTCAACGGGACACGAGCGGCGTATGGTGAACAGAGCCGGGTGTGGCCCGGCATGATCGCCCAGACCCTTCCCAGAGCGACCCTGAGGAGTCCCCAGGTGGATACTGCATCCCTGCTCGGCGATGACGCCGGCTACCTACTCGACCACGAAGCCACGGCAATCGGTTCGTCGGCTTTGACACTGCCGGGCCCCGACTTCGTCGACGACGTGCTCGCGGCGTCGGACCGCTCGTCACAGGTGCTGCGCAGCTTCCAGTCGCTGCTGGACCACGGTCGCCTGCGGGGCACCGGGTACGTGTCGATCCTTCCCGTCGACCAGGGCATCGAGCACTCGGCTGCGGCCTCCTTCGCGCCCAACCCCGCCTACTTCGATCCCTCCAACATCGTGGAGTTGGCGATCGAGGGCGGCTGCAACGCCGTCGCCTCGACCGTTGGCGTGCTGGGTTCCGTGTCGCGCCGCTACGCCCACCGCATCCCGTTCATCGTGAAGCTCAACCACAACGAACTGTTGACCCTGCCGAACAAGTTCGACCAGGTCATGTTCGGCTCGGTGGACCAGGCCTACGACCTCGGGGCGGCCGGCGTCGGGGCCACCATCTACTTCGGATCCGAGGAGTCCACCCGGCAGATCCAGGAGGTGAGCGAGGCGTTCGCCCGTGCCCACGAACTCGGCATGTTCACCGTGCTGTGGTGCTACCTGCGCAACTCCGGGTTCAAGGTCGACGGTGTCGACCATCATGCGTCCGCCGACCTCACCGGCCAGGCCAACCACCTCGGCGTCACGATCCAGGCCGACATCATCAAGCAGAAGTTGCCCGAGACCAACGGTGGCTACAACGCCCTGCCCGGCTTCGGCAAGACCCACCAGCTGGTCTACGACGAACTCACCACGGACCACCCGATCGACCTCTGCCGATGGCAGGTGGCCAACTGCTACATGGGTCGTATCGGCCTCATCAACAGCGGCGGCGCTTCGTCCGGCGCCAGTGACATGGCCGAGGCCGTGCGAACCGCTGTCATCAACAAGCGAGCTGGTGGCCTCGGCCTCATCTCGGGCCGCAAGGCCTTCCAACGCCCGATGGCCGAGGGCATCGAACTCCTCAACGCCATCCAGGACGTCTACCTCGACGCATCCGTCACGATCGCCTGAGACTGCGGCGAGGCGATAGGACACGGAGCCCACGTGCCACACGGAGACGGGTCGGCCGACACTTCGGTCGAGGAGTCCGGCGAGCCGGTGATCCTCGTCGACGAGCCCTCGCCGGGCGTCCGCCGGGTGACGATGAACCGTCCGGAGAAGCGCAACGCGCTCTTCCACCCCCTCCGGGGAGCCATCCTCGAGGCGCTGGTCGCCCATGACCGGGACGCCGATGTCCGCGTCACGATCATCCGGGGGGCGGGACCGTCGTTCTCCGCCGGCTACGACCTCGGAGGCGGCAACGTCGGCCACGAGTACCCGTACTACACACCCGGCGGCGAGGGCCAGTGGCCCCGCCATGTGACCGAGGGCTGGATGTCGATCTGGGACCTGGCCAAGCCGGTCATCGCCCAGGTCCACGGCTACTGCCTGGCGGGCGGGAGTGAGCTCGCCACCGGCTGTGACCTGGTCTACGTCGCAGAGGACGCCAGCATGGGGTATCCGGCGGTCCGGTTCGGAGTCCCGGACATGCACTTCCACGCATGGTTCCTGGGCATGCGCCGGGCCATGCAGATGATGCTGACCGGCGACTCCATCACGGGCCTCGAGGCCGTTGAACTGGGATGGGCCAATGCCGCGTTCCCGGCCGAGGACCTTGACGAAGCGGTCCTCGACGTGGCGCGACGCATCTGCGGGGTCCCGGCCGATCTGGTGCAACTCAACAAGCGGGCGGTCCACCGGCAGATGGAGCACATGGGGCTCCGGACGGGGCTCCGGGCCGGCACCGAACTCTGTGCGCTCGGCGTCCACACCGAGGCCATGTCGGAGTTCCTCTCCTCGATCCAGAGTGGAGGTCTGACCGAGGCGCTCCAGCAGCGCGACGAGCCCTTCGGCGACTACCGGACGGACCACGAGGTGCCGGGCGACGGAGACACCCGGGACTGACGGCGGCCCGGTTGCCGGGTGACCCATTGCACACCGTGAACCCTCCGTCGGTCCCGTTGAAGTCGGCCACGCACGATTAGGGTCACGGACCAGATGAGGAACCTGGCAACGGAGCCGGATCGGAGGTGGATCACGTGACCGAAACGGCTGCGGAGTCGCTGATCCCCGAGGTCGGGCGCATGGTCGTTCGGTTCGCCGGCGACTCGGGCGACGGCATGCAACTCACCGGCGAGCGGTTCACCTCGGCGAGTGCCCTGTTCGGCAACGACCTCTCCACCCTCCCTGAATACCCTGCCGAGATCCGCGCCCCGGCCGGAACGCTCGCCGGCGTCTCGGCCTTCCAGGTCCACATTTCGGACCACGACATCTTCACGCCCGGCGACGCCCCACACGTGCTGGTCGCCATGAACCCGGCGGCGCTCAGGGCCGAACTGGACACCCTGGTCGACGGTGGCACCGTGATCGTCAACGCCGACACCTTCGTCGAGCGCAACCTGACCAAGGCCGGCTATGACCATGACCCGTTGGAGGGCGCCGACCTCGACGCCTATCGGCTGGTCCGGGCGCCGATGACCTCGCTCACCAAGGAGGCCTGCAAGGAGTTGGGCGTGAAGCCCCGGGACGCAGAACGGTCCAAGAACTTCTTCGCCCTCGGTCTGCTCTCGTGGATGTACAGCCGTCCCATCGAGCCGACCATCGAGTGGATCGAGGCCAAGTTCAAGGGCCGTGACCTGATCATCGCTGCCAACAAGGCTGCCTTCAATGCCGGCCACGCCTACGGTGAGACCGCCGAGTTGTCCGATCATCAGGTGATTGTGCGTCCCGCCGAAATGCCGGCCGGCACCTACACCAACATCAACGGCAACACGGCGCTGGCCTGGGGCCTCGTAGCCGCTGGGCAACTCTCGGGCCTGCCCGTCTTCCTCGGCTCCTATCCGATCACACCGGCGTCAGACATCCTCCACGAACTGTCCCGGCACAAGGAGTTCGGCGTGACGACCTTCCAGGCCGAGGACGAGATCGCAGCGGTCGGCTCTGCGCTGGGTGCGGCCTACGGCGGCCATCTGGGGGTCACCACGACGAGTGGTCCCGGCATGGCGCTCAAGGCGGAGACCATCGGCCTCGCGGTCAGCCTCGAACTGCCGCTGGTCATCGTCAACATCCAGCGTGGCGGTCCGTCGACCGGTCTGCCGACCAAGACCGAAGCGGCCGACCTGATGATGGCCATGTACGGACGCCACGGTGAGTCGCCAATGCCGGTGATCGCCGCCAAGACGCCGGCCGACTGCTTCGACCAGGCCATCGAGGCCGCCCGCATCGCCACCCAATACCGGACCCCGGTGATACTGCTGTCCGATGGCTACCTGGGCAACAGTTCCGAGCCTTGGCTTCTGCCCGACGTCGACGACCTCGAGCCGTTCCCGGTCGAGTTCGCGAGCGGCTTCAACCAGGTCGACGAGGAGGGCAACGAGATCTTCTGGCCGTACCTGCGCGACGAGAAGATGGCTCGTCCCTGGGCCATCCCCGGCACGCCGGACCTGATGCATCGAATCGGCGGTCTCGAGAAGGAGGACGGTTCGGGGAACGTCTCCTACGACGGCGCTAACCATGCCCACATGATCGCCGTGCGTGCAGAGCGCATCGCCCGCATCCCGGTCCCCGACGCGGAGGTCTGTGGCGATGCCGACGCCGACGTGCTCGTCGTCGGCTGGGGCTCGACGTGGGGTGCGATCGCCGCCGCCGTCCGGAGGATCCGCAACGGTGGCCGGAAGGTCGCCCACGTGCACCTGACCCACCTCAACCCGATGCCGGCGAACCTCGGTGAGGTCCTCTCGGGATTTTCGACGGTCCTGGTCCCGGAGATGAACCTCGGGCAGCTCGTCCGGATACTGCGCGACGAATACCTCGTCGATGCCCGGCCCGTGAACAAGGTGACCGGCCAGCCCTTCACGCCTGCCGAACTCCAGCAGGTGATCTTGAGCGAACTCGGAGACGACACCTGATGACCGACACGCTGATTCCGGAGGGAGGCTCAGGGGACGTGCCCCCCACGACCCGTGCCGACTGGCAGAGCGACCAGGAGGTCCGCTGGTGCCCGGGCTGTGGCGACTACTCGATCCTGACCGCCCTCCAACTGCTCATGCCCGATCTCGGCGTCCGCCGCGAGAAGACCGTGTTCGTGTCCGGGATCGGGTGCGCCGCCCGGTTCCCCTACTACATGGACACCTACGGGATGCATTCGATCCACGGCCGCGCACCCGCCATCGCCACGGGCCTGGCGCTGGCGCGTCCGGACCTCGACGTCTGGGTGGTCGGCGGAGACGGCGACATGCTCTCAATCGGGGGCAACCACCTGATCCATGCCCTACGGCGGAACATCGACATCAACATCCTGTTGTTCAACAACCAGATCTACGGACTGACCAAGGGCCAGTTCTCGCCGACCAGCGAGAGGGGCAAGGTCACCAAGTCGTCGCCGATCGGGTCGTGCGCAACCCCCTTCAACCCGGTGAGCGTGGCGATCGGCGCCGAGGCCAGTTTCGTGGCCCGCACCCATGACTTGGATCGGCACCACATGCAGGAGGTCTTCCGGCGCGCCTACGAGCACCCGGGCGCTTCCTTTGTCGAGGTGTACCAGAACTGCAACGTCTTCAACGACGGCGCCTTCGAGACCATCACCAAGAAGGCCGTCCGCGACGACATGCTCATCCCACTGGTTCACGGCGAGCCGATCCGATTCGGGTCGGAGGGCCAGTTCGGGGTGGCTCGCCACGACGGTGGCGTCGAGATCGTCGACGTCGCCGACGTCGGTGTCGACGCTCTGCTCGTGCACGACGAGGCCCGGCCCGACCCGTCCACGTCCTTCGCGCTGTCCCGCCTCGCAGAGAGCCCCGACCGGCCGACGCCGATGGGCGTGTACCGGGCCGTCGATCGCGGCGAGTACGGGGCGGCCATGCACGCCCAGGTCGACCAGATGGCGGGCAGCAGGGGCAAGGGTGACCTGAAGGCGCTTCTGCACTCGTTGCCCACCTGGACCGTCTGATCCCACCGACGGGGGACCAGACTGTCGGACATGGCCTGGGCGTTAGATCTGGACGGCGTGGTGTGGCTCGGCACCGAGGGCATCCCCGGTGCTGCCGACTCCGTGGCCGCTCTTCAGGACGCCGGTGAGACGGTCCTCTTCGTCACCAACAACTCTGGCCGTCGTGTCGTGGACGTCGAGGCCAAGTTGGCCGGCCACGGCATCGAAGCCCGCGGTGGCGTCATCACCTCGGGCATGGCGGCGGCGGCGATGGTCCAGCCGGGTGAGGTGGTGCTCGGCATGTGCGGACCCGGCGCCAAGGAGGAACTCGAGGCGGCGGGGGCGACCGTCGTCCGGGACGGCCCGGTCGACACGGTCGTCGTCGGCTTCCACGAGGACTTCGACTACTGGCGACTGACGGCCGGTGTCCAGGCCATCTCCGGTGGTGCACGGTTCCTGGCCACGAACGAAGACGTCACCTATCCGGCGCACGACGGCATCCGGCCGGGTGCCGGTTCGATCGTGGCGGCGCTCGTCGCTGCCACCGGGGTGATCCCGGTCGTGGCCGGCAAGCCACACCGGCCGATTTGCGAGGTGGTGCTCGATCGGGCCGCAGAGGGGGGCATCGTCGTCGGGGACCGGCCGGACACCGACGGCCTGCTCGCACGGGCCCTGGGCTGGAAGTTCGCCCTGGTCCTGAGCGGGGTGACCACCGAGGCCGACCTCCCGACCGACCCGGAGCCCGACATCGTGGCGATCGACCTGCCCTCGTTGGTGAAGGCGCACCTGGGGTGAGCGGTCGATGAGCGTCCGTCGTCGCCTCGACCAGGAGATGCTGCGCAGGGGGCTTGCCGAGAGCCGGACCCGGGCGCAGGACCTGATCGACGCCGGACGCGTCACCGTCGACGGGGCACCCGCCGACAAGGCGGCACGCCGGGTGGCCGCCGGACAGGCCGTCGTCGTCGCCGGTCCGCCGCCGAGGTTCGTGGGGCGCGGCGGCGAGAAGCTCGATGCGGCGCTGTCGAGGTTTACGATCGAGGTGGCCGGTCGCCGGGTGGTGGACGTCGGTTCGAGCACCGGCGGCTTCACCGACTGCCTGCTGCAGCGGGGTGC
>Ga0315329_10000938_pt1 | contig 11517 bp, 10 predicted proteins | sample M150032315metaG_FD_203459 | JGI IMG/M metagenome (GOLD analysis project Ga0315329, IMG submission 203459) | Ammonia-oxidizing marine archaeal communities from Monterey Bay, California, United States - M1 500m 32315 | ecosystem: Environmental > Aquatic > Marine > Coastal | place: USA: California...
GATCTTAATCTGCTTAGTGCTCAAAGAGGTTCATTGAAATCCGGGAAGTTCCTTGACGAAATGACATCTCAGTTGCCTTTTGTTGTCCTAGGTTCGGTTGCTGCTGGAAGACTTGGGATAAGAAATACTTCCGCGAACCAAAAAATTTGGCTAAAGGGAAAATGGTTTATAGTGATCGGTATTATGGAACCTCTGCCTCTTGCAGCGGATTTAGATAGATCAGCCATTATAGGTTACCCTGCGGCTTATAAGTTTTTGGGATTTGAAGAACCTCCAGAAGTTATCTACGTTCGCGCTTATCCTGAACATATCCATGATGTACGCTCTGTTATGCCTGCGACAGTAAATCCTGAAAACCCGGAAGAAGTGCAGGTTGGCCGTGCGTCCGATGTTTTAGAAGCAAGGATTGCAGCTTCAGATACTTTTCTGAACCTTTTCGTTGGGCTCGGGGCTGTAGCACTTTTGGTAGGCACAATCGGTATTGCGAACGTGATGGTGATAGCAGTGATCGAACGCCGTAATGAAATAGGGTTACGCCGGGCTTTAGGGGCGACAAAATTTCATATCGCGAGCCAATTTCTGACTGAATCACTACTCCTGTCAGTTTTAGGCGGAATTACAGGAGTAGTTGTGGGCATGTTGGTTACGGCAGTTTATGCCATTTCCCAAGACTGGTCTATTGTCATTCCGTTTTATGTTATCGCAGGGGGGATTTTGTCCTCTATTTTGATCGGCGGCATAGCGGGATTTTACCCTGCTATGCGGGCGGCAAACATGTCTCCGACAGAAGCTTTGCGGACTAAATAAAAAGTCACCTTATTACCTTCTCGGGGAAGCCATTATTTACAATTTCTATTACACCACTCTGAAAAGCGCTCTTCTTTTCTTTCATTATTCCGGTCAAAACTTCAATCTGCGAATATTTCTTTTCAAGAAACCCTGCAAACCCCCTAATACAATTATCAACCCAACTACCAGACGTTAGGACTCTTGTGGGTAATGCAAACCATCGTATCTCAGTACTCATGTGTTGATACAGTAAAATAAATTCACTACCATGATATTTGCTGGAAAAATGTATAAATTTAAGCTTAATAAACTAGAGTAGAGAGTTTCTATGACTGAACCCCAAACCTTATTAAGAAAAGGCGCCCTCGAAGGGGTTAGAGTTATTGATTTTTCTTGGATTGTTGCAGGCCCGCAATGTACCAGGATACTAGGTGATTTTGGAGCAGACGTCATAAAGATAGAAAATGACGCAAACATGGATTATATTCGAGCTAGTAGGCCCGTGGGAGGCTCGAGGTCACCTAACCGCAGTCCATTGTTTACAACCCTTAACCGCAATAAGAGAAGTCTTACACTAAACGTCATGCACCCTAGGGGTATGGAATTATTAAAAGACCTCATAAAAAAATCAGATGTGATCGTAGAAAATTTCAGCTCCCGGGTGCTCGAAAAATGGGGGCTGGGATATGAGGAGCAAAAGAAGATTAATCCAAAAATCATCTACTGCAGCATGTCTGGATTTGGACATAGTGGTAGAGATCGTGATTTTGTTACCTGGGGACCAACTGCTCAGGCTCTCTCCGGATTGACTTTTATGTCTGGCCTGCCAGGGGAAGAATCGGCCGGATGGGGCTTTTCATATATGGATCATACCGGAGGGTTTTACGGAACCATTGCGATAATGATGGCTCTAATTCACCGTAATAAAACAGGCAAAGGTCAACACCTTGATCTTTCCCAAGTTGAGAGTGGTATAGCTCTTACAGGCACTGCGATTCTGGATTACACGGTAAATAATCGCCCATTTCGCAGAAACGAAATGCCGCCTGGTAACAGGGCTCCAGACCGACAAATAGCTCCTCATAACACCTACCCTTGCAAGGGCAAGGACAGGTGGTGTGTTATAGCGGTAACGACCGAAGAGGAATGGGGTAGTCTCGTACAGGTTTTAGGGAATCCTAGATGGGCAAGTGAAGATCGATTTGCCAGCATGCAGTCTAGATTTGAAAATCAAGACTCTTTAGATGACCTAATGTCCGAATGGACTATGAAACATACCCCACATGAGGTGTTCGAGGCTCTACAGGCAGCAGATGTACCTTCTGGTGCCGTTCAGATACCAATGGAAAGAGCGGAAAAAGACCCTCAGTTGAAACATAGAAACTTCATTGCTGAAATTCCCCACGAAGAGCTCGGCAAGGCAAGAGTGGAATCCATTCCTATGCGGATGTCGGGGACTCCTTGGAAGCTTGATAGACCCTCCCCTTTGCTTGGTGAACATTCTGCCGAGATATACACAGAGCTACTGGATGTAACCCCAGAGGAATTGAGTGTTCTTTACGAAGAGGGGATAGCATGATTGGACAAACACTTCAAACACCCCCCGAAAGAACTGGTGGTGCATTGGAAGGCATAACGGTCATCGAATTGTGTGGCGCCCGGGGACATTTTATGGGAAAACTCATGGGTGATATGGGTGCCAGGGTCATAAAAATAGAGCCCTTAGGGGGAGCCCTTGAGCGTCAAATAGGTCCATTTATGCATGACGATCCTCATCCCGACCGTAGTCTATTTTTCTGGGCCCATAACACCTCAAAAGAAAGTTTAGAAATAAACATAGCAGCCCCTGAAGGTCAGGAAGTGATCAAAAAACTAACTGCCGCTGCAGACGTATTACTGGAAGATTATGAACCAGGGTATCTGCCTTCGATCGGCTTGAGTTATGAAGATTTGTCATCTGGAAACGAAAGATTGATCATGACTTCATTGACAGCATTTGGCCAAGATGGCCCATACCGTGACTACAAGTCGACTGACCTAGTGGCTCTGGCTATGGGAGGAATTATGCATTCCTGTGGCTACGATGATTTGCCTGGTAGCCCACCAATTAGACCCAGTGGAGACCATGGAAATAAGATCGCATCGCATTATGGTTTGATAGGAACTCTTGCAGCGTTATTCAACAGGCATTTTTCTGGAAAAGGTCAATACATAGATGCTTCCGTTCATGAGGCCTGTAATTCGACCACTGAGCATGCTCTTCCAACCTATCTTTATGAAGGGGAAAATGTTTTCAGGCAAACAGGTAGACATCACTCTACAACCCCCACCCCCAAAACTTTATGTAAGACGGCTGATGGAAAATATTTGATTGTGTTCCAGTTGTTCAATAATTTGCATTCATGGTTGTCGTTAGTAGGGTGGATGGCCGAAGCGGGGATGGCAGAGGATTTACAAGAAGAGAAATATAAGGATATGGCGAGGGGCGGAAGCAGAGGTATGCGCGCAGCTACTGATACCACTGATTCAGATCATGCCTTTGAGGTGGTTAGGAGGTTTATTGCCTCCCAAACATCCGAAGACATTTATAGAGGCGCTCAAAAATTGAAATTTCCATGGGGGCAAGTAAGATCACCGGAAGAAAATTTACACGATCCTCATTTTGCTGAAGATCGCCAAATGTTTGCAGACATACCTCATCCTGAGATCGGAGAAGGAGTCAGTATCAAATATGTTGGTAGACCGTACCGATTCACCGAATCACCCTGGGACGCATTTAGGGCACCTCTTGTAGGAGAACATACAAAATCTATACTATCCAATGATATTGGATACTCCAAAGAGGGCCTAGAGGCCTTAGCCACTAATGGGGTTATTTCCTGTCAATGAAACCAAATCATCAAAATGATTAAGTTATATACCAGTGATGTTAATATTTCGCCAAAGGGAAAATAAAAAGGAGATCTTCAGTGAAACAAGGGGTAATTCCGGATGAATTCACTGCGCCATTCTGGTCAGCGGCAAATGAATCCAAATTGGTTATTCAAAACTGTTCTCAATGTGATCGTCTTCAGCATCCTCCCGCACAAGACTGTGGACAGTGCAAATCTGGAGACAATCTTGAATGGAAGGAAATGAGCGGAACAGGTCATATATACAACTACGGAGTTGTGCATGATTGTCCAATAAGACTTCTTCAAGATGATCAGCCGTTTAATGTGGCGGTGATTATGCTTGATGATGATCCTGATATTCAAATGTACTCCCATCTACCTGGCACGCCAGTAGATGATGTTCCAGTAGGTGCAGCGGTTGAGGTTGTGTTTGAAAAGAGCGCTAATGGGCAAAAGATACCGGAGTGGAAGGTAGTTAAATAAGATTTATTTTTGTAGGCATTATTAGCCTAGCAAAAGGGGATAGTTAACATGGCAACAGGATACGCTCCGTCTTCAATGTATAGAAGTCGCGAAGGTATGGGAGTCTGGGAACACAGAGGTAAAGTGGCTGCCGTAGGAGTTGGCCATTCTCCGACTGAACGTAGATGGGACGAAAAACCCGAGACATCAGTAGGCGCATGGAGCATTATGGCATTGAGGAATGCTATCGCAGATGCTGGGATTGCTCCTGATCAGGTCGACGGCATAGTTATTGTCCCAGAGACAACAACAGGAGCTTTTTGGCCGGATGACAAACCCTTGCCTCAAGATGTGATAGAGGCATTTGTTCAAACTAATGATCCTCTAGATGGAGTAGCTAAACTTAGCGTTGACTGGCTGCTAAAAAATATGCCGGAACTTACCAATATAAATTATTCTGTTTATGCTCCTGTTTGTATGTCGAACGCATTAAATGTTGCAGCACAAGTTGTCGGCGACGGCTTGGCCCACACAGTTCTCGTGTTGAAGGCATGGCACAACCTTCAAGGTCGTTATTATCAGGGCGGCCAAAATGCTCAGGACGTGATAGGTGGTACGAGTGCAATACGTAGTTTGTGGGGTGCTCCAGCATGCTATGGTACGGCGTTGCAGTTTGCTGAATACTGCCGTAAATATGGCAAAGATCATGACATGCTGACCCCATTCATTATTAACTCCCGTCGTAATGGATTGATGTTTCCTGAAGGATATTGGGCACAGCACAGACCTGAAGAACTAACCCCTGAAGATTATCAGCTTGCAAGGTGGATAGCCAAACCGGCTAACCTCTTTGATAACGACATACCAATTATGTGTGCAGCCTCATATCTGTTTACAACAGCAGAGAGGGCTAAAGATATGAAACAAAAGCCCGTTTATATACTTAATCACGCAGACAGTGATGCTGTCCCTCGGGGACTGACCCCTACTTTGGATGAGGTTGAATCCGAGTGTGCCTTCACAGGACGGAAGATATATGAGGGGGCTGGAATAACTGCCGCAGAGTTATCTTTCGAAAATATGTACGATGGATTTACCCAGTTTCACCAATTTCACCTTGAAGGTCTTGGGTATAGAGGGATAGGGGTTGGAGATGCATTGGATTTTTACCAAACCGATATAAGTATTGAAGGTCCAAATCCGGTGTCCCCTAGTGGAGGAAACATTGGTAGCGGTAGAAGTAGGTTCTGGATGCACACTGATTCCATACAGCAGCTGCAGGGCCGGGCCGGAGGAAGGCAAATCACGGGTGTAAATGCTGAGATTGGTGTTTCAGGAGGCCCAATGCCTCTTGGAGGAAATTATACGGTTTGGAGCGCAACACCAGACTAAAACATATTATTTTAATAAAGCGGAAGAATAATTTGGTGATACTAATTAGCTTTGATATAGACGGCACTATGGAAATAGGGGACCCCCCTGGGGCAGTAACTTTGGAGATGGTGAAAACAGCTCGGGCCAAGGGAATAATCACAGGGAGCTGTTCTGACAGGCCTATGAGTGCCCAAAGGGCACTCTGGAAAGAATACGGTGTCGAATACGATTTTGTTTGTTATAAGCATCTTTTATCCGATCTTAAAACTCAGTTTAAGGCTGAAGAGTACTATCATGTAGGGGACAGGGACGACCTAGACCGGAAATATGCGATTCAAGCAGGGTTTGGTTTTTTCTGGCCTGATGAGGCAGCCGCAAACCCTTTGCTCCTTTAAAATAATTCCTGAATTTTCCATCACTAGGCCGTTTATTGACGGAATGAAACGATTAACAAGGAGAATCACATGGCTGATTCAATTGGCGATGTAAATCGTGAGAAAGTTGGCGATACTGAAAATCTAACTGACGGCTTTAACCTAGTTGTTGATGCCCTTAAACTCAATGATATTAATACCATTTACAACGTACCAGGCATACCCATAACAGATCTCGGTCGTATGATGCAGGCTTCTGGGATGAGGATACTTTCGTTTAGACATGAGCAGAACGCAGGCTATGCGGCAGCTGCATCAGGATTCCTTACAAAGAAGCCTGGAATTTGCTTAACAGTGTCAGCTCCTGGGTTTCTCAATGGCCTGACTGCTTTAGCTCATGCTACGACAAATTGTTTCCCAATGATTCTGATTAGTGGTTCTTCTGAGAGAGAGATAGTCGACCTACAACAAGGGGACTATGAGGAAATGGATCAACTTGCAGTGGCGAAACCACTTTGTAAAGCTGCTTACAGGGTACTTAAAGTGGAAGATATCGGAATTGGTATTGCTAGAGCGATACGCGCTGCTGTCTCGGGGCGCCCCGGGGGGGTCTATTTGGATTTGCCTGGCAAACTTTTCACTCAGGTTATTGATGCCGATGAAGGGGCAAAATCTCTAGTAAAAGTAATTGACGCTGCACCAAGCCAGCTTCCCTCAGGTCAGTCAGTTGACAGAGCGTTAAATTTACTCAAAGACGCCGAGCGACCACTCATTATTTTGGGGAAGGGAGCAGCTTATTCGCAGGCGGATGACAATATTCGGCATCTGGTAGAAAAAAGTGGTATTCCTTACCTTCCTATGAGTATGGCAAAAGGACTTTTACCGGATACTCACCCGCAATCTGCCTCAGCTGCAAGATCCTTAGTGCTTAAAGAGTCAGATGTGGTATTGGTTATAGGAGCTAGGATAAATTGGCTTCTCTCTCACGGCAAAGGAAGGACATGGGGTGATCAGGCCAAGAAATTTATCCAGGTAGATATAGAACCCAAAGAAATGGACAGCAATGTTGAAATTGCTGCGCCAGTAGTAGGTGATATAGGTTCCTGTGTTAAATCGCTTCTTGAGGGCATGGGGGAAGAGTGGCCGAAACCTCCGTCAGAATGGACAGAAGAGGTAAAAGACAAAGTCGAGACTAATGTTGCGAGAATGGCTCCCAGACTTGAAAATGACAACAACCCAATGGATTTCCACGGAGCACTTGGTGCTTTGAAAAAAATTATTAAAGAACGTCCTGATTCTGTTCTAGTTAATGAGGGTGCAAACACCCTTGATTTCGCAAGGACAGTAATTGATATGTACAAACCCAGGAAGCGACTGGATGTAGGCACCTGGGGTGTAATGGGAATTGGAATGGGCTCTGCAATTGCTGCAGCCGTTGAAACAGGACAACCTGTGCTCGCTATAGAAGGGGATAGCGCATTTGGTTTCTCAGGTATGGAAATTGAGACGATCTGCCGCTATAACCTTCCTGTATGTGTCGTTGTTTTCAATAACAGTGGCATATATCGTGGTATGGACACAAATCCTACCGGAGGTTCCGACGCTGCAACAACCGTTTTTGTCAAAGATTCAAGGTACGACAAAATGATTGAGGCGTTTGGTGGAGTTGGGGTAAGCGTAACATCACCAGATGAACTGACTAGTGCTGTAAATGAAGCCATGGATTCAGGAAGACCTACATTAATCAATGCCGTTATAGATAGTAGTGCTGGGACAGAAAGTGGAAGAATCGGAAATTTGAATCCCAAAAGCGTGGTCGCAGCAAAAAAGGAATAGGCAATTAAGTATAGACTTTAGAACCTTAATGGAATGTCGATTTTTAATTGGCTTTTGGCTACTTCCCTCAAACCGTACCTGCTCCCATCCCAAATAATTGAAAAATACCCGATATTTGCTAAACCCTAGAGAGAGTATTTCGGAAAGTATATTCAATTATTTCCTAAGGGATAATATCTAACTCATCCCCAATGCCTTAGATACTGACGGGTTCACTAGTCGCCCATTGTCTACATTCAATCCTATGGAAAGAGAAGTATCTGTAGCGAGGGCGTCTTTTACACCTTTATCCGCTAATAATTTTGTGTAGGGTAGAGACACGTTAACGAGGGCCTCAGTAGCTGTTCGAGGGACGGCACCAGGCATATTGCGTACACAGTAATGAGTCACACCTTCCTCTACATAAACTGGATCACTGAGTGTTGTCTCTCGACTAGTTTCGATACATCCACCTTGGTCGATACAAGCATCGATTATTACAGAACCTTTTTGCATCGATTGCACCATGGATTTAGTGACTATCTTGGGGACTGATCCTCCCGCGTCCCGAATTGCTCCAATAACGACATCAGCTAATTCAACTGCCTCCTCTATTTTGTTGCTTGAAGACGTTGCTATTTTCAGTTTAGGGTGATTGTTTAGCGATTCTTGAAGCTGATCAAGGCGCTGTTTTCCTCGACTTAATACTGTTACTTCTGCTCCCATATTTAGCGCTAATTCAGCTGAATGAAATCCCGCCGTACCGGCACCAAGTATTACCACTTTTACAGGATTTGCACCAGAAATATTACTTAGAAGTTTACCTGTGCCACCCTGTGGACTTTTTAGGTAATGCGTTGCTACATCTACAGCTAATCTACCGGTCAAAGCGCTCATTGGCTTTAAAATTGGTAGAGATCCGTCATTCATTTCAATAGTTTCATATGCGATAGCTGTGACTCTACTTTTCAGCAAGGCTTCAGCTAGTTTTGGGTTGGCTCCTAGGGAAAGGAAAGAGAAACTCGTAAGACCTGGGCGTAAAAGGTCGCATTCATATAATTGGAATTCTTTTACTTTTACAATTAATTCTGAAGCTGAGAATAAAGCCTCAGGCTTTTGAATTAACTCAGCGCCCACTTTCTCGTAGCTATCATTTGGTATACCACTGCCGACTCCAGCATTTTGTTCAACCAGTACCCTATGACCACTTTTTATCAAAGTGTCTACACCGTCAGGCGTTATGCCGACCCTTAGTTCTTGATCTTTGGTTTCTTTAGGGAGTCCTATAATCATAAAATTTACTGTGACTGTTATGGATTTGACCCAGTATATATGGACTGATTTAATAGCTGAAGTACTATTTTATAGCCATCTTTCTACTTAGGAGCCAATCATGCCTAGTATGCCAAACGCACAAATCGCCCAGATCAATGGGAATTCACTTGCTTTTTATGAGTGGGGTGAAAAAGGCAACCCAGTTTTAGTTTGTCTTCATAGCCATACTAATTCTGCTGCTTCTTGGAGAGAGTTTGCTGAGTTCGCATCTTCTAAATATCACGTTTTTGCTCTAGATCAACGTGGGCATGGAAATAGTGAGTGGGCAAATGACGGATATGCTAGGGTTAGATTTGTAGAAGACCTGTCTGAATTTGTCAAAATAAATGAATTTGAACCTATCACTCTTGTGGGGTGCTCGATGGGGGGGTGGCATTCGATTCTGTACACAGTCACTAATCAAAGCGTTGTAGATCGGATTGTTATGGTTGATATAGCACCAGAGCCTTCACCGGAAAGGCTTCAAGCTCCTCCTGCTGCTCCTGCTCCCATGGAATTTCAGACTCTTGAAGATGGTTACCAATGGCTCAGATCTGGGAACCTTTTAGCTTCAGATGAACGCTTACATGAAGAAGCGGAATCTAGGTTGAAGCAAACAGGTTCAGGTACTTGGACATGGAAAGCGGACTTAAATGGCTTCGATAATCCACTCCCAGATATGACTAGCACCGAATTAATTGATAGCTACTGGTCTGCCATAGAGAACATACAATGCCCAATATTTGAGATTAGAGGGGCAGAAAGCGGCCTTGTGAGCGACGATACTATCGATAAGATGAAAACCCTTGGTAAAGACGTGACATATGTTGATGTGGCAAGTGCAGGACATGTAGTGATGGTGGATCAACCTGGAGCCTTCATAGAAGCTGTCAGAGGATTTGTTGGGCTTTAGAGATTGAGCCTTTAAATTTTTATTATGACCCGGTGAACCATCTGGAAAATGAGTCGACATGGCTCTGATTACCTGTTAGCTGGGTGGAAGTATCTTCAATGGACTCTGATAGGCTTTTCCGGCCTGTAATTAGCAATGCGAATTCACTTGGTGAGGTGTGTATTTCCGCATCTGAATCAAAGGAATTAATTGGGAGCTCTTCTATATCCAATTCACCTAGGGCGCTGGCTATCCGTAGCCCATTTGAAGTACTAAAATTAACTGCTAGCGTCTGTGAAGGACTCTCAGTAGAATCAGTGGTTTTAAACCATCGGTTGATAAGCTTATTGCAGAAATACTCAGGCAGTAGCGGCGCTAATCCTTTGTCGACCAAATATTCTTCATTTACGGCATTTAAGGCATCCCAGGCATGAATTGTCGACTCAAACAGAGTCCATAAAAGGATTCCCTGAACCGAAACCCAATTTACGGGGTGATATGCAGGCAAATTCCATTGGTGGTCTTCGCAAGAATTGAAGCCATCCAATAATTTCTGAAATCTAAGTTCTAATTCGTTGATTAGTGCATCTTTTGAATCGAAATTTTTACTAGTTTCCTTAGCTCTTTCTGAGAGGCGTCCAGCTAGTGATTTGCCGTCTAAAGTACCTGGTTCATCTCTCGAACTATTGGGATCATCTAAAATGTTTTCTTCATTTTTTGCCGAATCTATCAAAATAAGATAATTAGTCACTACTGATGATAGGTGTGCCATTACATCTTTCACTGTCCAGTCATCGCAGCGACTTTGAGTTGACCAATCTTCTTCAGTTAAATTTTTAAGTTGGCCGATCAATCTTGAGGAGAAGCCATTTAATTGTTGCAAAATCTGATCCTGTTTTTCTTTTATCAAACCTACCCCCTTTCTCAGAGAAGCTTCTTGAATGATGGAGTTAGCGCCACTAAGGCGCTACCTAGCGTGATTTTTCATAATCCTAATATTGGTATTGTAACGGTGTAGGGGATTTATGGGGTTCTTCTGGCAACTATTGTGCTTATTGATCGGAAGGCACCATTAGTAAGCTCTGCAAACTCATCCCGATTTAGCTTAACCTTCGTTTTTATAGGAGGGATATTGATTACCTGATCGTACTAAAGATAGTATTTCCGAATAAAGGAGAGATAATGCATCGGTTGCAAATTAAGGTCCTTGTTGGCAGTTAAGCCGAGATGCTCTATAAAGCTTAGTAAATATTGTAGAGGTGAGAGTTGTCTAAAAAGATAAAAATTGAGGCCAAAATTATTGTTGCCTATCAAACCGGAGAACATCGTATCCTTCGGGATGGCTGCGTTGTCGTTGAAGGCAACCACATAAGTTTTGTAGGGAAGACTTTTGATCAACCGGTTGATGAAGTCATAGATGCAGGGGATAGGATAATAACTCCTGGGTTTATAAATACCCATTGCCATATGGCAGGGTCACCTTTGGATAAATCCTTTATTGAAGATGTAGGAACCAGGCAATTTTATTTGTCAGGCTTGCCAGTGATGTTAAGAGCTCGAGGTGGGGCAATGAGGGACGAGGACAAAGAGGCATGCGTGGATT
>Ga0315329_10000940_pt1 | contig 11502 bp, 9 predicted proteins | sample M150032315metaG_FD_203459 | JGI IMG/M metagenome (GOLD analysis project Ga0315329, IMG submission 203459) | Ammonia-oxidizing marine archaeal communities from Monterey Bay, California, United States - M1 500m 32315 | ecosystem: Environmental > Aquatic > Marine > Coastal | place: USA: California...
CAAAATCATAACCAATTTCATATAATTTGTTAATTCCATGAATTAAAACTGGAGTAAAATCAATTTTTTCGTTAGCTAATTTCTTGGGTCTAAAAAATGGAACATCCGCACCGTATTTCTTAGATATTTTCGCTATTTCCTTATCTTCTGTAGAAACAATAACACTACTGAATAATCTTGATTCTAGAGCTGATTCAATTGTATAAGCAATAAGCGGTTTACCGTTAATTGGTCTTATGTTCTTTCTTGGGACACCTTTTGAACCACCACGTGCGCCAATAAAACAAATTGGTTTCATTCTAGTTTAAAATAGTCTCTATTTGTGAGGAGGGTTTTCTCCAAAGCATATGTATCTGTGTATTTTTCACAGCAGATGTCATTCCTACTAAATTACCGCCAAAAATTCTAATATTATCTTCTAAATCCAAAAACTGTTTATCCGTTAATGTAAATCGTGTAGCTATTGGATTCTCAAACATGAAATTATCTAATTCTTTTTTGGTCTGTTCTACCCACTTTTTAATATCATATGTAAAAATAAATTCTGGGTTTGAATCCATTCTATCATTTCCTAACACATTATGTGATAATCCCCTACAATAATCTGAAATTTCACTAAACTGCTTAGTTTTTTCTTGTGTCAATCTATTAGACTCTCTTAATACGTTTGTACAACACTCTATGAAGTAATCCGTCCATTCATTCATACATTCTACCATAATTTTGGTATGATAAAACTGAATTACATTAATACCTGCTTCTCCAGTCAAAAGCTTCTTAAATTCACTATCTTTCTGATAATTCTCTTCAATTTGCTCTGGAGAGTCCCATAATTCATCTTCAGTAGATTGTAAAAACTTAACAAAAACATTCTGTATTAATTCATTTGCTGATTTTCTATTTTTATGCATCAATAAAAATACATCAAACACATCTACGTTGTTTTCCTGAAAAAATTTAATTATTGGTTCATAAACAATGCCAATCTTATTTACAAATATAATTAGAGCTAGTTCTCTTATCTCTTTGTATTCCTCGTATGTCAGAGTTTTTGAGGAGATGATAACCTCTTCAATCTCTAAAATTTTCTTTTTACTACGTAATTCAACAAAATCTCTTGGAAGAATCCTGAATTTTGTATTATATTTCCATTTCTCTCTCTCTTTAGGAAGACTCATCTCTGCACCTGGTAATAACATGCATGTATAGGATTCAACATGATCTATTCCCGCTCTTACTAGATCTCTTAAGGAATTAACATGACTCTGAAAAGTATCACCCGGTAATCCTAAAATAACCTCTGATTCTGTATTTAATCCAGCTTCTTTTATGCTAGGAGCTAAAGATAACATTTTATCAACACTAATGTTATCCCGTTTAATATTACGAAGAACTTCCTGATCCATTGATTGTACTGCAATCCTTAATCTTAAACTTCCTGCTAGTTTTTTTATTGCAGAAATTATTTTCTCTTGCGCATTTTTTCCTGTTGCTGTGTTTATGTAACTTGGATAATTCTTTTCTTCAATGATTTCTGATATTACAGAACATGTATCTAAATCTCTATGATACATTCCAAAATTTAAGTCGCTAATGTGCAAAGAATGAACGCTAGGAGAAATATGCTCTGCAATGTAATGTAATTCATCTCTCACTCTGTCTGTACTAAACTGATTTACTTTATTTACTAAATCTGTACCATCCGTACAAAATGTACATGAAAAAGGACATCCACGATTTGTTTGAATCATAGGAGCTAATTTACCATCAAAGAATTTATCTAAAAATCCTCCAAGATAAGGAGATGGAATATCATCTAATTCTTTACTCCTTATCACAGGAATGGAATAAATTAGTTCTTTTTTGGAATTGATTGATAAACTACCATCAATTTTATCTTCACGAATTCTTAATTTTATATCCTTTTCCTGTTCTGAATCTAAAATATGGCGAATGACATTTACAAAACCCTCTTCACCATCTACCGGTACATATGCATCAATCTCTGGTCTATTGATAAGAAATTCTTTTTGTTGTTCTGGATCTAGTGGAAAATTTGGACCTCCTGAAATACAAATTATATCTGGATTCATTTTACAAGCTAATCTAAACATCTCTAATCCAATTCTCTCATTCCAGCAATAATTACTACATCCTAACACATCAGGAGGATTTTGTATTAAGGCCTGTTCAAGCTCATCGATATATTTGAATAATGTAAATTCAACTTGTGAACCAAATATTTTTTTTGCATAACTTGCAATAAATCCCACATTCAATGGAAATGCATCAGTTGAAAGAGTTACCGTATTGTAAGTTAAATCTGCTAAAAATATCTTTAAAACCATATTGCAGATTTACATGAATATCATATATAATTAAAGACTTCGTATAACATTATTGTACATCTTCAACACTCTGGAACTTATTGAGAAATCTTTTCACTAAAACGTCTATGTCATTTTGATTTTCTTTCAAAAAATCTAACATATCCTCTTCCAAAATCTCACAATCATGTAAATTACCATTTTTGTAAAATTTCTTTAATATCCCATCTGACAATTTCCATTGATCAAATTCAAATGTATTTTCCTCTATGAAATCTACGAAAGAGCTAAGATCTACAGATTTTACTTTAATTTTTAATGAATCTCTAATTGTTTCTGGTAATTTTATAATATCTGTGATTTTTTTTACTGATGCCAATTTGGAATAAAACACATTTGAAAAAACTATAGTTGGTTTTTCATAAAATGCGGCTTCCAAACCTGTTGAGCCCCCTACACAAATGACAATTTTACATTTTTTTAATAATTCATCTGCTAATACAGATGGATGAAGAAATTTTACATTAGGTATATCCATCACTTCTTTATATTCTCTAATCTCTCTCCATCCCCTTGCAATTTGATGAGGATGTTCTTTTACAAATAATTTATAGTTTGGTGGTAATGACTTTGCAATTTGTCGAATTGTCTCAATCTGATTATTAATTAATGGTGATTTGACTAACATGTTTCTTTCAAGATCTAGACTCATTGGATAATATACAAAATCACTTGAGTAATTTGGAAATTTAACTAAATTTTTATTAATAAATTTTTGTCTGTATTTAGTTTTTAAAAAAACACTTAATGTATAAAGTAAAACTCTAGCTTTTGTTCGACCAAAATATGTATAATGCGTTTTAACATTTGTGTTATCATTTTGTAAAAAGTATTCAAATCCAGCCTTGAAAATATTTTTAATCCTACTAATTCCATCTTCTTTTGTAACATATTCCTTATTTTGTAAAAGATAATCATATTCTTTTCTGTATTTCATTAACTCTGAAAAACTCCTATTACTTCTTTTTGTATTATCATATTCTTTATCAAATGTTTGTACTCCTGTTGATATGCAACATTTGTATCCTAAATTCATCTGTGTAAGCATTAATGGAATGATATTCTTCTTTTTACAAAACTCGTAAAATAATTCATGATGATGCATTCCAGGCTCTCTGGTTATTACATAGTCAGGTTTTACTTCTTCAACTACTTTTTGAAAAAATTTTACTTCATCTTGTAATATTGATAATATCTCTTCATGCGAAAATTTATGAAAATCATAGAATCTGTAAAAAGTTCTTTCATTAATTGCTAATTTCATCAAGTCAATCTGTGTTTCTTCTTCAAATTTTTTTAAATATTCTAAGTCTAATGGTCTTTTCTTTAGTATTTCATCATGAAAAAACCAACTTTTTTTAAAATCAGTAATCTGCTGCTCTTTGAAAAATTCTGCAGTTTTATCTGGAAGATCATATATGGCAAAAAAATCTGCATCCATCAATTTACTTAATCTATTAACTAGAAAGAACTGAGTAAAATCTAGTGTAAACCAACATAAAATCTTTTTACGCATAACTCATCTATTCTTATCTCTATCAATGAATTGTTTCTGAATTGGTATCTTCCATGTATCCTTATTTGATAATGTTCTAATAAACTTCTGATCACTGTTTTTGACTCCACCAAAATTATTTTTCACAGCAAATCTTTTTTGATTAATTTTCTTTATTGTATTTAATATACGGGTTTTCTCACATTGTATGTTTATGATATTCTTGTTTGTTGTTCTATTTTTTTGCCTTGTACCAATATCAATTGTAGGTGTTCCATAAACTTCAGATTCTCTAATTCCTGCACTAGAATTACCAATAATAAATTCTGCATTTTTTAAAAGTGTTAGAAAATACTGAAATTTTATAGATGGAAAAATTCTGAAATTTTTATTCTTTTTCAGTTTTAAGTAGTTATTAATTATAATCTCAGAACCCATATCATTATTTGGAAATATTACCACGTATTTTTTCTTAGATTCTTTTAATGCAGATGTTAATGTTGAGATTTGTTTTTTTAGACCTCTTTGTTCTGTTGCTATTGGATGAAATATCAATATTCCATAAATTTCAAATTTTATATTGTAATAATTCTTAACTTCTTTTAATGTAGGAAGTTCTTCTTTTCTCATAACATCAATATCTGGTGAACCAATTATAGAAATTGAATTATATAATTCACCTAATTGAATTAATCTTGATTTTGCTTTTCGATTAGCAACAAAATGAATATGTGATAACTTTGTAACAGCATGTCTAATCAATTCATCAATGGTACCTGAAATCTCTCCTCCTTCTATATGAGAAACCAAAATGTTATTGAATGAACCGGCAATAGCTCCTGCTAATGCTTCAATTCTATCTCCATGTACTACTATCATATCTGGGGTGATATTCTTGATATACTGACTTAATCCATAAATTGTATTTGCTAAAATAATCTCTTGTTTTGTTTCATCTTTTTGATTCTTATAAATAAAAATATTTTTGTGAATACATTTTTCCACTTCCTGATGAGTTGAACCATACTTAGAAAGAGTATGCATCCCAGTAACGAAAATATAACATGTAAATTTATTAGATTTCTCCACAATATCCATCAATGGATGTAATTTTCCAAAATCTGCTCTAGTTCCTGTTATAAATAAAATTTTTTTCTTTTTATTCAAACATATTCCACTCCAATTGAGTATTTTTTTTAATGTCTATTTTTGTTGTCTTGTTTAGAATTTTATTATAATTTTCTGCATAAATTTCTCCAGTTCCAGGTCTTTTAACCCAAATATTTTCACTAGATAATTTTTGACCTTTTGAAATATCTTTTATTGCAACAACACATGAAAATGCAAATTTTGCAACTTTTAATTCCTCCTGCAAGACATTTCCTTTCTTACCTAAAGCTTTAAAAATTGAATTTGAACCTTGAATTAAATCTCTTAATTCATCAGGATCTATAGATATGGGAATGTCTGAGCCCTTCCATTTTTTGTTTGATGTAAAATGTTTCTCTAGGATACATGCACCTAGAGGAATTCCTGCAAAGCAGGTATAATTTCCAATACTATGATCACTCAATCCTATCACTATGTTTGGAAATCTATTTTTTAAATCACTTAATGCTCTTAATCGTACATTTTCATATGATGTTGGATATTGTGAAGTTACATGTAAAATGGCATACTTTGTTTTTGTTTTCTTAAAAATCTTAATCGCCTTTGAAACATCTGAAATAGTATTCATTCCAGTACTCAAAATTATGGGCTTGCCTTTTGTTGCAACATATTCTAGTAAAGGAAAATTATTACATTCTCCTGAACCAATTTTGTATGCAATTACTCCTATTTCCTCTAACCGATCAACTGCACTTCTTGAAAATGGTGTTGATAAGTAAATCATACCTAATTTCTCTACATATTTTTTCAAACTCACGTCTTCCTTTTTTGACAAAGAGCATCTCTTCATCATCTTCCAAATTGATTCCTTGGCATTAGGTGGAACAACAGAATTTTCTATCATTTCATCATCAACTATATGACATTGAAATTTGACACATTCTGCACCTGACGCATGTGCATCTCTAATCATTTTTTTTGCCTTGTTATAATCTCCATTATGATTAATGCCTATCTCAGGTATGATAAATGGTGGAAATTTAGGACCAATTTTTCTACTTCCTATCTTTATTTCCTCTATCACGAATTTATTTGAAAATCACTTAGTAAAAACTTTACAGATAAATTGTAACTTCTAAACCTTAACAAATCAGTAACTAACATCATGGCAAAAAGGTATAATCATAATGTATTACATAGTAAGATTGATTAATTAAAAAATGCCATGAATGAAAGGCTTTGGAAAAATCTACCAAACTACCTAACATCTTACTAATTCTTGTTGATTCTTTTAATCACAGGAAAATTTTTTCTCAAGATACTCTTACCCCTGAGATAGATAAATTAGTTAACAATGGTGTATATTTTTCACAAGCTACAAGTATTGCTGATGCAACTTTACTATCAACTACTGGATTATTCACAGGATTGTATCCATTTAAAACGGGTATAAGATCTCCTACAAAAAACCTTCTAAATAAAAATATCCGCACATTCTTTTCTGTATTGGAAAAGGAAGGATATGAAAATTATGCTTTCCGACCAACATTACAAGAAAACGATGATCTCTTCCCAAATTTTAAAAATGAAGATAGTTTGTATGATGTTTTTAAGAATATGTCTGATGGTTTAGGAGAAAAAATTTTAGATCAACTACAAAAAAAGAAAGATAAACCATGGTTCCTTTTTATCCATCCACATGATCTTCACCAACCAATAATTGTCCCAGAAGAATTTAGGGATGAAAAATTTGGAATTAGTAATTATGAAAAAGCATCAGCATCCATAGACTCATGGATAGGTAAGATAATCAACCAAATTAATCTTAATGAAACTTTAGTTGTGATCACAGGAGATCATGGTTCATATGTAAAATCATTATCAGTTAATGGTGAATCAATAATTGAGGCTGATGGTTTAACCCAATTAAGATTATCACAATTATCAAATAAATTTCCAAAATTTTTAGATCCAATAAAGAAAAAAGTATTTTTTGCAATGGAAAATAAAAAACAAAACAAAAAACAAGAAATTATATCAAAAATGGATCTCACACCTAACGAAAAAAGAAATCTATTAGCTGGAAGATTTACAACTGAACATAGTCTATTTGATGATCAGATTAGAATTCCTCTAATCTTTGTGGGTTATAATGTACAAAAGGGAATTAAAATTACACAACAAGTACGAAATATCGATATCTTCCCAACAATTTTTGAATTTATTGGACTAAAAAATAATCTGGATATTGATGGAATTAGTCTAAAAAAGATAATTGATGGTGAAACCATTAAGGAAATTCCTGCGTTTATTGAAAGCAATCCGTTAACAATTAAAAAATCAAATGATGTAATCGGAATCCGAACATCACATTACAAGTATTTCAGATCTAAAGAAAATGTAAACGATAGAATTAATCTATATGATTTACAAGATGATCCCTTTGAAAATAATAATTTGGCAACTAAACGTTCAGATATCATCCTTGAAATGGAAAAAATTCTACAAAGTATTATTGGTCACCAAAAAATTTGATTAGTATGACCGCAAAAATAAAACTTTTTGAGCCTAGTACAAATATCCGAGAAGAACAAGTAATTAAAAAAATACTTAAAAGTGGATTTTGGGCTTCAGGTTCGGGTATAGGAAAAGTAGAAGAGTTTGAAAAATCATTTAAAAATTATATTAAGTGTAATGATTGTATTGCAGTAAATAGTGGTTCTGCTGCTCTTAATTTGGCTTTATCACTTTTTGACATAAAAAATAAAGAAGTAATTCTACCGTCTCTATCTTTTGTGTCAACAGCTCATGCTGTAATTGTTAATGGTGGAATTCCTGTGTTTGTGGATATTGAGCCAGAAAATTTATGCATTGATATCTCAAAGCTTAGAAATTTAATTTCAAAAAAGACTAAAATCATTTTACCTGTTCATTTTGGTGGAATGCCATGTAATCTTAAAGAAATAATGAAACTTGGAAAAAAACATAGTCTAAATGTGATTGAGGATGCAGCTCATGCAACAGGTGCAATATACAATAGAAAAAAGATAGGATCTCATGGAACTGCAGTATGTTTTAGTTTTCATCCTGTAAAAAATCTCGCTATGCCAACAGGTGGATTAATTTCAATAAATAATAGAAATTTCAAGGAATTCAGGGAACAATTATCCTCACGAAGGTGGTGTGGAATAACTAATCGAAAAGGTGTAGATTACGATGTGGAAGAGATGGGATGGAATTATTATATGAATGAATTTTCTGCCGCAATAGGATTAGAACAACTTAAAAAAATTGATAGACTAAATAATATCAGAAAAAAAATAGCTAGAGAATATTACAACAAGATAAATATTGAAAAAAAGATGCAATTCAATGAAAATTGTTCATATCATCTGTATTGGATATTAGTAAAAAATCGTCAAAAATTTAGAAAAAAATTAGATGAAAATGGTATAGAAACAGGAACACACTACAAACCTATCCATTTAATGAAAATGTATAAAAAAAATATCTCTTTACCTATAACTGAGGCCGTAGGAAAACAGATAGTAACAATACCTATCCATCCTAATCTAAAAAAATCTGAAATCCAAAAAATAATCAAATGTGTAAATGATTCTGCATAAAATTATATCCATCTGTCATATTTTTCTAGAAATATAGATAGGGATCACTTTTTACTATTGACAACAGTAACAATTGAAAATAAAATAACTGCAGTTATTAAAAGAATTGTTCCTAATACCACACTCCCAATACCAATCAATGAAACATTTGTGATAATTTCCTGTGTTTCAGCATAAATCTGAATTGTCCATGCAACAAAAATCAAACCTATAATTAAAAAAATAATACCTGGAATACCATAAAATTTCAATGGATTATGTATTGATGTAAATTTAATTGTGCTTAGTATAACCGATGTTCCATGTGATACCGGATCATGTGTTGATGTATCTCCATCATAATTTACTTTTATGGGAACTTCGGCAATTTTTAATTCTAAATTACTAGCTTTTATCAAAATTTCCGTAGACACACCCATTCCTTCATCTGATGGTGTTATCTCTTGTAATGCTTTTTTACTATATGCTCTAAATCCACTCTGAGAATCAGTAAGCTTTTCTTTAATTGACAAATTTGTAATTTTTGTAATAATCTTTATTCCTACTTTCCTATAATTTGGCATCTCTTCAGATTTTGTATCAAGAAATCTTGAACCAATTGCTACATCTACTTGATTCTTAATTATAGGATCTGATACAACTGGAATATCTTCAATTCTATGTTGTCCATCTGCATCAAACGTAAGAAAAACATCTGATTCTAATTCTTTTGCTTTCAAAAATAATGAATTTATGGCTGCCCCATATCCTTTGTTTTTTGAATGTTTAATTACAATTGCACCTAATTGTTCTGAAATTTCACTTGTCAAATCATTTGACCCATCATCACATACAATTATTGAATCTGCATATTTCTTCACTCTGGATATTATTCCTGCAATATTTTTTTCTTCATTATATGCTGGAATGCCTACTGTTATTTTCATATCTCTGCTCCTAGGCTTTGATATAAAATTTCACTGATAAACTATCCTACACTTTTGTAGAGAAATAGATTATTTCTACTAAATTTTTAAATGAGATATTTTTTTAGTTTTACAGATGGTACTTCCAAATTTTTTCATAGTTGGAGGAATAAAATGTGGAAGTACTTCATTGTATCAATATTTGGCACAACATCCAGATATTTTTATGTGTCCAGTAAAAGAGCCATCTTTTTTTTCAGATTATGGAGGAATTCAAACAAAATATGTTTTTTCTAAAATGAAAAAGGGATTTTCTGAACAACCGTTATACCAAAAACCAAATAAAAAATTTCAGAATTTATCAAAAGATGAGTATTTGTTATTATTTGATGAAGTTAAAGATGAGAAAATAATTGGCGAGGCAACACCTCATTATTTAATGGATATGAATTCTGCAGAAATGATTTATGAACTTTGTCCAGATGCAAAAATATTGATATCCTTAAGAGATCCTATTGAGAGAATATATTCATGGTACTTATCATCTACAAGAACCAAGGATGATGTAGATTCATTTAGTAAAAAAATTAGACACAGTTTTAAAAATTTAGAGCATGACAGTTCCATTGATGGCTGGACCAATCAATATAAAAATATTTTAAGACCAAGTTTTTATTTTAACCAAGTAGAAAAATATTTGAATGTGTTTGGGAGGAAACAAGTAAAAATAATTACATTCGAGGAAGTATTTTTGGGAGATATTAGAAAAGGAATTACAGATATTTTGAAATTTCTTGGTTTAGGAGATGAAATTCATGAATTTGATTTGGTTAACACGGATGGTTATTTTACACCAAACATGGGAGTATTGAATATCTTGCGTAATCCAGCAGTTTCAAGAATTGGATCATTAGTTCCTTATAAAATAAGAATTAAGATGTATAGAAAACTAAGGGAAAAGGATAAGAAAAAACCATTAATGAAAGAAGAAGATAGAAAGTTCCTACGCGATATATTTTCCGATGACGTGAAGAAAACTGAAATGCTTATTGGAAGAGTTTTTCCGTGGAAAAATTTTCACGAATAAAATAATATTAGGTTAAAAGTATATAGAAAATGATCTTCTTGTTGTGGATCAGTTTTAGAAAACAATCAGAGATTTTTTGATTTAAGAAAATCTAAAACTTTTCTTACACATTCTTCAGTCGTATATTTTTCTGTATCAATTAATATATCTGGATTTGGTGGTTCTTCATATGGATCATTAACACCAGTAAAGTTTTCGATTTCATTATTTCTTGCTTTTTTATATAATCCCTTTACGTCACGTTCTTCACATTTTTCAAGTGAGCATTTCACATGTACCTCAAAAAATTTTTTGTTGTTGTTTATAATTTTTTTTGCAGTTTCACGGTTTTCCAAATAAGGGCTAATCAATGATACTCCTACTGGTACATTGTGTTCAAGTAATATTTTTGCAATATGAGCGACTCTTCTATTATGTTCATCACGCCCTTTGCGAGAGAAATTTTTTGGAGAAAGCCATTCCCTTAATTCATCACCGTCTAATATTGCTAGGTTTTTAATGTTTTCAGCAAGTTTTCTAATGATGGTCGTTTTTCCCGATGAAGGCAGTCCAGTCATCCATAATACAAAAGCCATTCTAACACAAATTATAATCTGCTTTTAATATAATTTATTGATGAAACTGGTGAAGGATCAATCTTTGAAATTACTGCATGATAGATTGTAGCATAATCTAATACATAAATCAAATTAATTATTTTAGAAAGTATGTTTCCATCAATTGAGTAAATATTTCTATAAGAAATATTTTTTTCCTGAAAAAATTCCTTTAAAATCTTCCATCGTTCTTTTGTTTTTAGGTGATCATCTTGACCTTGTATTAGAATAGGTTGAATACTTGTTTGTCTTTCCCATGACATAATCCCATTATGACATGATTCAAAAACTTCTTC
>Ga0315329_10000944_pt1 | contig 11459 bp, 10 predicted proteins | sample M150032315metaG_FD_203459 | JGI IMG/M metagenome (GOLD analysis project Ga0315329, IMG submission 203459) | Ammonia-oxidizing marine archaeal communities from Monterey Bay, California, United States - M1 500m 32315 | ecosystem: Environmental > Aquatic > Marine > Coastal | place: USA: California...
CTCAAGCCCCTCGGCGGACATCGACAACCTCACCGGCGTGGATTCCTGAGCCAGGATCCGGACCCGGCGAACCGCTTCCTGTAGAGCCAGACGGTTCACCACCAGAACGTTTGGATGATCGTCTGGGATCAAGCCCCGATAGTTCGGGAACTCACCCTCGATGAGGCGGGTCACCACCTGGACGTCGTCCACCTCGAACGTGGCATCTCGTTCACCCAGTCGGATGGTCAGCTCCTCGGCATCGCCCAGGATCTTTCCCACCATGTCTAGGGCTCGTGACGGGACGAGCACCGTCTGGTCCCGACCCAGCACCGCGGTCCCGGGAAGGTCTCGAACCGCGAGACGGTAGGAATCCGTTGCCACAAACCTGAGGCCGTCGGCTTCGGCTGCCATGAGCACACCGGTCAAGATCTGGCGTGAGTCGTCGATGCTCGCCGCCTTGATGACCTGGTCGAGGGCGTCAGCCACCGCGCCGGCATCCAGGGTGACTGATTCTCCACCGGGTTCATCGAAACGGGGATATTCCTCGGCCGACATAACCCGGAGACGGAAGTCGGATCGGCCGGACACCACACTGGCACCGTCGTCATCGACGGTGAACTCCACCTGCCCACTGTCCAAGGCTCGGACAATCTCGGCCCCTAGTTGGGCAGACAGGACCACTGAACCATCCTGTTCACCACCGACCTCGACGGTGACACGAACCACCAGGTCAAGGTCACTACCGACCACGGTCAGGGTGTTGCCCTTGAGCTCCAGGTGGAGACCGGACAGAACCTGAAGTGTTCCTCCACGACCGGCAACGGCGCGCCGGGTGATGGAGAACGCCCTGTCCAGAACATCTCGTTCGCATCGGAACTTCACAGGGTGGTTACTTTTTCCATGTGGCTTTTCTCATCAGGTCGTAGCAGTAATAGGTGCTGTGGATTGTGGAGTATCCCCCATCATCGCAGGTCAGGAGGATGATGGTGTCGTGCTGGTCATCCACCGGTATCCCCAGTGTGACGACGACCGGTGACAACGGCTGTGGATGGTCTGGTCATGATCCACTGAACGTCCACACGGCCTTCCACCGGTCATCCACGGGATGATCCACAGGAACTGGCAAACAGGAGGAGGATCGGCTGGTCCCTGGTCAAGTTGAACAGGAGCTTCTTACTTGCCGGAACGGACGTTGGAGGTCAGGGTCGAGACCTGGTCGTAGATCTCGCGGCGCTCGGCCATGAGACGGGTGATCTTCTCGACGGCGTGGATCACCGTGGTGTGGTCACGATCACCGAATTCTCGACCGATGGCCGGGTAACTCAGGTCGGTGAGCTCACGGAAGACGTACATCGAAACCTGGCGTGCGGTCACGAGGGGCCGCCGCCTGCTGGCACCGGTGAGATCTTCGCGGCTGAAGCCGTAGATCTCCGAGGTCTGGTTGAGGATCAGGTCAGGGGTGATGATGAGTGGTGCGTTGCTGGTGATGAGATCCGCGAGAACCGTGGTGGCCAGGTCAATCGTGCAGACCTCTTGGTTGAGGCTGCAGTAGGCGGTGATCCGGGTCAGGGCACCCTCGAGTTCACGAATGTTCTCGGTGATGTTCTCGGCGATGAAGAACAGGACATCGTCAGGGATATCGACGCCGCTCCTCCCTTGTTCAAACTTACTGCGGAGGATGGCCAGACGGGTCTCGACGTCGGGGGACTGGATGTGGGTGACCAGACCCATCTTGAATCGGCTGCGGAGTCGATCCTCCAGCGTGGAGATGTCGTCTGGGGGGCGATCGCTGGTGAGCACGATCTGGCCGCCACCCTCCTGGATGGCGTTGAAGGTGTGGAAGAACTCCTCCTGGAGGCCCTCCTTTCCTTCCATGAACTGGATGTCATCGACGAGGAGTACGTCATTGCGGCGATGGAGGTCCTTGAACTCCGGGAGCTGCTTGTTGCGGATGGCTTCCACGAACCGGTTCATGAACGTCTCACTAGAGACGTACCGGACCTGCTTGGTCGGATAGTGGGCCAGGACGTAGTTGCCGACGGATTGGAGGAGATGGGTCTTTCCCAGCCCGGCTCCGGCGTAGATGAAGAGGGGATTGTACGAGCGACCGGGGGTCTCGGCCACGGCCTGGGCTGCCGCGTGGGCGAACCGGTTTGAGGAGCCGATGACGAAGTCTTTGAAGGTGAGGCGCCCGGCGAACGAGGAATCTCCCGTACCGGTAGTGGTAGCGGGGCCGACGGAGGTGACGGTTGTGGGAGTCAGGCTGGATGGTGTTGGCTGGCTGGGGTTGGTCCGCTCATCGAGGTTGGCTCGTTGGAGGGAAGCCGGCGCTGTGGCATCGACCGTTGAATGAGCGAGCGTTGGGAGGTCGAAGATCAGGTCGTCATGGTCGTCGACGTCGTCCTTTCGGATGATGATGTTGAGCGTGAGCTGGTCGTCGCTCACCTCGGAGACCGTGTCATGTACCAGGTCGTGGTATCGACCTTCGATCCGATCCAGGGTCACGATGCTCGGTACCGAGACGGTGAGGGTCTGGTCGTCTGCGGTCACCGGCTGGGCCGCGCTGAACGTCATCTGCCAGACGACGTCTGACACCTTCGACTGGATGGCTGCCGCACAGGCCTCCCAGAGCACCGTCGCATTCGCCATTGCATTCTCCGATCAAGTTGTCCACAGATGTTGAATGTGCTGTGGAAAGGTCGTTGGAGAACGGAAAACAGCCACCGTCGGCCCACTCCGCCCTCGCTGTGGGCGAGGCAAGGTAGCAGCCTGTGGATGACGTCGCGCAAGGCCAGATTTCACTACGCATCGCGCCTGTTCAGTTCCCTTTTTGCGCGACAGGGCTCGGAATCGGGCGATTTCGTGGTGGGGACACCGCTCCGGGCTCCAAGGGTGAATCAGGGAGCCGAGGCCTGGTGGAAACTGTGGACAACTCGAGCTGGGGGTGGCGGCGTTGGGGTTGGAGGTCCCTGAACGGGAGGCAGGGATCTCGTCAGATGCGGTGGTCACGGTTGGCGCGTCCGTCAATTGGCCCGTAGCCTGTCGGGCAGACACATGATCGGTCCGGGATTCGTCCCGATCCATCGGTCCAGTCCGATCGGCAGCCGAGCCGATCCTGCCGTCACCGACGGTGGCCGGTCGTTCTTCATCTGACGTCTTTGTCCGATGGAGGGCCCGACCGGATTCCAGCAATCGACGGCATCTGGGCGCTCCCCTTCCTGACGACGCCCTTTCGATGCCAGCAGGAGACCATTTATGAAGCGTACGTACCAGCCCAACACCAGGCGTCGAGCCAGGAAGCACGGCTTCCGGAAGCGGATGCAAACTCGCGCAGGACGGGCCATCATCTCGGCCCGCCGCCAGAAGGGCCGCGCCCGATTGTCGGCTTGATAGGCCGGCTGCGTCGACGGGACGACTTTCGTCTACTCCGCCGCAATGGTCGCACGGTTCGCCGTGGACCACTGCGAATCGGCTTTCGAGCCAGCGGAGACCAGATGGATGGCCCGGGACCGAGGGTGGCTTACGCCATTCCTCGGACCGTCGGGCCGGCGGTCGTCCGGAACCGGATCCGCCGTCGCCTCAGGGCGATCGTGGTGGACCTCGACCGGCGCCCACAGGGTGTACCGGTCGGCGACTACCTGGTTCGGGTGTCACCCGGTGCGGCGGACTCGTCCTACGACGAGCTCCAGCGGTACCTAACGGGTGCGATCGACGCACTGACCGAAAGCTGACCATCCGACGTGCACGTGCTTGACGGAACCTCCCTATGAAAACATCCTCTGACCTCGGTGTTCTTGCCCGGATCCTGCGATCTGCGGTACGTGGATACCAGCGCGTCGTGGATGGTCGTCCCACCCCCTGCCGATTTGTCCCGACTTGTTCTAACTACGCCCTGGACGCCCTCGAAAGCCATGGGGCGATTCGTGGTTCCGTGTTAACCGTCAGGCGTCTCTGCCGGTGCCATCCGTGGGGCGGTACGGGCTGGGATCCCGTGCCCGGGTCATCTGACCGTCCTCATCCGTTCCATGGTTCCCAAGGATCCACATGTTCGACCTGATCGCCGCCGTTCTGTCCTGGTTCTACGGCCTCGTACCCAGCTACGGCCTGGCCATTGTCCTGTTGACCCTCGTGGTCATGCTTGTCGTGACCCCGCTGACCCTCAAGGGCACGCGGTCGATGATCAAGATGCAGCACCTCCAGCCGGAGATGAAGAAGATCCAGACTCGGTACAAGGGCGACCGGGAGGTTATGAACAAGGAGATGATGGCCTTCTACCAGGCCAACAACATCAATCCGATGGGTGGCTGCCTGCCCATGTTGGTCCAGGCGCCGGTGTTCATGGTCCTGTACAACGTGCTGCGGGGCATGACCAGGCGGTTGTCCGACATTGGGGACAGTGCAGGATGGGTGGCCGGACGGTTGGCCGACGGGTCGAATGCCGTGTTGACCGGGGCGTCCAACGATCCTCAGGCCTTCTATCCCGCCTACGTCGACTCGAGTTCAGATCTCTTCATCGACCTGTCCGGTGAGACCGAGATGCTCTTCCTGGGCTTCGATCTCTCCCGATCAGCGGGAACGGCGTTATCACAGGGCCTGACGTCGGCCCTCCCCTATCTCTTCCTGATCCTGATCGTGTTCGCCAGCTCATGGATCCAGCAGCGACAGATCCGGGGTCGGAACCCCGATGCCACGGTGAATCCTCAGCAGCAGATGCTGATGAAGGTCATGCCGTTCTTCCTGCCGGTCATCTCGTTCAACTTGGATGCAGCGTTGGTCATGTACTTCGTGGTGTCCAACCTTTATCGGATCGCCCAGCAGGCCTACATCACCCAGACGTTGTACGGACCTGGGGGGGATCATGCCGAGGTTGTGGTTCCGGCGAGTGCGGAACCGACCAAGAAGTCCGGTGGCGGTAAGTCCGGCAGTTCCAAATCGGGAACCAAGGCCGGTGGCAAGTCCGGAAACAGTACTGGTGGCAAGTCCGGAAACAGGCCCTCGACCAGCGGTTCTGTCCGATCAGGGCGAACGACGGCTGGCATAATCGAGAATAGTTCTCAAAAGATCGACGATGGAGTGCCCTCTAAGGATGATTCCCGTTCACGCAAGAAGCGTGCTCGGAAATCCAGGTCCTCGGCCTCCCCGGCGAAGAAGAAGGCGAGTCGTCGCGGACGCAGTGCTGCGTCTGATGACATCGAAACAACCGACAAGAGGCCGCCGGCCGGGCGATCTGGTGGGGGTCGGACGACTCCTCCCGGAACAGCCCGTGCGCGCAGTGCCAAGAAAAGGAGGAAGTGAGCCATGGAGTGGATTGAAACCACCGGTATCTCACTGGATGAAGCAAAAGAACGAGCCTTGGATCGGCTCGGTGTGGCTGAAGATGAGCTCGAGGTGGAGGTGCTGGTTGAGGCCTCCCGATCGATGTTTGGTCTGAAGAAGACCGAGGCCCGTCTTCGGGCCCGTGTTCGGCCGACCAGCCCGCGCCCCAAGGTAGAGCGACGTGATCGGAATCGGCGAAACGACCGCAGCAGCGGTCGGGGTCGTGGCGGTTCCGGCAAGGGGGGCGGGCGACAGAATGGCCAGTCCAAGGACGGTGATCAGGACCGGAGCCGGAGTACCACCCAGGGTGGTGATCGTCGGCAGGATCGTGATGACGAGCGTCAGGGCGAGGATTCCCGTGGTGACAACCGTCGCCGTAGGGGTGGCGAGGGGCAGGGCCGCTCGCAGCAGGAGTCAGGAACTTCGGAAAAGCGTGCGTCACGGGAGCCTGTGGGCGATTCCGGACGCGGCCGGGACCGGGGTAGTGAGAGGAATGCTGACCGTCGAGGTCGGAATGGAGAGTCGGCGAAGTCGTCGACCGATGGAAACGGTCGTGGAAGCGACCGGGAGAGGGCTGACGTGGAGTCCATGGATCTGCAGACGCAGGCACGAATTACTGAAGAGTTCGTCCAGGGACTCCTGGACCGGATGGGCCTCGAGGCTCGGGTGGCCAGCCGAATCGAAGAGGATCGTCTGACCGTCGAGGCGCAGGGCCTAAACCTTGGTCTGGCCATTGGTCAGCGGGGCGAAACGGTGCGTGCCATCACCGAACTGTCCCGGACCCTCGTGCAGAGGAGCTCCGATGGTCAGGCCGATGGGTCTCTGACCGTCGACATCGGTGGGTACCGCGAGCGGCGTCGGACCTTCCTGGCGGACTTCGCTCGGAACCAGGGCGAGGCTGTGCTCGATGATGGCCGTCCCCGGGCGCTGGAGCCCATGGGCGCGGCGGATCGTAAGGTCGTGCATGACACGGTGGGCGAGATCGATGGCCTCGTCACCTTCTCTGAGGGCAGTGACGCTGATCGGCGAGTGGTCATCTCGCTGGTCGACGGCTGAACCATCGTCGAGAAGATCCTCGACCAGATTCTGGAAGAGGCAGTCGCCGAGGGGTATCTCACCTCATCGGCGGCGTCCGAGGGGCCCGCGCACAGCGCGGGCTTCTTGGGTTTTCTGGATGGTGGTCTCGCGGTCCGGCAAGGCGATGGTTTTTCGATTCCAGAAATGGGTGACGACGAGCTCGCCGTGGACCTCGGAACAGGGGGTGGCGTACCCGGGCTGGTTCTGGCCACGTTTACCCCCTGGCGGTGGATTCTGGTTGACCGGGGAGATCGTCGCGTGACTTTTCTCCGATGGGCGGTTCGCCAACTCGGACTGGAGGACCGAGTGGACGTGCAGTTGGCCGATGCCGCCGATATCGCCAGTGGTGAGCTTCGAGGTGCGGTGTCCCTGGTGACTGCCCGAGGGTTTGCTCCTCCCGGGCCCACGGCGGAATGTGCGGCCCCTCTCCTGGCTGAACAGGGGGTACTGGTGGTCAGTGAGCCTCCAGAGACCACCGGCGGGGTCGGTGAGGCACGTCGATGGCCGGCTGAAGGGCTGTCCAAGATCGGATTGCAGGATCTTGGAGGCTGGATTAGCGATCAGGTGGCTGGACCAGCGGGTTACCGGGCCATGGTTCGAATCGGGGCTTGTCCAGATCGTTTCCCCCGGCGTTTCGCCCGACAGATGGCGGATCCCCTGTTCTGAGCACCACCTCGACGAGCGATGTTTCACGTGAAATATCTCGGAGCGAGCAGGTTGCTTGGGTCGGTATCCCGGAGTTCGGCGGGGAAGGCAGGTGTTTCACGTGAAACATTTGGACGGTTGTGGCATGAAAAACCCGTTTAGGGCGGGGTTTTCCCACAGGGTGCTTGTCTTTTTCCACCGTTCTGGCCATGATGCCCGGGATGTCTCCGGAAACCCGTCGCACACGTATCATTGCCGTCGCAAACCAGAAGGGTGGGGTCGGAAAGACCACGACGACCATCAATCTGGGTGCCTCCATGGCTGAGGAGGGCAGGAACGTACTGATAGTCGACCTGGATCCTCAGGCGAACGCCACCACGGGTGTCGGCGTGAATTCTCGGGACCTAGAGCAGTCGATCTACGACGTGATCCTGAAACAGGCGTCGGCGGCTGACGTGCGCTGTTCGACGGATATCCCCAACCTCGACCTACTTCCCTCCAGCCTGGACCTCGCGGGAGCGGAAATCGAGCTGGTGGCAGCGTTCAGCCGGGAACACCGGTTGGAACGGGCGCTTGCGGAGATCGTCGACGACTACGACATCGTCTTGATCGACTGTCCGCCGGCGTTGGGTCTCCTGACGATCAACGCCCTAGTTGTCGCTCGTGAAGTTCTGGTACCAATCCAGTGTGAGTACTACGCCCTCGAGGGTCTGGTACATCTCATCGGCAATGTTGACCTGGTTAAGGTGAACCTCAATCCCGATCTTGAGGTGTCGACCATCGCGCTGGTCATGTATGACGCACGGACCAAGCTCTCCGAACAGGTGGCGGACGAGGTTCGAACCTTCTTCGGCACCAAGGTATGCCGGCAGATAATTCCCCGGTCGGTCCGGTTGTCCGAGGCGCCGTCCTTTGGTCAGCCCATCAACGTGTATGCCCCGACCAGTCGTGGTGCCGTGGCGTATCGGGAACTTGCGCGTGAGGTCCTCCGGGGACCGGTGAAGCCCGTTTCTGATCGAATTATTGATAACGATGAGAATGGTGAGTCGGAGAACGGCTCAGAGGAGGTCCAGGCATGAAGAAGGGCGGACTGGGAAGAGGCCTTTCCGCACTGATTCCCGACGGAGGGACCACGAGCCCTAGACCCGCTGGGACTCAGGCCGATCCGCCGGTTGAAGAGGCGCCCCAGGGGGCGACCCCTACGGCTCCCGGCGAGGCCACCGCCGCACCGTCGGTCCACGTGAAGGCGAGCGGCGTCGCCGGTGACGTGTATCTCGAAATGGTGGACGTGTCAGCCATCGAGCCCAACCGCTACCAGCCCCGGCGGGTCTTCGATGACGAAAAGATGGCCGAACTGACGTTGTCCATCCAGGAGATCGGTGTTCTGCAGCCGATTCTCGTGCGCCGGACTGAGGACGGCTTTGAACTGGTGGCCGGGGAGCGTCGCTGGCGAGCGGCTCGGCGGGCCGGGTTGTCGGCCATACCCGCGCTGGTCCGAGATGCCGGTGATCGGGACAGTCTCGAGCAGGCCATTGTCGAGAACGTCCACCGAGATGACCTCAACCCACTGGAGGAGGCCTTGGCTTTTCATCGTCTGATGGACGAATTCGGGCTGACACAGCACCAGGTGGCGGTTCGAGTGGGTCGTAGCCGACCGGCGGTGGCCAATGCACTTCGGTTGCTCCATCTGCCCGACACCGTCCAGCAGATGATCATGGACGGTCTCCTCGCGGCTGGGCATGCCCGAACCCTGGCTGGACTGGGTGATCATCAACTCGTGGAGCGTCTGGCCTCCCGAGTGATCGACGACGGCCTCTCGGTTCGCCAGGTCGAGGATCTGGTACGGGCCCTCGACGAGGTCCAAGAGCCGGTCGTGGATCAGATCGTGGATCCCGTGTCGACGTCTGATGCAGCACTCCTGGAGGTCGAGCGGATCCTCGGAGACCGGTTCGATACCAAGGTTCGGGTAGTCACGCGGGGCCGCAAGGGCCGGATCGTCGTCGAGTATGCCGATCGGGATGATCTGCAGCGCCTATTCGAGATTTTGGGTGGCTGACCTGCACTGATGTACAGCACCTGGCAGCTGGGATCAGACAGGATCTGCTGTCGGATCAGCCAGCCAGTCGGTAACGGCTGAAGCCAGACAGTCGGCGATCTCCGCGGTGGCGAGAACGATGGTGGACGCGGGTGCGAGGGTACAGAGCACGGCGGGCATCCGCGTCTGACGGAGGATTGGTAGTCGTCGACCCGTACAGGTGGTGCTCACGGTCTCGTCGGTAGCTGCCTCCAGATGGATCCGTAGCGCTCGGTCCAGTGCATTGGCGCAACGATGAGCCAGGCGGAGGCCCCCCTCGGAATGGAATCCGTCCGTGGCAAAGTAGTCTGTTCTACATTGGGAATGATTCTCAAGACGGAGGCCAAGGTAGATTCCGGCGTCAAATTCGTTGGCAGTTTCCGCTTGGAGGGCCTCGTCGGGCTGATCCAATTCTAGAACATGGGCGCCACGGGCCCGAAGGAGGCGGGTCAGTGCTCCGGCCAGAGCGGCGGTTCCACCAAACTCACCAATGGCGATTCGTTGGTCGACGAGATCGGGCCGACTCCGACGGAGACGGTCTAGTTCCCGCACCTGGGCCACCGGTTGCCGCCCTGCGGTCCGTCCCAGAAGGCGTCGGAGTCCGTCTACGGTGAGCGGCCCGGCGATTCCGTCCGCGGCGAGGCCGATGTTTCGCTGGAAGTCAGATACAGCTGACGTGGTGTCCGGTCCGAGGATGCCGTCGATCCGGCCGGCGTCAAAGCCCAGGCTTCCCAGGCGTAACTGCAGGTCAGCGACGTCATCGCCCCGGAACATCGGAGCGTGGAGGTAGAGGTGGCGGTCACCGAGGCGGTGGCCGGCCTCGACGAGGGCGGCATGCGTCGCGTCGTCGATCGTTCCGTGTTCGTCGAGGCCTCGCTCGGCCTGGAAGGCCAGCAGTGCCCTGGTGGTGTCGGGTCCGAACGAGCCGGCGACCACCTCGTGGTGATCGACCGGATGGCCGACGTCAGCCAGCCGGAGGTGCAGGTCGTGGATCGTCGGATCGTCGGATCCGGTCACGGTCGGAACCGGTCCCCGTGGTCGGTTGCAGCCGGTGGTCTGTGCGCCGAGCCGAGACCTAGAGGTGGGGGGCCAGTTCCTCGAGCAGTTGCGGCTTGCCCTTGGCTCCCACGATCCGAGTGGCCGGCTGGCCGTCCGTGAACAGGATCAGCGTCGGGATACTCATCACCTCGAAGCGTCGAGCGAGATCCGGCGCTTCGTCGACGTTCACCTTGGCTATCCGGATCGAGCCGCTTTGTTCGGTGGCGATCTCCTCCAGGATGGGGGCGATCATCTTGCACGGGCCGCACCACTCGGCCCAGAAGTCGACCAGCACCGGTTCGGTGGCGGAGCCGATCTCCTCGTCGAACGTGGTCTCTGACAGGTTGGTGATGGCGCCGGCCATGGGGTCTCGCTTCCCTCGGGTCCCGGAGGACAAGTTGATCGTTGCCTCTGCCGTAGGTCACCGATCGATGACGGTCAAGGAGAGGCCTCTCGAGGAGCGTAGGCCGTCGAGGGGTGATCAATCGGTTCGGCTCTCCAGCCAACGCTCGGCATCGATGGCGGCCATACATCCCGAGGCCGCGGCGGTGATGGCCTGCCGGTAGGTGTGGTCCTGGACGTCGCCACAAGCGAACACGCCATCCACGTTGGTGGTCGAACGGTCCGCCCCGGTCACCAGGTAGCCCGCCTCGTCCATGTCCAGAATCCCGCTGAACAGGTCGGTATTGGGGCGGTGGCCAATGGCGATGAACACACCGGTCACTGGCAGCACGCGTGTCTCGTCGGTCACCGTGTCCCGCAGGGCCAGGCCCTCCACCTTGGACTCTCCGAGGACGTCGTCGACCGTGGAGTTCCAGGCGAACTCGATCCTGGGGTTGTCCATGGCCCGCTGCTGCATGATCTTCGACGCCCGGAGCTCGTCGCGACGATGGATCAGCGTCACCTTGGAGGCGAACTTGGTGAGAAACCCGGCTTCTTCGAGCGCGGAGTCCCCGCCACCGACAACGGCGATTTCCTGATCACGGAAGAAGAAGCCGTCACAGGTGGCACACGTGGAGAGTCCGTGGCCGATCAGACGCTGCTCGGCCTCCAGCCCCAGCATGACCGAGCGGGCTCCGGTCGAGACGATGACGGCATCGGTGGTGTGAGTGGGTTCAGCAGCGTCGGGATCACCGATCCAGATCCGGAACGGCCGCTCGGCAAAGTCGACCCGGGAGACCTTGGCCGTCACGATCTCGGCACCGAACCGAGTGGCCTGGGCCCGCATGTCGCCCATGAGTTGGGGGCCCATCACCCCTTCGGGGAAGCCGGGAAAGTTCTCGACCTCGGTGGTGAGCATCAACTGACCACCGGGCTGGTCGCTGTT
>Ga0315329_10000946_pt1 | contig 11448 bp, 8 predicted proteins | sample M150032315metaG_FD_203459 | JGI IMG/M metagenome (GOLD analysis project Ga0315329, IMG submission 203459) | Ammonia-oxidizing marine archaeal communities from Monterey Bay, California, United States - M1 500m 32315 | ecosystem: Environmental > Aquatic > Marine > Coastal | place: USA: California...
CGGTCCGTCGAAGGCTGTGGCCGATCGGGGTGAGGCCGCGATCGACCACCTCGCGCCAGTTGCCATCCAGCATGGTGGTTGCTCCAGTCGGACCCGGCGGGTCCCAGACCCCCTAAGGCTACCCGCGGCCCGGATCGCTCCTGAGGTGGATGCCCGGATCGGCCCTCCGGTCAGGACCAGTCTTCGGGATTGTCCTCGACGTGGGTGGCCACCACCTCGCCGTCGACGCCGTCGACGAACACCAGTCCCCGACGGTCGGGCGGTGACTCGTTGGAGTACACGAGGACCCGCCACGTCGGCCGGCTCCGTAGCCCGCGCCACGCCATCTGTGCCGACGCGTGGCCCACCGGAAAGCCCACGGCCCGCACGGCAGCCACCAGCGCGTCCGCCTCGTCGACCTCGAGGCTCCACCCGGCCTGGAGGTGGTACACGCCCACCAACGCCAACCCGATCGACCCGGCGACCAGTCCCCCGTCGACCAGTGGCGAGCCGCTGGCCACCACCACCACGACCACGGTGATGGCCGCGAGCAGCAGGTACAGGCCGCCGGGAATCCGTCGACGGTCGTTGTCGGGGAACACGTAGGGCCCGACAAGGCCGGCGCCCCGGGCGTCCAGGTCATCGGGCAGGGCGTCACGCACCGCTCCATCGACGCCGGCATCGGCATCGGCCGGGCCGCTTACGACGGTCGGATCCTCGACGGGCTCGGTCGTCTCGTTCACGGTGGGGGAATCTACCGGTGGGCACCCACCGCCCAGCACGAGGCTCGCCGAGGCGTTCGGGCCACGGCCACCGCCACGACCGGGCCGGAGCCCGCCGACTGGAATGCCACCACCGCAGCGTCCATGGTCGCCCCGGTGGTGATCACGTCGTCGACCAACAGCACGCAGGCGCCGGACGGGACCGCACCCGACCGGGCCCGCAGGACCGGACCACGGTGACGCTCGGCCCCGGACCGCTCGGTCTGACCGATGCCGGGGCTCGCAGGAGGAGGCATCGAGCAGGTACCCGGCCCGACGAACCGCCCCCCATACCCCTGAGCGCCAGGCCGGTGGCCCGGGCCAGCACCCGCGCCTGATCGGCGCCACGTCGACCACGACGGGCCGCTGTGGTCGGCAACCAGGTCACGACGTCGGGCACTAGCCCGGCCCGCCGGTCACCGGCGAATTTCAGACCCCGAACCAGTCAACCCGCCTCGCCCCGATAGGAGCCGATGGTCCGCACCGGTACCTGAACCGGAATCTTCGCTGGCGCCCGTTCCACGTCCGTCATGGATCGGACGCTACGGACCGGGTGCAACCGCCTCGGAGCGAGAGCGTGACGGCCGATCGGACCGCAAGCGGTCCACGGCGGCCACCACCGTCTCGAGGTTGGCCGTCAGGTCTCCGGTGCCGTCCAGGCGAAAGTCGGCGTGGGCCGCACTCGGCTCCACGAACGCCTCGTGCATGGGCGCCACGGTGGCATCGAACTGGGCCCGCACGCTGTCCGTCGTCCGGCCCCGGTCGCGCACGTCACGATCCATCCGGCGAGCCAGGCGTACCTCGGTCGGCGCATCCACGAAGACCGCCAGATGGAGGCGACGACGGAGCTCGGGGATGGCCAGCACCAGGATTCCGTCGACCACCACCACCGGCCTGGGCTCCACCCGCCGGGTCCGCCCCGTCCGTGTGTGGGTAGCGAAGTCGTAGATCGGCACGTCGACCGGCCGACCGGCCAGGAGCCCGTCGAGATGGTCGACCAGCAGGGCCTCGTCCAACGAGTCCGGGTGGTCGTAGTTGACGACCGCCCGCTGCTCAACCGGAAGGTGGGCGAGGTCGTGGTAGTACTCGTCGAACCAGAGCACCGAGACATCGTCGCCGAGACGCGCCGTCAGGCCATCGACCAGCGTCGTCTTCCCCGCTCCACTACCTCCGGCCAAGCCCAGCACCGCGCTCCACACGGGCGCCGAGCCTAGATGCCTCGGCTCGGCAGTGGCTCGGTGGTGGCTCAGTACTTGTAGTGGGCGGGCTTGTACGGACCGTCGACCGACACGCCGAGGTATCCGGCCTGGTCGGTCGACAGCTCGGTCAGGCGCACGCCGAGCGAGCCCAGGTGCAGGCGGGCCACCTTCTCGTCGAGTTCCTTGGGCAGGGTCACCACGTCGGTTCCGTAGGCCTCGGCCCGAACGTGCAACTCGATCTGGGCCAGCACCTGGTTCGAGAAGCTGGCCGACATCACGAAGCTGGGGTGGCCCGTGGCGTTGCCCAGGTTCAGGAGGCGACCCTCGGAAAGCATGATCACCGAGTGTCCGTCGGGGAACACGAACTCGTCCACCTGGGGCTTGATGTTGATCCGCTGCACGTCAGACATGCGGGCCAGCCCGGCCATGTCGATCTCGTTGTCGAAGTGGCCGATGTTGCCGACGATGGCCTGGTGCTTCATCCGGCCCATGTGCTCGGCGGTGATGATGTCCTTGCAACCGGTAGCAGTGATGAAGATGTCGGCCTCGTTGAGCACCCGCTCGATCGTGTTGACCTCGTAGCCCTGCATGACGGCCTGCAACGCACAGATCGGGTCGACCTCGGTCACGATGACCCGGGCACCCTGGCCGCGCAGCGACTCGGCACAGCCCTTGCCCACGTCGCCGAAGCCGCACACCACGGCGGTCTTGCCGCCGATCATCACGTCGGTGCCGCGGTTGATCCCGTCGATCAGTGAATGGCGGCAGCCGTAGAGGTTGTCGAACTTGGACTTGGTGACGGCGTCGTTGACGTTGATGGCCGGGAACAACAGCTCCCCGGCTTCCTGCATCTGGTACAGCCGGTGCACGCCGGTCGTGGTCTCCTCGGACACGCCACGGATGCCCGCGGCGATCCGGGTCCAACGCTGCGGATCGTCGGCCAGCGAGGCGGTCAGCGTGGCGATGACCACCTGCCACTCCTCGGGATCGTCATCGGTGGCCGGCGGCACGGAACCAGCCACCTCGTACTCGACACCCTTGTGGACCAACATGGTGGCGTCGCCGCCGTCGTCGAGGATCAGGTTGGGACCCTCGCCACCGGGCCACTGGAGGACCTGCTGGGTGGCCCACCAGTACTCCTCCAAGGTCTCACCCTTCCAGGCGAACACCGGCACGCCCCGGAGGTCGTCGGGCGACCCGTCGGGACCACAGACCACGGCGGCCGCCGCATGGTCCTGGGTGGAGAAGATGTTGCAGCTGGCCCACCGGACCTCGGCGCCGAGGGCCACCAGGGTCTCAACGAGCACCGCGGTCTGGATCGTCATGTGGAGCGATCCGGCGATACGGGCGCCGGCCAGCGGCTGGGTGTCGGCGAACTCGGCCCGCAGGGCCATCAGGCCGGGCATCTCATGCTCGGCCAGGCGAATCTCGTTGCGGCCGAACTCGTTGAGGGAGAGGTCGGCGACGCGGTGGTCGTCAGCGAGGGAACGGGTGAACGCGGTCATGTCGGCTCCTGGGCACCCGGGGTGCCATGTGGTCGGATCCATTCGACGACCGGGACAGCCCGGCAGTCAGGGGATCAGGGTTCTGGACGAAGCCGGGCTGGGGTCTTCTGACGCCGATTCAGGCAGCCGCGGTCCCCAAAGGATACCGGTCACCGGACCCCGAATCCCGGTAAGCCGAGGCATCCAGCCGGGTGTCACACCCGCCACTCCAGGCCCGAGGCTGTCGCGGGGGTGGCTCTTCTCGGGGCGATCAGACGGCGACACGGCTCAGCCCTTCCCCACGGCCACCCGGTGGACCGTCCCGTCCACCCGCAGTCGGACCGGTCCGTCGTCAGGGCCTATCCATGCCGCCTCACCCGGTCCGACGGTCAGCCCCGGACCATCGGTGCCAGCCACTCCAACGGAGGCCGAGCCCGCCGTGCACAGCACCAGTTCGGGGCCGTGACGGTCGTCTAGGTAGACCTCGATGTCATCGCCGTCCAGCCGCCAGAGAGTGCAGGCATCGGCTCCCACGGCGAATCGGTGGACCGATCCGGCCGCCTTTTCCACCTCATCGGACCGGACAGGACCGAGCAGCTCAACGACTCGGTCACGATCCACGTGCTTGGGCGTCAGGCCGGCCCGGACCACGTCGTCAGAAACGGCCATCACCTCGACGGCCAGACCCGACAGGTGGGCGTGCAGTACGCCGGGCGCGACGAACAGGGCCTCGCCATCATCCAGCACGAGGTATCGGAGCAGCGGAACGAGCAGCAGCGCCGGGTCCACCGGGTACATCCCGGCCAACCGGAGCACCAGGTCGGCCGTCGACCGGTCCGTTCTGTCATCGGGCACCATGCCGACAGCCGACACGAAGGCGACCACGTCGTCGGTCGATGCGGCCAGCGCAGCGGCCACCACCGCTCGCCAGTCGGCTCGACGGAGCGGGTCCAGGATCGCCTCCGGGTAGCACAGCGAGGTGGCGACCGCCACCGACACGTCGACCGACCGGAAACCGCACAGGGTCTCGAACCGACCGATGGCGCAGATCACCTCCGGCTTGGCCCTCCCGTCGGGATGGCTCCGCCGCCGGTCGTCGACGGCCAGGCCGGCCGCCAGCTCGCGTCGGTGTCCTATCGCGGCAGCCGACGCATCGGGGTGAACCTGGAGCGAGAGCGGCTGATCCACGGCCAGCACCTTTACCAGGAACGGCATCTCGTTGAGCGTCACGTCACGGCCGCCGTGTCGGAAGGACGAGGGGCCCGACGGATGGGCACCGAACCAGAGCTCGGCCTCAGCCGCCCCGGTGGGCTCGATACCCCGCAGGTCGGCCAGCGCGGTGGCCGACCCCCAGTCGTAGGACCGGATCACTCCGTCGAGCAGGTCCATCGGCCGCGTTCGAAACGTCGGGTGCGGATCCGCCCGGGGCGGATCAGTCCCCGAAGGTGGGCTGGATGCCCTCGGCGGCCGCCCGGCCGATGAGGCGGTCGTGCTCGGCCTCGTCCACCTGCTCGGCTTCGTCGACCAGCATCACCGGGATGCCGTCGCGTACGGCATAGCGACGTCGCAGCCGAGGGTTGTACAGCGCGTCCTCGTCGGCGAACCAGAGCAGTGGCCCCTTGTCCTCCGGGCAGGCAAGGATCTCCAGGAGCATCGGATCGAGCGTCATGGTCTCAGGCTATTGGTCACGGCGCAGGAGGCACCGGTCAGGAGGCCTGTTCAGGAAACCGCACTCAGGGAATCCCCGTTCACATGAACAACGCCCGCACCTCGTCGACCCGGGCCGTGCACGCCCCGGGGTCGGCCGCCTCGACGTTGAGGCGAAGCAGCGGCTCGGTGTTGGACGGTCTGAGGTTGAACCACCAGTCACCGAAGTCCACGGTCAACCCGTCGAGCCGGTCCTGGACGGCGTCGGGTGCCTCGGCCCCGTAGTGAGCGGCGACCCGCTCGACGACGACCGCCGGGTCGTCTACCTCGGTGTTTTGCTCACCGGAGGCCGCGTAGCGCTCCAACGGGGCGACCAGGTCGCTCATGGGCCCGCCGTGGACCGAGAGGGCCTCAAGTACCACCAGTGCGGCGATGAGTCCACTGTCGGCCCGGAAGTTGTCCCGGAAGTAGTAGTGACCGGAGTGTTCTCCGGCGAAGGCCGCTCCCTCGGTGGCCATGGCCTGCTTGACGAGCGAATGGCCGACTCTGGTGCGAACCGCATGCCCGCCCTCCTCGGCCACCACCTCGGGCACGGCCTTCGAACAGATCAGGTTGTGGAGGATGGTGGCCCCGGGTTCGCTCCGCAGGACGCCCCGGGCCACCAGTGCGGTGGTCGTCGAACCCGATACCGGCCGGGCCTGCTCATCGACCAGGAAGACCCGGTCCGCGTCGCCGTCGAAGGCCAGTCCCAGATCGGCCCCGGTGGCCAGCACCCGGGCCCGGAGGTCCCGGAGGTTCTCCGGCTGAATGGGGTCGGCCGGATGGTTGGGGAAGGTCCCGTCCAGTTCCGGATAGAGGTGGTCGACGGTGAACGGCAGGTCACCCATCACCGCCGGGACGACCAGGCCACCCATGCCGTTGGCCGTGTCGACCACCAGGCGGAGCGGGCGGAGGAGGTCAAGGTCGACGAAGGACCGCACGTGTGTCGCGAAGGCGGCCAGCAGGTCCATCGAGGTGACGATCCCCGACCGGCCGGCCCGCCCCTCGGCCTGCCGGTCGACCAGCACCGCGGCCAGCACCTCGGCCTCCACCTCGTTCAGGCCGTTGTCGTAGCCCAGTGGCGAGGCATCCGACAGGCAGCACTTCATACCGTTGTAACCGGCCGGGTTGTGGCTGGCCGTGAGGGCCACGGCAGGCACCGAGAGGTGGCCCGAGGCGAACGAGACGAGGTCCGTGGACGCCAGGCCGACGTCGACCACGTCGAGGCCGACCGACGTGATCCCCCGAACCAGTGCCGCCCCGAGCGGAACACCGCTCGGGCGCATGTCCCGACCCACCACCACCCGGGTGGTGTAGGGCTCTCGTCGTTGCACCAGATGGCCGAAGCCGACTCCGATGGCCTCGGCGACCCCCTCGTCCCACTCCTCGGGCACCCGCCCACGGATGTCGTATGCCTTGAAGATGGGGAGCCTTTCGTCGAGGACCGGCTCGCTGGGTGGCCGGCCGCCGAGCACCGGACCGCCGGAAGTCGAAAACACCGGCGCCTCGGGGTAGCCCCCCCGCCGGGCCCGTTGACGGACACGGACCAGGTCGGCCACCAGTCGGACGCCGTCACGAACCGCCCGCACCGTGGACCGCTCCGAGTTCTCCACCTCAACCGGCACCTCGGCGAGGCTCAGGCGCCACCGCTCGACCAGGTGGAACAACTCCACGTCGAAGGCGAACCCCCCCAGCACCGAGGCCTCGAAGAGTGGGCGGGCGACGTCGGCCCGGAACGCCTTGAGGCCACACTGGGTGTCGCGGTACTGCCCAAGCAGCAGGGCGTGGGTGGTCAGGTTGATGAGGCGGCCCCCAACCTCGCGGAGCCGACCGGCCCGGACCAACGTCGTGGTCTCGGTGTGGCGCCGACTTCCCACCACGACGTCGTACCCCTCCTCCACCCGGGCCACCAGGGCCGCAACCTGGGCCGGGCCGTAGGCCAGATCGGCGTCGGTGAACACCACGGTGCGACCCGACGCCACGGCCATACCGGCCCGCACGGCGGCACCCTTGCCCTGGTTGCGTTCCAGTCTGACCACCTGGTCGGCGCCGGCCGCTTCGGCCACCGCCGCGGTGTCGTCCGGCGACCCGTCGTCGACCACCACCACCTCGATCCCGACCTGGGCTCCGGCGCCCGCCGGGTCGACGACGTCGGCCAGTGCGGCGCCCAGTTCGATACGGACACGCTCCACCGAGGTGGCGATCCGGTCGGATTCCCGGTACGCCGGGAGGACCACGGTCACCCGGTGACCGCCGGTCGGCGACGGTCGACCCGACGGGTGGTCCTGTTCACGTCGGATCACCCGGAACAGGAACGCCCGATAGGCCACAGCCCGCACCAGACCGGCCACCGCAACGGCCACCACCTTGGCCAGGAGGTCGATGCCCCGGTCCCCCGTGCTGCCCATCGCCGATCCGTCCAGCAGCACACGACCGGCCGAAAGGATCCCGAGGTCGACCAGGCCGGCGACCACCACGACGGCGACGAACACCCGACGGAGGCGGATCCAGCGGGCGTACGGGTCGTCGCGCAGCGTCACCGACCGGTGCAGCAGGCGGGCCACGACGGCCGCCAGACCGAGGGCCACCACATCGGCCGCCCAAGTCGACCAGCCAGCCCCCAGCAGGGCGACGGCCAACCCGACGTCGATCGTCGTGGCCACCAGGCCCACCGCCGCGAACCGACGGAAACGGTCCCTCATGAGGGGTCCCGTTCCTCGGAGGGAGTCGGCTCCCCGACCGGCGCCTGCTCCTCCGGAGGCACCCCGACCACCCGTCGATCCACCCAACGGTCCAACCGACGATCGCCATCGGGGCCGGCGGCCACCACGTCGAACAGCGCCGTGCCGGGCGTCGCCGGCACGGCCCGACCTCGGGCCAGGGCCACCAACGTCACCAGGCCGACCAGCGTCAACAGCACCGACACCACGTCGACCGTCGTCCGCCCATACGACAGGCGGACCTCCTCGGACGTCGGGACCACCACCATCAGGTTCGGCGTGGCCCGCCACGGCCCGTCGGCACCGTCAACCGTCCAGTTGGGGAAGTAGGACGTCCGGACCAGCACCGGGACACCCACCCGGTCGACCCGGAACGACACCCGGTCGACGCCGCTCACGATGTCGGTGACCTCGACGGAGGGCAACGATCGACGCTCGGGATCGGTTCCGGCGTCCACCCGCTGCCACGCCGCCGGACCTCCGACGGTGAGAGGCACGGCGGTCGACCCACGCTGGAAGACATCGACCGAGGGATCCAGCCAACCCGCGTGGTCCACGTCGGCGAACACCGCGGGTTCCACATCGAGGGCCACCACGGCGTCGGCACCCGCCACCTCGAAGATGGTCCACGGCCCGCTGGTCGCCTGCTCGGTCAGGCCCGGGTGGACCCGCGCCTCGTCCACCGCCCGCTCGGAGAACGCCGAGTACCAGCGGACGCCGAGCTGTCGGAGGTGGTCGACGCCGGCGTCCAGGTCGAATCCCCGGTACGGCAGGCCCCGCTGGGCGCGCGACGGACCCACAGAGAGCTCCGACTGGACGAGGAAGTGGTACGGCGTGGTGGTCGAGGCCTCAAAGTAGAGGCCCTCCATGGAACCGATGCAGCCGTCGGTCCAGTGGGGCAGGAGCATGAGGGCCATGGGCGTGCCGTAACGCACCAGGTCGCTGCTGTACTCCCACATGAGGCGGCCACAGCCCACATCAGCTGCCAGGTCCTCCATGGTGGAGGCTAACTCCCGCTGCTCTTCCCAGCCGCCCCCCGACGTGTCACCCACCCGGGCCTCGTAGCCCTCGAAGTTCCAACGGACCCACGACCGACCCAAGTTCAGCTCCGTCGACTCGATACCCATCCAGCGATAGGCATTGCCATCCATCGATCCTCCGGGCAGGACCCGCAGGGGGATGCCCAGCATCACCACCACGGCGACGAACACCGCCACAGCCCCTCCCCCGGTCACCAGCCGACCCGGCCGTCCGGTGGTCGACCGTCGGAGACCGTCGACCAGACGACCGACGAGGGCAAGCCCCTCGGACAACGCCATGGCGGCCAGCATGTAGATGCTCAGGTAGTAGGCGGGCAGGATCCGTCCGTTGTAGAGGCGGCCTTCCGGCAGGTACACGAAGGCCAGTCCGAGAATCACGGCCGATCCGGCCAGCACGAAACCGAGGCGTCGGCGAAAGGCCACCGACAACACCAGGCCGACGACGGCCAGCGCGATAGCCGGCTGGAGCGGCGGATCGTTGGTCAGGAAGTCGGCCGCCAGGTCACTGCGGTCCCAGAGGTAGGAGCGGAAGCGGGTGAGCTTGTGCCACGCCATGTCGTTGAGGTGGTCCCGACGCCACCAGAACGGCAGGACCCAGAACGCCGCGCAGAGCCCGGCCACCAGCCCGGTGGTCACCAGCCACTGCAGGGCCTGGCGTCCAGGTCGCAGCACGAAGGCCACCAGAGACGCCACCAGGGCGAAGAAGGCCACCAGCAGGTGGCAGAGGCCGGTCAGGGCCAGCAGGGCGGCCGCCGGGGCGCGCCCCCGTCCCGTCTCCAGGCCCCGTACCAGCAGGCCCAGATACACCAGGCAGGCCGCCATGGCCAGGGCGTAGGCAAACTCGCCGGCCATGGTCGACATCAGGTTGCCGCCCATGATGTTGAACGACCGGTCGAACAGGAACGGAAGGGTGGCCACCGACGTCAGGGCCGGACCCGGGAACGGCAGCCCGGCCAGGCGACCGGTGGCCCACCCGGCCACCGGCATGACCACCAGACCTGCCACGGTGACCCACTTGAGGGCCATGCCGTAGTGGACCGGCACCACGAGCACGATCAGGGCCGCCAGAGCAACCAGGCGAACCTGCCAGCCCGATGGGCGGCGGCGGGCCACCACCACCCCGGCGGCGATCACGACGGGTAGCACCACGGCCAGCACCGGGGTGGCCAACCCGACGTCGACGGCCACCACCAACAGCATGGGAACCACCATGTAGAAGTGGTAGGCGGGGAATCCGGCATACCAGTCCGGGGTCCATCCGGTGAGGCGGAACCGGGGAAGCAGTTCGTCGCGGAGGAATGCCGGCCCCCACACGTGGGCTCCGAGGTCTCCGCCGGTGGGTGTCGACCGGGTAAACAGCACCCCGTCGGGATTCACCACCCAGAGCACGAACCACGCGCCTCCGAGGACGATCAACAGGTCCACCCACAGGGTCAACGGAATCCGGCGGAGCGCCTCGGCCACCGGGCTGGCCGTGTCGTCCCGGGCATCCGATCCACCCGGTTCGTCCAGTTCGCCCGGTGCACCGAGGTCGGCGGTCACGTCGCTCATCCGGCCAACAGGACCAGGGTCGTCGTGGCGTTGAAGCCCACATGGGCCCACACGGCGCGGCCAAGCCGTCCGTCCCGCTGGGCCAACCAACCACACACCAGGCCGATCATGACCAGCGCCGGGAGTTGCAGGAGCTGGAAGTGGGTCAGGCCGAACAGCACGGCCGAGGCGACCAGGGCGACCCGACGGGACATCCGTGCCTCCAGGGCCCGCAGCGCCAGACCACGGAAGAACAGCTCCTCGGCCATGGGCGCCGCCACCACGATCATCAGGACGAGGAGGGCGATGCCGGCACCACCGGCCCGGTCCACCAGCTCGCGGGCAGGCCCCGAGACGTCCAGGTCGTCGGTGAGCAGCAGGATCGGGACGTAGATGGCCGGGACGATCACCAGCTGGGCGACCAGCCCGATGGCTAGCCCCTGCCATGCATCTCGCCAGCGCCTTCCCGCTCCGGCCCCCATCCAGCCGAAGTCGGCCCAGCGGACCCCCCGGACCACCACCAGCCACGCCGGCATGCCGACCAGTCCCAGGTACAGCGCCCCCTGGACGAGCGCTCCCACGACGAGGCCCGGGTCCTCGACGGCGTCATCTCCCACGACGGCCACCGCGACAGCCATTGCCGTGACGGTGGCCACCATGCCGACCACCCATCCCAGGCCCACGTGGCCCAGCCCCCAGGCAACGGACGGACGCCGGTCCCCGGTGATCCGGCCGTCGATCGGCCCTTCCATCGACGACTCCATCGGGCGCACCCTACCGACGGGTCGCCGCAGGTCGCCGACGGTCCGACCGTCACAGGGCCCCCGTACGATGGAGGCATGGCGGACGGATCCGACAAGCGAAGCGGCAGGTCGTCCGGTCGGCACTCCGAACGGCAGGGCAGCCGCAAGGCGACGGCCGACCGACCGACCGCAGGCACCGGGCCCAGCCGCGATCGGGGCTGGCCCCGTTGGGGCATCTGGCTGGTTCTGGGCCTCATCGCCTCAGTCCTCTTCTTCCCCAACCTCTTCCCGGCCGACGACCTGGAC
>Ga0315329_10000953_pt1 | contig 11419 bp, 7 predicted proteins | sample M150032315metaG_FD_203459 | JGI IMG/M metagenome (GOLD analysis project Ga0315329, IMG submission 203459) | Ammonia-oxidizing marine archaeal communities from Monterey Bay, California, United States - M1 500m 32315 | ecosystem: Environmental > Aquatic > Marine > Coastal | place: USA: California...
TGCTTCTTGTGGCCTCCCTGCCGCTCTGTGCCGCCGATCGTCCGAACATCCTCCTGATCTTCACTGATGATCACTGTGAACAGGCTCTCAGTGCCTACGATCCGGCGCGGATTACCACGCCCCACATGGACCGCATCGCCAAGGAGGGCATGCGTTTCAATCGTTGCTACGTGACCAACTCGATCTGCGGTCCGAGCCGTGCGGTGATTCTGACCGGTAAGTACAGCCACCTGAACGGCTTCATCCGCAACGGCAACACCTTCAACGGATCGCAGCAGACCTTCCCCAAGCTTCTTCAGAAGGCGGGCTACACGACCGCCATGCTGGGGAAATGGCATCTCAGGTCGACTCCTACCGGGTTTGACCATTATGAAGTCCTGATCGGGCAGGGCCCTTACTACAACCCGCCCATGAAGTACAGGCAGAAGGACGGGACACCAGCCCAGCACAAGCATACCGGCTACACCACGGATATCATCGTAGACCTCACCCTGGATTGGCTCAAGAAGACCCGGGACAAGAGCAAGCCCTTCATGCTCATGACCCAGCACAAGGCCCCGCACCGCAACTGGCAACCGGGTCCGAAGTATCTCAACTGGCTTGACGGCAAGACCATCCCGGAACCGGAGACTCTCTGGGACGACTACAAGGGACGTACTTCGGCAGCCTCCGAGCAGACCATGACAATCCGAAAGCATCTCAATGCCAACGACCTCAAGCTGGGACCGCCCCGCGGCCTCAATCCTGAACAGGCAGCGAAGTGGAATGCGGCATATGGTCCCAGGAATGAGGCCTTCAGGAAGGCCGAGCCGGACATGAGCGAGAAGGAGATCATCCAGTGGAAATACCAGCGCTACGTGAAGGACTACCTCCGCTGCGTAAAGTCGGTGGACGACGGGATCGGCCGAATCCTTGATTACCTGGAAGAAAGTGGACTGGCAAAGAATACGATTGTGATCTACTCCTCGGACCAGGGGTGGTACCTCGGGGAACACGGCTGGTTCGATAAGCGCTGGATGTACGAGGAGTCGCTCAAGACACCTCTCCTCGTGCGGTGGCCGGGAGTGGCCAAGGCGGGCTCCATCAACAATGACATTGTCTCGAATCTCGACTTCGCGGAAACTTTCCTTGATGCCGCGGGAGTGAAGGTTCCAGAGGATATGCAGGGGCGCAGTCTCGTGTCCGTTCTGAAGGGAAAAACGCCGGATGACTGGCGCAAGTCATTCTACTACCACTATTACGAGTTTCCCGGCGCACACAGTGTGGCGCGGCACTTCGGCGTGACCACCGGTGAGCACAAGCTCATCCACTTCTATCACAAGGACGAGTGGGAGCTCTTTGACCTGAAAAAGGATCCGGAAGAACTCAAGAGCGTCTATGGGAACTCAAGTTATTCCGACGTTGAGGCGACCTTGAAAAAGGAGATGGAGCGTCTTCGCACGGACTACAAACTTCCTGCGTCGGAGGAACGCCCCGGACCTCGGCGACCCAAGAAGAACAACAAGAACAAGAAACCGAAGCCGGCGGCTGGTTGATGGTATCGGGATGGTTTGGTTCAGCCGTATACACAGGTCCGGGATGATGTCAGATGGGCCGCGGTTTCGGCCCTGTAGCGGAGGACGGGGCCCGTAATCGTCGCGCCTGCGGATCGGTCCGGAGGGGACTTGCCCACAATCCAGACAATGCCCGTGCTTGGATTGTGGTGGGATTGCAGGACAGAATCTTCCCAGGGAGTCTCCCGGGGTCCTCCCAATTCAGATGCAAAGAAGTTCGCGCCGAGCTACGTAGATTAATTATGCGGTTACACCTCCTTCATCTTCCCACCCTCCTCCTTCTTTTAGGGGGCACTCTTTGCGCCCGCGATCACGTTCTCACCATCGGGGGCGGGTATTCCCCGGCTGGCAATCAGGTTTCGCTGGAGCGCAACGTGCTCTTCTTCGAGAAGTTGCGTGCCGAGAAGCTGCCGGATGGCACCTCCCACGACCTCTACTTTGCGGATGGAACTTCGCCCCGCCCCGATCTCCAGTTTCGACGCGAGGGGGAGGAAGTGCCTCGGGCCAATCTGTTGATGGCCGGTCTCTTCGGATCAGAGAAGAACCTCGCGAATCACTATCGCAACAATGTGCTGAAGGGCGTGCGGGACATTTCCAGTCCGGCGGCCCTTGAGAAATGGTTCCAGGAGGAAGGACCCAAGCTGGCGGCGGGTGATCGGCTGGTTCTCTACGTGACGGCTCATGGGGGGCGCAGCGGAAGCAAGGGCAACAAGTATAACACGAAGATCTGGATGTGGGATCGCAAGTCATTGGAGGCTTCCCGGCTGGCGGGCTTTCTTGCCGGCCTGCCGGAGGGAGTGAAGGTCATGACGGTGATGGTCCAGTGTTTCTCCGGGGGGTTCTCCCATCTTATCTTCGAGGAAAACAACCAGAAGAAGGAGGGTGCGACCCGGAGTATCTGCGGGTTCTATGCAACCGTGTGCGATCGGGAGGCGGCCGGGTGCACTCCGGATGTCAACGAGGAGAACTACGATGAGTTCAGCAGCCACTTCTGGGCGGCGTTGCGTGGCAGAACGCGCATGGAAAAGGAGATCACCGATTGCGATTACGACGGGGACGGGAGGGTGTCCTTTGAAGAGGCGCATGCCTACGCCATTCTGACCTCGCGCAACATCGATATCCCGGTCAGGACCAGTGGTGCTTTCCTGCGGGTTCACAGCCGCCTGCGTTCGGAGAAGAAGGAGGATCGCGAACTTCTTGGACGGGAGACTCCCTATGCCGAGATTCTGGAGCGGGCCGGCCCGGTGGACAAGGCGGTGCTGGAGGGACTTTCCGCTCGCCTCGAGCTGGAAGGGAAGAAGCGCGGAACATTCGCGCATGAAAAGGCTTCCAAGCTCGGCAAGGAAATCCAGAAAGTGGAGGGGGAGAAGAAGGAGCAGAAGAAGAAGCTGGATGGCGTCCGGACGGTCATCGGGCGGACGATACTCTACCGCTGGCCTGATCTCGAGAACAGGCATAGTTCGGGTGCGGTGCGCCTGCTCAGTGAGGAGAAGCTGCAGGCTGAGTTCGTGGTGGCGGTGGAAGAGCATCCCAGGTACTCGGAATGGAACCGGCTCAAACAGGAGCGGGGGAAGCTGAATGACCGCGAACTTGAGCTCTCGCGTGAGTATGCCAACTGGCGGCGTTTCGTGCGTATTTTTGAGAACGTGGCCTATGCCGTCAACCTTGAGAAGATAGCCGATGAGGATGTGGTGCAGGCCTACCAGCGTCTGCTGGAGGCGGAGCGGGAGGGGTTTTCCGGCAATTAGATGGATGACCCTGCGCAGGTGCGAAAGCCAGTGAAGACGTCGCGCCGTCCCGGCAGGTAGGCCTGACGGTAGGTGTTGCGGATGAGGCAGGACGAGGTGGCACAGGATCCACCCCTCGTGGTCTTGTGGTCGCCGAACTGGAGAGTGGACATGTAGGGATACATATCCACCTCGAAGCCGGCGTAGGGCAGGTACTGATTGCTGGTCCACTCCCAGGCCGTCCCCACCATCTGCAGGCAACCGCATTCGGATGCGCCCTCCGGGAGGGCATCCACCGGGGCGGTGGCCATCGGGCCGGCATCGAGGTCGGCCCTTCCTGGTTCCATGGAGTCACCCCACGGGAAAAGCCGTCCGTTCGTTCCCCGGGCGGCCGCTTCCCATTCATACTCGGTGGGCAGTCGGCGGTTTGCCCAGATGCACCATGCTTCCGCTTCCCAGTAGCTCAGATGGAGGGCCGGGGCCTCGAGCGGCAGCTCGACCCATTGGCCAAAGCGGCGAGCCTGCCACTGCCCGTTTCCTTCCCGCCAGTAGAGGGGGCAGGAGGGGCCTTCTTCCTGGAGCCACCACTTTCCTCCGTAACTCCACAACTCGGGGCGCTGGTATCCGTCGTCCGCCACGAAGGAGAGGAAGTCACGATTGGAGACCAGGGTCCTGGAGATGGCAAAGGGTTCCAGCCTGATCTCGAACCCGGGCCGTTCGTTGTCGAAGCTGAACTCACTGGTTGCGGACCCGGGAGATCCGGCCGGTCTCCCGATCGGGTAAATGCCGCCCTCGAGCTCGGCGTCTCCGGTGTTCCCCGGGGCGGGAGGTGCCTGTTCGACGGGGCAAACGGAGGAGGGAGCGGGGTAGCCGAGGGTCTGCCGGGCCCAGAGGAGCGATTCGATGTGCATGTTCTGGTGCGCGATGCAGTAGTGGCACAGGTAGTGCTCCCGGGGTTCGAGGGATTCCGCCTCGAGCCGTTGGCGCACCTCATCGAGGACGCGCTGGTAGTAGGCCTGCGTGGTCCCGTGGTCGGGGATGACGTTCTTCTGCCAGCGGTTGCGGTGCTGGATCTCGAAGGAGTCCCAGATTTCGTCGTAGCCCGGCATGCGGGGGGCGGACTGGTCGAGTTCTCTGAGGAGGAAGTACTCGTAAAAGAAGGCGGAGTGGCCCAGTTCCCAGATGGGCGGGTTGATTCCGCGGTGATAGGGGACGTCCAGTTGCTCTTCGCTCAGGTCGTCGAGGAGGGCGCGGGTCCGGCGATCGGTGTTGTCCAGTTCGCTGCGAAGTTCTTTCCTGGTCTTCATTGTCCGGCAGGGGGTTTTGGGAACAGTTCGTGGAGAAGAGCGCTCCAGTTCTCCCGTTCCCGTGTTGCACTGCACGCATCCAGATGAGATTGCGCGGCTTCCAGTAGTTGGGAGCGGAAGGAGGGATCGGATTCGCAGCGATGGAGCAGGGCCGTGAGTTCCCCGGTCTCGCCAAAGGTGAAGAGTCCGGGATAGTCGTCTCCCAGCAGGCTGGTGGTTGCATCATTCCGGCTGGCCACGATAGGCGTCCTGGCTGCGATCGCTTCGTTCAGGACACAACCGCCTCCTTCCTGGGAGGAGGTGAGGGCGAGGAGGTCGCTGGAGGCAATGAGCCGGTCGGCGTCGTCCTGGTCCAGGCTTCCAAGCCACCGGTAGCGAGGATTGCCCTTCTCCTCGTGTTCAACCTCCTCCTCGAACTTTTCTTCCAGGATGGCTCCAGCGTGCAGAACCCGGAGCCTGGATCCGGGCGGAAGAAGCCGCGCGGCCCGGGCGGTGCGCATGGGATCCTTCACTGTCCGGAGATGACCCACCACACAGACCGTGAACCCGTCCTGTAGGTCCTCCTTCTCCCCGGGGGAGGGGTGGGGAGAAGCGGAGAGGTGGATGATCCGGGCCTTGGAGCGGTAATCGTCCGGGATTCGTGCCAGAGCCTTGCCCTGCAGGACCACGATGCGGTCAGCCATCTCCAGGGAGGCGAGCGAGGTTGAGGAGAGCTCCGGATACAGGTCGGTTCCAGTGAGCGCAACGACGGTGCTGGCTTCCTCGTGGTTCGTGTGAAAGCGGATCAGGGCCTCGTGGCTCTTCTCGGCGTGGAGGGCGATGAGGAGATCGGCGGGGCCATCGTCCGCACCCGCAGAGATCCGCACCTTGTGCCCGAGGATCGAGAGCTCGGAGACCCACCACTTGGCGGTGTGCGAGTTCCCGTTCGGCACGGAGGTGGCCGGGGACACGATCAGGATCTCCATGGGGGGAGATGGTAATGCCCTCGGAGAGGGAGGCAATGGTGGAGGGCCGGTTGCCCGGCGAGGGGGCTGAGCGCTCCCGCTTCGTTCCTGACTTGGTCGGGTCCAGGGGGCTCTTCCACTGATGGGCTGGAGGAAGACTGGAGCCAAGGGGAGTCGAACCCCTGACCTCGTCATTGCGAACGACGCGCTCTACCAACTGAGCTATGACCCCGTGTCTTCGATCCAGTCTGCTTCGGATAACTCCGGGCAGCTTTGTCGACGCTAGGTCCGCCCCTGATCAGGATCAAGCCGCATTTCCGTGGTCTGGAGGCATGGATCAGGCAGAGATCGGTTCAGCGAAATGAGGTGTCCGGGAGGGATGTGGACCGGAGAGATGACCATGGGGATGCAGCATGATTGACGAGGGGAGAGGAATTGGTTTCGGTAGGGGATCATGAAGGTCCGGTATGTCCTGCTCTCCATCCTTGTCTTTTTCCTGATCGGCCCGCTCTTCGCGGCGGGGGAGTTGCAGGTGACCGAGACCGACAAGGCCATCACGATCACGCGGGGCGAGGTGCCGGTATTGACCTATCACAAGGCGGAGGTGCCTCCGCCGAAGAAGGCGGATCCAATCTACAAACGGAGTGGATTCATCCATCCTCTCTGCGCCCCGAATGGGGAACCGGTGACCGGGATTCATCCTGCCGATCACTATCACCACCTCGGACTCTGGCATGCCTGGGTGAAGACCAAGCACGGGAAGGACACGCCTGATTTCTGGAACCTGCGGGGCAGGACGGGGCGGGTGCGTTACGCCAAGACGATCGAATTGCACAAGGGCTCGGAGAGGGACCCGTCGGTTGGCTTTGTCGTGGAGCAGGAGCAGGTGGCCTACAAGGGGGCGGATCGGAAGGAGACAGTTGTCCTGAGGGAGCAGTTTGGGATCAGGGCGGAGTTCGTGAATGGCGAGAACCGGGTGGGCTACCGCGTCAAGCAGACCAACGTGAGCAGCGAGATCCTGGTCCTGCCTGCCTATCGCTATGGAGGGGGAGTCGCCTACCGTGCTCCTCACCACTGGGACAGGACCAACAGCGACTATCTCACCTCGGAGGGACTGGACCGCACCAACAGTCATGCCACCCGGGCGAGGTGGGTGGCGATGTGGGGTGCAACCAGCAAGGGTCCGGCGACCCTGACCGTGATGATGCATCCGGAGAATCGGGACTTCCCCCAGCGCCTGCGGACCTGGCCCCCCAGTAGTCACAATGGTGCGATTTTCTTTAACGTAGTTCCGGCCCAGGAGAAGGCCTGGGAGATCAAGCCGGGAGAACAAATCGTAGAGTCCTACCTGCTGACCGTGAGTAACGGGAAGCCCGACAAGGAGAGGATCGAGAAAGGGTGGAAGGCGTGGGCGAAGAAGTGAGGGAGAGGTATGCAGAGCAAAGCAGTGCTTTCTGGCAGGCGGCCTTCAGCAGGCAGGGTGAATCCCGGAGATTTTGAGAAGAGGGATCCCAAGTAGGAGGATTCGATCCGGATATGCGTTCAACTTACAGGATTTCCATGGTTTTTGTCGGCCTTCTGGGTGGCTTCGTGCTCATTCCCGGGGATGTGACGGCCGTGGAGGTGGAGGAGATGAACAAGCGTCTCTTTGCCCAGTTGGCGGCGACGGCAGGGATGTCCATTCCGCTGCTGGAGGACCGGGGACGGCAGTTCCATCACCGCAGGATCGATGGTCGGAAGGGTGCGCCCTTTCCCAGTTGGTTCTATCGGCCTGCCGGGACCGATGGCAAATGATTGCCCGGGCTGCAGCCTGTCCGGGTTGTCGCTCAGAGGCGCTTGATGATCTCGTCCACGTCATAGACGCAGCCGCCCCAGGAACCGCCCGAGGCGTTCTGGAGAGCGGCCCAGAGTCTCGTGTCATCGGGAAGACGGGGATCGGGGGCGAGGTCGGGATGAATGGGCCGGTCGAGGAATTTCTCGAGGTCGCCGACAAATTCAGCGGTGCCCACCAGCTTCCGGGTGTCGATGTGAATCCGGATGGGATCTCCATCGCGGAGTTTGCCCAAGGGACCCCCGGCGAGCGCTTCCGGGGAGGCATGGCCGAGGCAGGGACCGGTGGAAACCCCGGAGAAGCGGGCATCGGTGAGGACGGCCAGGTTTTTCCCGACCGAGGCATAACGCAGGGCGGAGGTGACCTGGTAGGTCTCCGGCATGCCGGCCCCGAGGGGACCCAGTCCGGCGAGGACGAGCACTTCGCCCTCCTGCACCCGGTCATCACCCGTTGATTTCAGGGCCGCGATGGCGGCTTCCTCGGAGACGAAGACGCGGGCCGGTCCCTCGTGGAGAAAGATGCCGTCCCCCTCCAGCAGATCGGGATCGATGGCGGTGCTCTTCACCACTGCTCCATCGGGAACGAGGTTTCCCTGGATGAAAGTGACCGTGCTGGGAAAGGCGTTCCCCGGGGGCCGGATGACATCGTGGGGATCGATTCCGTCGAGAGCGGTCAGCTTGTCCCGGAAGAGGCGGCGGCGTTCAGACTGTTCCCACCAGGCCAGGTTCTCTCCGATGGTCTGCCCCGACACGGTGGGCGCATCGAGTTCGAGCAGTCCGTGATCGCGGAGGTGGAGCATGACCTCGGGGACTCCCCCGGCGAGGAACACCTGCACGGTGGCGTAGCCGTGGGGACCGTTGGGCAGGGCGTCCACAAGGCGCGGTACTTTCCGGTTGATGCGTTGCCAGTCGTCCACGTTGGGCCTGGGCAAGCCTGCGGCATGAGCAATGGCGGGAATGTGGAGGATGAGGTTGGTCGATCCACCGAAGGCGGCGTGCAGGACGAGGGCGTTGTGGAGGGAGGCCTCGGTCAGGATGGAGGACAGCGGAATCCCGTTGCGGGTCATCTCCATCAGAGCGAGGGCAGAGCGGCGGGCCATGTCGCGCCAGGCGTTCGATCCGCTGGGTGCGAGAGCGGCGTGGGGCAGGGTCATGCCCAGCGCTTCAGCCACCACCTGGGTGGTGGCGGCCGTTCCCAGGAACTGGCAGCCTCCGCCCGGTGACCCGCACGACCGGCAGGCGGTCTCGGAGGCCGTCTGGAGCTCGATTTCGCTGTGTGCGAAACGAGCGCCCACCGACTGCACCTTGGCAAGGTCTTCTCCCTCCTCGGAGAGTAGGGTCACCCCACCGGGGACGAGGATTCCGGGCAGATGGCCATTTCCAGCCAGGGCCATCATCATGGCGGGCAGGCCCTTGTCGCAGGTTGCCACTCCCATCATGCCCCTGGCGGTGGGCAGCGAGCGGGTGAGGCGCCGCAGAACAGTCGCGGCGTCATTGCGATAGGCAAGGGAATCGAACATGCCGGTGGTGCCCTGCGAGCGACCGTCGCAGGGATCGCTGCAGAAGACCGCGAAGGGGACTGCGCCGTTGGCCTTGAAGACACCTGCAGCCTCTTCCATGAGCAGGGACACTTCCCAGTGCCCGGTATGCAGGCCGAGTGCGACGGGGGTGCCGTCGGGATTGCGGATGCCTCCCGAGGTAGAGAGCATGAGGAATTCGGGACTGCCCAGCTCGGAGGGGTCCCATCCCATTCCGGCGTCCTGCGTCCAACCGAAAACATCACCGCTTGGAGAGTCCTGCAGGAATGATCCGGTGAAGGGAAGTGCCCCCGTAGGACCGGAAGCGGTGGTCCGGATGGTGAAAATATCCGCCGAGGAGGAATCAAGGATGGGATGGGGCATGGAAAAGAGTCGGCAAGTCGAAGGTCAGGAAGTTGAAAGCGAGAAGGCCTTGTTTCTGCCTCGCCTCGTCACGGAAAGGTCGGAGTGGTGAATCCTCCTGGGGAATGTGATGGATTTGTGGGGGGAGGATTTGTGCCTCTCCACCCGGTCTTCACGGTGACGAAGCCAAGTGGTGGGACCTCCTGCCCTAATGTGCACGAATGGCTGACAAATAGCCACCCATCTCTACCCTTCATGATTAAAGGGTGTTGGCGAGGGCAACCGGGTTCTCCAAGGTCCCGATTCCGTCGATCGAGATCCGGACGACATCGCCCGTCCGGAGCGTGAAAGGATGATCGGGGACGATGCCGGTCCCGGTCATGAGGAAGGCTCCGTCGGGAAAATCGTTCTCACGGAAGAGGAAGTCAGCCAGTTCATCATAGCTGCGCTTGAGTTGTGAGAGGGAGGTTGATCCCCTGAAGACCTCGTCGCCGTCCCTCGAAATGCTGAGCACGATCTCGTCCTCTGGTCCGGGAAGGCTGCCGACGAGGAGGCAGGGGCCGAGAGCGGTCGAGCCGGTGTAGACCTTGGCCTGGGGGAGGTAGAGGGGGTTCTCCCCTTCGATGGAGCGCGAACTCATGTCGTTGCCGACGGTGGCTCCGAAGACCTGGCCATCGCGGTTAATGGCGAGGGTGAGCTCCGGTTCCGGGACATCCCAGTTTGAATCGGAGCGGATTCCGACGGCTTCGCCGGGCCCCCGAACACGGCGGGAGGTGGCCTTGAAAAAGAGCTCGGGGCGTTCGGCGTCGTAGACAAGATCGTAGAACCGGTCGCCCCCGGCCTGTTCGCTCTCCTCCATGCGGGCGGTGCGGCTGCGGTAATAGGTTACTCCCGCGGCCCAGACTTCCTGGGAACCGAGAGGGGGAAGCGGTGGATCGGGAGCCGCAGTCCGTGATTCCGGGTGAACTGTGGAGGCGGTGCCGGCGTCCCAGGCCTGTTGGAGGAGGGTGACGGGTTCGGGTGCGCGGAAGACGTCGTCGAGGGAGAGGCTGGCAGTGCGCTGCTCACCTTCGTGTTCAAGGTAGATTCCGGAAGCGGTTCGGTAGAGACGGAACATGGCGGTAGTCTCCTGCTTCCGGTTTCAGGTTTCAAGTTCCGGTTGGTTGCCGTGGACCGGGGGTCCGGCATTCGAATCTCCCGCGCCTCATGCCGGTTGGCTTTTTCTCCATTTTCTGGTCGCTACCAGGATGAGCAGGCCGGCCACCGCCAGGGCGAGGGCCCACCTGATCCTGGAGGGCTCCCTGATCTCCGGCATCTCGATCGCCGTCTGCAGGGGTCCACGCTGGCACAGGACAAAGCAGCCATAGCGGAGGACGGCTTCCTCCATGGCTGCATCGTCGGTAGGATCGACCCCGGCCAGGCTGCGTCGCTGGGTTTCCCAGAGCGATTGTCCGATGCGGTCGGTGGCGAGGGAGAGTTGGTACATGTGTTTCATGAAATCGGGAGTGCTGTCATCCGAAACGGGCCAGAGGCTGAGGAGGATGGCGGAGCTGCCCGCGAGGGTGAATCCCCGGCGGAGTCCCAGCACTCCATCGCCCCGCACGGATTCACCCAGGCCGGAATCGCAGGAGGAGAGGGTGACCAGACGGGTGTTGCGGAGGGGGAGGTTCTTTACTTCATCGGAGAAGAGGATGCCATCCCGGTCGAAGGGGATTTCGACACCGCGGGCGCGGGCGGAGTGGGCCCGCTTGGCCTCGGTGAGGACCAAGCCGCTGCGGTAGAAGTGATCGGGTGCCTGGTGGTAGTCCTGCAATTCGTTGGAGGCTGTTTCCTCCGCCGGAGGCAGGAGAAAAGCGTGGGTGGCGAGGTGAAGGACAACGGGGCTGTCTGATAATCCGCGGACATCTTCCTCGTTGGCGTTGATCATTCTGGTTTCGCCGGAATGGGCCGGCATGATCTTCCGGAGAAGTTTCATTTCCTCCCGCACCCCGGGGATGTCGGCAAAGCCCTCGATACTCTGCAGTACGATCTTGCTGAGCTCATCAACCGTCTCCCGTTCGCTCTCCGACGCCTGCTCATGCTCTTCGAACTCGGGCACGGCAATGACAGCCCAGGGACCGTCCTGCAAAGAGGGGCGCTCGTTCCGGAGCAGGAGATCCCGAGCGCTGGCGTAGTAAA
>Ga0315329_10000954_pt1 | contig 11419 bp, 3 predicted proteins | sample M150032315metaG_FD_203459 | JGI IMG/M metagenome (GOLD analysis project Ga0315329, IMG submission 203459) | Ammonia-oxidizing marine archaeal communities from Monterey Bay, California, United States - M1 500m 32315 | ecosystem: Environmental > Aquatic > Marine > Coastal | place: USA: California...
CAGTTTTGTACCTGGATTCTCCTAACGACTTGCTATAACTTTATCTGCTAATCCAAAAGCAACAGTTTCTTCAGCATCCATGAAGTTATCACGTTCCATCGCCTCAGTCAATTCATCAAATTTCTTTCCAGCAGTATTATGATTTACATAGATGTTAGTTAATCTTATCTTCATTTTCATAATTTCATCAACGTGAATTTTCATATCAGTTGCTGTTCCGCCAGCACCACCACTTGGTTGATGAATCATTGTTCGACTATTTGGTAATACATATCGTTTTCCTTTAGCACCAGCCTGAGCAAGTAATGAACCCATTGAACATGCTTGTCCCATCACTGTAGTTGCTACTGGAGAAGTGATAAACTGCATAGTATCGTATATCGCCATGCCCGATGTTACTGCTCCGCCCGGAGAATTGATATAAAAATGAATATCTTTGTCTGGATTCTCTGCTTCTAAGAATAATAATTGGGCACAGATTAAATCTGCCTGATAGTCATTGATATCATTCGTCAAAAATATCACTCTTTCTTTTAATAAACGAGAGAAAATGTCGTAACTGCGTTCTCCGTTTGCTGATTGGTCAACGACCATTGGTACTAATGTTGGCATAAAATATTCCTTATTGATGTAATTCTAGTATTATTTATATACTATAATAACATTATTGTTCCAGTTTGTCAATTAAATACGAATATTAAGTGGAGATAAATACATTTGTAAATAAACTACAGAGAAAATAAAGTTATGGCAATCTTCACAGGTTTTAGTACAAAAAACAAAAATGCAATAAATCATCAGTTAACTGACAAAGATTTAGTGATTGAAGACCTTATGAATCATATTATGACCAGAAAAGGTGAACGAGTAATGTTACCTACATATGGGTCAATTATTCATGATATGATATTTGAGCCACTAACTGAAGAAACAACTGAGTTGATTGAAGAAGATTTAACAGATATTATAAATGATGATCCGAGATGTAATTTCGTAAGTATTGAAATAACAGACTCAGACCATACAATAAATGCTATGTTGAGACTTGAAATACTGCCAACAAATGAGCCAGTAGAGTTGAGTATAGACTTAGATAGAGAATAATAGAGGGAATAACATGAGCCAAGAACGTACAGACAAATTATTCGCAAGTGAGAGTTGGACAGCAGTATATACTGCATTTACTAATGTTAGTCTTAAAGCATATGACTTTGATACAATTAGAGAGGCCTTACTAGCATACACAGTTCAAACTTATCCTGATAAATTTAATGACTTTATCGCAAGTTCAGAATTTATCGCAATTTTAGATTTAGTTTCATATCTAGGACATAGTTTATCATATCGTTTAGATATGAATACAAGAGAGAACTTTATGGATACTGCTGAACGTAGAGCAAGTATTCTACAGATGGCTAAAACTCTAGGATATAATAAGACACGTCCAATCAACGCAAAAGGCTTTATGAAGATTACTAGTTTGTCAACTGACGAAAACGTGTATGACAATTTAGGTGTTTCTCTTGCAGGCAAGACAGTCAATTGGAACGATAGTAATGATATAGATTGGTATGAGAACTTTATCAGTGTTTTAAATTCTGCTTTTTCTAGCACCACTAAAATTCAGAATCCTACATCTACATTAACAGTTGCAGATGTTGAACATTCGTTATATGAAATAAATGAAACATTAGAAACAAAAAATGTGAACTACTCATTTTCTGCAAACGTTGATGGAAAAAGTAGAAACTTTGAAGCAGTTCGTGTATTACTAGATACAGTTAATACAAGAATAGAAGAAGACGAGCCAAAACTGGATAATAACTTTACGATTATTAATAGAAATGATAATCTGGGTTCTGGTAGTGATAGAACTGGATTCTTTGTCTATGCAGTTGCGGGCACATTAGGATTTGAAGACTTCACTTATAATACCCAACTTTCAAACAGAATAGAATTAATAAATGAAAATAATATATCTAATTCAGATGTGTGGATTCAGAAAATAGATTCAAATAGAAATTACGTATCAAGTGTAACAAAAGTAGACAACGATACTAGAGAAACAGCAATCTACAATAGTTTACGAACTGGTACTGGAGATATCGTAAGTATAAATTCTGCCGACAACAACGCAATTACACTACATTATCCAGATGGTGTGTTTGGTAATGCGGCATATGGCAATTACAGAACATGGTATAGAATAGCCGATAATGATAATTTTTCTATAAATGCCAATGATATTACTAATACAACTATAACAATTCCTTATACAGGCAGTGACAGCAGAACATATAGATTGTCATTGACAATCTCAAGTACAAAAGATTTCAGTGAAAACTTCTCAGGTGAAACATACACAAGTGTACGTAGAATTGCACCAAGAAGTTATTACTCACAAGACAGAATGGTCAATGCACAAGATTATAATATATATCCGCTTACTCTTGGAAATAATGTTGTTAATAAAGTTAAAGCAGTAAACACTTCTTTCGCTGGTAACTCACGTTTCTATGAGATGGATGATGTTCTAGGACATCACTCTAACTTGAATATAACGGGCTCAGATGGTAGTGTGTTTGTTGAAGACGAAGAAATAAAAATTTCACTGAGTTATAATAAAACTAAAGGAAACAGTGACAACTTTATACGAAACGAAATATCAAATGCAGTAAAACATCCAAGTCTTTTAAATCAATTTCTTCATACGTATAGAAGTGATTCTAGTGTAGTCATTGCACAATCAGGAATAGCCTACACAGTTGAAACATTAGATGGAATGAAAATTACAACATCTTCAGCATCATCAGATGGTATTTTTGTAGGAGACACGATTGAATTATTGACTACAACTGGAACGACTATTTGGGCAGATGTCAAAGCAGTATCATCAACAACACTTACATTAAATAAGTACATTCCAGAAGCAGGAGACCTAAAAACAATAGTAAGAGGACTTAGAACTAAATTTACAGATGCTGAAAAATTAGCAATTAAAAATAAAGTTGATCCAAACGCACAAACGTTTACATTAAAATATGCGATAGATACTGGAACTACTTGGACTTGGCAAATACACACAGGCGCAACACCAACAGAAGTTCATGTTGTATTCACTTATAATTCTGGTATTAGAGAAACTGATGCCGAATATACTGCCACCTTTACTGGTAAAAAAGTAGCATTTGAAAGTAGAGAGCAAGTTAAGTTTTTCTATGGCAACACTACTAATGTAATCGATAACGAAACGAATTTATCTCAACGAGATTCAATATATCTTAATTATCTATCAACGGGTTCCACGTCTTCGGGTAGTGGAATTTCGGTAACGGACGAAACAGTTAATATAGGTCAAGTTCCAGTGTCTTCAGTATTAACTGATGGTGGCACAGGAGCAACATTTGATGCTATATTCCAATATAGTGGCGCACCAGAAACTTATGAATTTACTGAGAGTAATGCAGTTACTGGAACGACCTATGCTCATTATCTAGTATCACCAGATGGTATAGAAATTCCACTGGCTGCTAGTAATATTTTATCACCTGCATCTCCTAATAACATTATAGGAATAACTCCAACTTGGACTCTTGGACTAGGAATAACTGATTTAGCAGACATACAAAATTTATCAACATCTGTACAACAAGATGTTCCTACAACTGCATCAACTGATACTAACTTATCTCTTTTGGCAGTTGGATTTGATGATGGATATACTGGTAATGTTGGTACTTCACAAGACGCAAATACAATCAAATCAACCCAGAATATAACAGATTTAGGCTTTAAAGGAAAAGTATCATTATCTTATTTTGACACAGCCGCTACTACTAGTAATTTTGTTTGGCGTGATGAATCTGATAACTTTGAATCAAATGATTTCAGTACAGTATATGATTCTGTTGGAGATAATTATACTTTTACTATATCTACTACAGACTCAGCAACTATTAACGAACTCGATAATGATATTTTCTTCAAACAATATGCTTACGGAGAATTTACATTTACTAATTCAACTGGTACTGATCCCCTCACTACTAGTAACATAGTACTTAGAGATAGCAACGGTATAATACTTGATAACGCACATATAACTGTTACTGTTACTACGGGCACTACGTACAAGATTGTTTTTTGGACATATAATCCAGGTGTTGGGGAACTTATTGACGTATTTCTTGGTGATGCACCAACATTAACAGACCTTGCAAATTTCTCAGTGAGAGTTAAAGCAACATTTGATATTTCTAACAGCACTCTTTCTACAACTACCACGTACAAAGCACTGGCATCATACATATATGATGACTACATAACAACTGCGGGATATATAGATAATACAAAAGTTAAATTATTGACTTCAGATACGAATGATAATCCATTTGCTTTACTTGATGTTACAACTGGTGAAAGTATCGTAATGGAACAATATATAGATAATAATATAACATATGAAAGAGCATCGAAAACTGTTGTTGCGGCTTCAAATGCAATTTTAGTACCAACAACTGCTACAATATATTATAACACAACTGACACGACTTGGTATATTCGGGGTGCAGGTGCTTGGAGTGTACTTACTAATTATACAGACCAAACTGTGGGCACTAATGTTCAAATCAGTTATAACAGTATACAATACAGAGTATTAGAAGGAGTAACTTTTGTTGAAGATCCTTTTACGAGTTTTAGATGGGAACATTATGCTGATTTAGATAAGAGAATAGATCCTAGTACAAGCAACATTGTTGATATATATGTATTGAGTTCAGATTATGTTAGAAAAGTAAACGAGTGGGTAGCAAATAATTTCACAACGACTACTCCAACTCCACCTAATAATTATGAATTATCGAAAATAATGGACATTATAGAGCCAAAGGCAGCGATGGCTGACCACATTTCTTATATTCCAGTTCAATTTAAATATCTATTTGGTTCATATGCTGAATCAGAAAATCAAGCAGTATTTAAAGTTATTAAGAAGTTGGGAGTCGGATATACTGATAGTGAAATTAAAACAGCAGTATCTACAAAAGTAAATGAATATTTTGAAATTGATAATTGGGATTTTGGTGACACATTCTATTTCTCAGAATTAGCGGCATATCTTCATAAAGAACTTGGCGATTATATTTCAAGTATAGTTATTACACCAAAATTAGCATCAAACGAATTTACAAACTTATTGAGCATCTCATCTGCCTTAAACGAAATATTTATGGCAGTGACTACATCGAATGATGTAAAAATAATTACACAATTAGCACAATCTGAATTAGTAGGCGAATAACATGGCAAAGAAGATTTATGACTTTCTTCCAGGGCATCTAAAGAACAACGAGTTAGAAACAGTATTTGAAACTACACTCGACCGTGTGTTCTCTGTTGGTGAAATGGAGAAGACAAAAGCATTTGTTGGTAGAAGAGAAAAAGGAATATACAACAGCAAAGACGCCTATCTTTCATTTCCAGCACAATCATATGCGAGAGACAATTACGGACTAGAACCCACTTTCACAAACACAGACGCAACCAATAATGTATTCTATGATGACTTGCTGAATGCGTTATACAACAAAGGCGCACTTACAAACGACCACAGACGGTTATTTAAAAGTACTTTAGAAACAGTTCAATTACCAATAGACTTAGACAAGTTTGTCAATTACAGTATGTATTACTGGGTATCTCCTAGTTTTGACTCTTCAATAACAGGCTCAACAAACAAACACTACGTTACAATCGATAAAGGAAATGGAGATGTATGGAGTTCCAATAATTCTTGGTATCATTATGATGATATCAGTGCATTGATTACAGATTCTAATTTTACTTTAATATCTCAAGCAACGAGACCTATTATTGAGTTTGATAAGAACCTTGAGTTAAGTAACACATCACCAGCATCTGAAATTGAGTTTCCTACATTCAAGTCATATGACTCTAATGGATATTTCGGCGATATAAAAATATTTCATTATGTGACTGATAGTGGTTATGCAACTGATACTGAATTAGGATTTGCTCCAAAGTTAAAAGCAGGCGACTATCAAAGCGAATATGTATTTAAAATAGATTTGCCAGAAACTTCAACATATAAAATAAGTGCAACTCATAAAAAATTATATGCTACAACAGTATTCGACTATCGAAATCTAAGACAAGAAATCGGTGATAAGATTTCAATCTCTGAGATTGAACTATTACAATCACCTAAGAATTTTAATACAATTGACTTGTATGTAGACGGTCAAAAACAAATAGGAAACTACACATACAGTAGCATTACAGATAAACTCACAATGAACGAAGCAGTCAGTGGCAACATATATGTTGATTATTGTACTGATGCTCCAGTCGTATTTGACGGTCAAACTGTATTCCAACGAATTAATCCAGCAGTTGAATATAATATAGACAACAAATCATATTACAATACAGAGATGACATACTCTCTTGTTTTTGAACATCTTGTTCGAATCATTGAAACTGTATCAGGTTTAACTGGTAGTCCAATTGCTAATAATAATTATAGACAAGTAGGAACAAACACAGACAAACTAAGATATGCAAATCAAGGTAGTATACTTATTAGAAATACAGTCGATATTAAAGAGGCGTACTTTGCACTAACACGAGATGATTACGACCCTATCAAAGCAACAGAATTTCTAACAGGTGCATATAACGGCTACAAAAACAAACTACTAACAACAATTATTTCTATATTAGAATCAAGTGCGAGTACAACTAAAACTGATTTACAAATCTTAGAAGAAGCAATTGGTACAATTTCTCTTGGAAAACATTCAAGTGTAAGTATTTTTAGAGATAGTGTTATGTTGAACTTTGGTGAGAATCATTCTCATTATGAAGAAGTTAATGGTACAGTTGTTGATGGTGCAACAGAACAACCAATACCATCATTTAGCGATACAATATTAGATGATAGAAATATAGTTGTTATTCTAAACGATACTGTTAAACGATTACTTATAGATTACACATTGTCTTCTGGCGCAACAGAGATATATTTTTCAAAGCCCTTGACATCAAGTGATACATTAACTGTTAGACATTATAATAATATAAAAGAAACTTATGTACCACCTAGTGCAACAAAATTAAAGATTGCACCAGTAAATATGCCTGAAATTATTGTAGATACAGAATATAGTCCTTCTGTGTCATTTATTAAAGGACACGATGGGTCATTGATTCCTGCCTACGGAACAAGAATTGATGACATACTTCTTACATTCGAAACTTTAGTATTTAATAATTTAGATAATATACATGACTCTGACAGTGATGATATTAATAGTATGGATTATGGATTATATAGCACGGCGAGTGTTGATTATTCGAATGTTGAAAAGAAATATATCATGTATCCTTTCTTTAAGAAATGGATGATGAGAAATAACATAGACAGTTTAGATAATGATTCGTACGATGTAACAGATTATAAAACTTGGAACTACCGAGCAAAGAATGAAGACTCTGCAGGTCATTGGAGAGGACAACTAATACATGCATATGGCACAGACAGACCATTAGAAGAACCTTGGAAAACAATAAAACAAGCACAAGAACCAACAGGCTTTAGAACAACATATGGTTCAGATTTCACCACAATTGCATTTTGGTCATCATTGATAACTGCAAATTCTTTAACATGTCCAGTTCCAGTTGATAGTTCAGGAAATTTGAAAGAACCCAACGACTTGTTCTTTGGTAGTGCAATAACATCAGATGATATAGCATTAATGGACCAAGCATGGGAATTTGGTGATAACTCACCAGTTGAATTAGCATGGACAAGAAGTAGTGAATTTGCTTTTGTTGAATTTATGTTAATGCTATTGACAAGTCCTTTTGAAGTTATATATGATTATAGTACTCAAGTAAGAGATATTATTACTTATTCTAATAAAAATGAAGGTATTGATACTAGTGTAGTCGTTACTGATAAGAGCAACTATTCATTTAAGTTAGGTTCAAAATTAGGTGGATTTGTTAACAACTTTAAATTACAAACAGAAAACAATTCATTATCAAATAGTAAATTTACTGAACTACCAACTGATAACTTTGACTTAGTTGTTCACGCTGGCGTACCAAATAGAAGTGAATTCTTCAGTGCGATTGTACTAGAAAAAGTATCATTAGATAAGGCACATCCAGTATATGCTCTTGCCGATGTAGCAAACTACACGAAAGGTTTGATTGTTTTAAACGCAAATGACAAGAAATACTATAAAAGAAAAATAGACGGTACTACTACAAACGAAGACAACACAACTATTACTTTTGATTATAGTGCATGGACACTTATATCACAACCAAAAACTGAAAAGTTCGGTTTCAAAGTACATGGATATGATGAAATTAATCCTACATTCTATGCAATGGGTTGGGACAAAGCGAGTGGTGTGAAAACATTTTCTACTGCAGGAGACAAACTTACGTTACAACAATGGCAGCCCGGAGAATATTACAGATTAGATTCGTATATACTATGGAATGATACGCCTTATGTTTGTCTTACAAATCACACAGCAACTTCATTGTTTGATGATAACAGTAAAGATTGGAAAGCAGTAACAGAATGGCCAACAACAAACAAAACAGAAGCAAAAGGCTATAAAAAATTAGTAGACGATACTGTAAAGAATTATAACTATGGAGATATTTTAGAATCAGTAGATGATGTTGCTCATTTAATAATGGGTTATGAACATTATCTCGGATTAGTAGGATGGGAATTCACAGATACAGGCGAATTTGGTGATGTTATAAATTGGGAAAACTTATTAAATAAATTTTTAGAATGGCAAACAGAACAACATGATATTGGAGACTTTATCACTCTCACTCCATTACTAACTGGTGGTAGTTTCGATGCGACTTATGGTGTTGCAAGTGTAGCCAGTGAAACTTTTAAAAATTACTATAGAGTAGTAGACGCCGCTGGAAGACTTATTCCAAATACTGAAATCAATTTTCACACTGATGGTTCGAAATTAACATTCACAAGCACTGTTCCTGTTTATGGAATGAAAATGGATATAAGAGATATCGAACATGCATTTGTCGTTGACAACACTGACAGTTATGGAGATATTATATACGATTCACATTCTCATACTAGAAATCTTAGAATGCAAATTGATTGTAATCGAACAATTGATTGGGACGGAACTATGTCTGTTGATGGTTATCTTGTAAATGATAATCAATTAATACCAAACTTTGATACAATGATTGAAGATACTCGTCATTATCGAAACACTCTAGTTGACCAAGGACTATCAGTTATTAACAAGTTGAAGTCAAATCATTATGGATATACAACAAGAGTATATCTATCAAATCATGGAGTTGAAAGAGAATCACAATTAGAATTTTATAAAGGATTTTTATCTCACAAAGGAACAGACTCTAGTGTTGATAAGATTATTAATAACAACGGAAACTTTAAGAATATTACACATGATGATATATGGGCATTTAAATTAAGTGCTTATGGACAACAACCAAATGACCTCAAGATGATAAAAGATATAACGGTCAATGATATGATTACTGATCCATTCTTAATAGAATACGATATTCCACCACTTCCACTTCTTTATGATTCTACAAAAAATGACACAGCAATAAAGACAACAGGATATGTCGATGCCTCGGATGTAAACTACATCACTAGTACTCATAGTTCACTAACAGATTTAACAGGCTCATCATTATATGAAGGAGACACTGCTTGGGTACAATTTGATACAGACCGAGATTGGGACGTAGTAAGACTGAGTGAAGTAGCAGAAATAAGTTATGTTGGTGAAACTTCAGATAATCAACTCTACATTGGAGTGCTTACTGAGATAGATTCTGCTTATGATGATAAAGCAATTTATATAAAGATTTCAAGTGATGACATAGATCCTACTATAGATGGATATTATTTGCTTATATCAAATGGAACAAAAATCGTAGATGGAGTTACTATTTACGAATATCTAGTATTTGAAGAAGATTTTGAACCAGTAATTGTTGAGATAGATTCAACAACTACTAACAGCATCTTTGTTCCAACTAATGCAGATTCGGGTGTAGAAGCAATTGGTACAGTGAGCAATCCTATAATTGTTAGTGGTGAATCAGTGGTTATTGATGGTACTAGTTTTTCTTATACACCATCTGTCGTTTCAACATCTGGCATCACAATACTTGGCTCAGTAGCAAATCCAGTAGTATCTCCAGGAGAACAAGCAAGTTTTGTTATTTACAATGACGATGGATTAGTTGAGAATGGAACAAACACCACAGTCACGTTCTCTGGCACTGTTGCTACAACAACAGGTGCATTTAGTTCAACAGTGGGAGACCAAGTAACAATTGATGGTACAACATTAACTGTAGATTATAGTGCAACTAATAGTATATCATTGACTTCTACTGCTACAAAAAGTTCAACATTAACTACAGGAAATACTGTTATCATTGATGGAGTAACAAAGACAGTAGCAGATTTAACTGTTACTGGTAGTGTTACTTCTCCAGTTATGACTGCAACAAAGCCAATACAGATTAATGATGAAGTTATAGAACTTCAAAATGGAGATGACTTAGCGGCAATCATTATAGCAATCAATTTGGGCTCTACTACAGTCGTTGCTTCAAACTCTGGTTCAGATGAATTAGTACTAACAACTTCATCACCTGAGTTAGAGATGTCAAGTACTGCATTACAAGATTTAGGTCTTTCTGGTGGTACATTATATTATGATTCGAAACTAGACAACTTAGCAAACGATATTAATACAATAACTGATATTACATGTATTGTTACTGCTAATAATTTCATGACAATAGCAAGTTCTGAAACTCAAATGATTATATCAGGAACAGCATTAACTGAATTAGGTATCACAGCAGGCACGTATTTGACTAATTCTGATCCAACATCAGCAAGTGTTGTTGAACAAATAAATGCATTGAATATTCTAGGAGTGACTGCTGAAGTTATAACGGGTACAATTAAACTAACGAGTTCAAATCATAATTTAGATATAGTTGAGATAACTTCTGGTGCTATGAGTAGATTAGGATTTGCTACGACTACAATAACAATTGATGCTACAGACACAATAGTATCTGACTTAAATGCTCAAGTATTTCAAACATCAACAACTATAGCAACGAAATCTGACAGACAGGTATTAATAACAAGTTCAGAAAGTAGTATAGTTACTAGTAACATCGTAGGTAATTCTCTTTCTGATATGGGAATAACTTCAGGCACATATTCTAACACCTCGGTGTTAAGTTCTAGTGCTGTAGAGTTTGCCGCCCAAATCACTAGTGCATCTTCAATAGTTGTTGGAGTGTCAAGTGATGGTAG
>Ga0315329_10000959_pt1 | contig 11384 bp, 11 predicted proteins | sample M150032315metaG_FD_203459 | JGI IMG/M metagenome (GOLD analysis project Ga0315329, IMG submission 203459) | Ammonia-oxidizing marine archaeal communities from Monterey Bay, California, United States - M1 500m 32315 | ecosystem: Environmental > Aquatic > Marine > Coastal | place: USA: California...
CGTCGTCGACCACCCGGGTGGCCAGCCGCTCGACCAACTGTCGATCACCCAGGCCAGCCAGAGCACGGGCGTGTCCCGCTCCGAGGAGCCCACCCATGATCATCCCCTGCACCTCGTCCGGGAGGTGGAGGAGTCGCAGGGCGTTGGCCACCGCCGGACGGCTCCGCCCGACCCGTACGGCCACCTGGTGCTGGGTCAACCCGAACTCGTCCATCAACCGATGGAAGGCCGCGGCCTCCTCCAACGGATTCAAGTCGTCCCGATGGACGTTCTCGACAATGGCCTGCTCGAGGCTGTCACGGTCCTCGGCTACCCGGACGAGGGCGGGAATGGTCGCAAGACCAGCTCGGCGAGCCGCCCTCCAGCGCCGCTCGCCGGCCACCAACTCGTAACCATTCCCGGTCCGACGGACCAGAATCGGCTGCAACACACCGATCTCCTGAATCGACCTGGTCAGCTCGGCCATCTTCTCGTCATCGAACACCTGCCGAGGCTGGTAACGGTTCGGCTCAATGTCCGAGATGGCCACCGCTTCAAGGTACGCATCTCCTGCGGTACCTCCAGCCTGCGGTTCCACGTTGGTTCCCGGCACGATGGTCGCATCACCCGCTGGCGCCGGGGATCCCCCGGCCTCGGGAATCGACGTCCCACCTTCAGGAATCAACGCGGAAAGACCTCTTCCCAATCCACCCTTCTTCATGCCTGGACCTCCTCTGAGCCGTCGACCGGCCCACCGGACTCATCATTATCAAGAATTACCCTCGTATCGCGGACCGACGTCAGTGGGCCACGCAGGACCTCCCGTGCCAACTCACGGTACGCCACGGCTCCTCGACTCGTGGGGTCGTACACGTTGATGGGTTGACCGAACGACGGAGCCTCAGAAAGCCGGACTGACCGGGGGATAACCTGTCGACACACCTTGGAGCCGAAGAATGACCGGACCTCATCCGCCACCTGCTCGGAAAGCTTCGTTCGGGCGTCGTACATCACCAACGCAATAGTCGACACCTCGAGAGTTGGGTTGAGATTGGCCTTGACCAGATCCACGTTGCCGATCAACTGTCCCAGACCCTCCAGGGCGTAGTACTCGCACTGGATCGGCACCAGAACTTCGCCGGCCACCACCAGTGCATTGATGGTCAACAATCCCAAGGCCGGCGGGCAGTCGATCAGCACGATGTCGTAGTCGTCGACGATGTCCGCCAACGCCCGTTCCAACCGATGTTCCCGGCTGAATGCTGCGACGAGCTCGATCTCGGCGCCAGCCAACGCAAGGCTGGACGGAAGCAGCTCGAGGTTGGGGATGTCCGTCGTACAACGCACGTCGGCAGCCGAAGCGTGCTGCAGGATCACGTCGTAGATCGACTGCTCCAGGTCCCTCGACCTCACCCCGACACCGGTAGTGGCGTTCGCCTGGGGATCGAGGTCGACAATGAGCACACGCTGCCCATACTCGGCCATCGAGGCGCCCAGATTAATGGTCGTGGTGGTCTTTCCGACGCCGCCCTTCTGATTTGCGACGGCGATGATACGGGCTCGACGAGTTTCCAGAGTCATCTTGGGCATCATGGCCAGACTGCTGGAAAAAGACAAGCACCCTGGGGGAAAACCTCACCAGGAGTAGAATTCTCCACCTTCTGGCGATCGAATTGTTCCACGTGGAACATCCGATACCGGCCAGTAGCCCAGAAACCGGTCAACACGGGTCTTTCAGAACAGGCATCTCAGAACAGGGGATCAGCCACCTGGCGGGCAAACCGGCGGGGAAAGCGGTCCGGACAGGTCGCAGAACGAACCATCGCCCTATATCCCGGGGATCCAGGTCGATCGTCGATGGTCCATCCCCCCAGATCCCGAAGCCCCACCGCAGCCAGCCCGTCCGCCGGCCACCGGCACCCCATGTCATCAGGAGGTTCGCTGACCACCAGGACCCCCTGTTCGGCCAGCAGGGGTCCAGCACATTCGACCGTTGGACCGGGAGCAGCGAAGCTTCGGGCCGTCACCAGCGACGCTGTTCCTCGAAGCACCCCCCGGCCGGCATCGACCGCATCCGCCAACCGGACCTCAACCCGATCCTCCAGGCCCAGCTGACGTACAGCCCACTGCAGGAAGGTCACCCGTCGCTGACCACGATCCACGAGGACCCATCGCCAAGGCGTCAGCGTGGACAGGACCAGGCCGGGTACACCGCCTCCGGTTCCGAGATCCACGGCTATGGCACCCTCCGGCACGTCCCACGACGTCACAAGGTCCAGAAAACCCAAGAAGCCCGCGCTGTGCGCGGGCCCCTCGGTCGCCGCCAGGGGGGTCAGATACCCCTCAGCGACGGCCTGATCCAGAATCTGCTCAACGTTGACCATGACCTGTTGCTCGATGAACCAGTGTCCAGCGCCCTGAAAACCCGAAATCACACCAGCCAGGCCAGGTCGTCTTCCTGCTGGTTCAGCCGTCGATCAGTGAGATCACGACCCGCCGATCCGCGTCGCTACCCTCCGACGAAGTGGCCAGACCGTCGATCTCGCCCACCGTGTCGTGTACGACCTTGCGGTCAGCGGCGCCCATCGGCTCCATGGCACGGGGACGACCATCGGCCATGACCGCCTCAGCCTGTGTACGGGCAAAATCGGCCAGGAAGGTCCGACGGCGCTCGCGGTAACCGCCGATATCCACGGTCAGAGATCCGGCGGCCTGCCCATCCGAGCTGCGCTGGACGAGGGTCCGGGAGAGCTCGGTGATGGCACGAACCGTCTCGCCGCGCTGGCCGATCGCCAGACCCAGGTTGAGGCCCTGGGCCTCCACCGTCAGGCGATCCTCCTCGATCCGACTGGCCACCCGGGCCTCTAGGCCCATTCGGTCCAGAAGACCCTGGACGAACTCTTCGGTGATTCGTGCCTGCGTCTGCAGATCCATAGTCTCCATATCAGCCCTCTCCCGATCGTTCCCACGACCGTTTCCATTGGTCGACGACTTCGCCGACTCTCCATTCCGACCTCGACGGTCGGCATTCTCATCGTCATTACGACTGGTGGCGGCACCTCGGTCCCGCGACGGGGCCGTGTCATGCCGCGTCCCGGAATCCTGCTGCTGACGGCCCTGACCACGACCACGGTTGCCACCCCGTGCGTCCTCACCCTGCCGGCCTTCGCCACGCTCCTGCTGGCGATCGCCACCCTGGGAGGTGCCACGACCCTTCTGCTGATCGCCATCCTTGGACCCTTCGTTCTGACGCCCGCCGCCCTTGGACGATCCGCCACGACCCCGACCACCACTGCGGTCATTTCGTCGGTTCCGATCCCTCCGCTCCACCTTGGGGCGGGGACTGGTCGGCCGTACACGGGCTCGAAGGCGCGCCTCGATCTTCTTCAGGCCGAACATCGATCGGGAGGCCTCGACGAGAACCTCCACCTCAAGCTCGTCTTCAGCCACACCCAGTCGATCCAGAGCGCGTTCCTTTGCTTCATCCAGTGAGATACCGGTGGTTTCGATCCACTCCATGGCTCACTTCCTCCTGTTCTTTTTCTTGGCACTACGCGCGCGGGACGTTCCGGGAGGGGTCGTCCGACCCCCACCGGACCGCGCCGCCGGCGGCCTCTTGTTGGTTGTTTTGGTGTCGTCGGACGCGACATCACGCCCACGACGAGCCTTCTTCTTCGCCGGGGAGGTCGGTGACTTCAACTTCCAGGCCCGCGAGGCTCGCGAACCGGAATCGTCCGTATCGGACGCTCCATCGTCGATCTTTTGGGAATCATTCCTGCTCTTACCGGCCGTGGTCCGGCCCTTACGTGCAGAACTGCTGGTCGAAGGCTTGTTTCCAGCCTTGCCAGTGGTGTTGTTTCCAGCCTTGCCAGCAGCCTTGCCGCCACCAGACTTCTTCGTCGGTTCGGCGCTCGCCGGCATCACGACCTCGGGTTGATCCCGCCCAGGGCCGTACAGCGTGCGGGTGATGTAGGCCTGCTGGGCAATCCGGTACAGGTTCGACACCACGAAGTACACGACCAGTGCAGCATCCAGGTTGAAGGAGATCACGGGCAGGAAGAAGGGCATGACCTTCATCAGCATCTGCTGCTGCGGATTGACCGTGGCATCGGGGTTCCGGCCCCTGATCTGGCGTTGCTGGATCCACGAGCTGGCGAACACCATCAGGATCAGGACGACATAGGGCAGAGCGGACGCCAGACTCTGTGACAACGCAGTTCCGGCCGAACGGGACAGGTCGAAGCCCAGGAAGACCATCTCGGTCTCACCAGCCAGGTCGATGAACAGGTCCGATCCCGGGTCGACATAGGCCGGATAGAACGCCTGAGGACCATCGAGTGCCCCGGTCAGGACCGCCTCTGATCCGTTGGCCAGACGCCCGGCCACCCATCCGGCGCTATCGCCGATGTCGGACAACCGTCGGGTCATGCCACGCAGCACGTTGTACAACACCATGAACACCGGTGCCTGGACCAGCATCGGTAGGCAGCCACCCATCGGGTTGATGTTGTTGGCCTGGTAGAAGGCCATCATCTCCCGGTTCATGGCCTCCCGGTCGCCCTTGTACCGGGTCTGGATCTTCTTCATCTCCGGCTGAAGGTGCTGCATCTTGATCATCGACCGCGTCCCCTTGAGGGTCAGCGGGGTCACGATCACCATGACCACCAGGGTCAGCATGACGATGGCCAAGCCGTAGCTGGGCACCAGCCCGTAGAACCAAGCCAGAACGGTAGCGATCAGGTCGAACATGTGGATCCTCGGGAACCATGGCTCGAATGGGGGAGATCGGATGACCCGGACACGGGATCCCAGCCCTGACCACCCCACGGGTGACATCGACAGAGACGACCGACGATCAGCACCGACCCCCGCGTGGCCCCGCGTTGCTCGAGCGCGTCCAACGCGTAGTTCGAGCAGGTGGGAACGAACCGACAGGGGGTGGGCCGGCCATCGGCGACGCGCTGGTATCCACGAACCGCAGATCGTAGGATCCGGGCGAGAACACTGAGGTCAGAAAGGGTTTTCATAAGAAAATGATGTTGGTTGATCAACCGTCGGTGAGGGCGTCGATGGCACCCATCAGGTGTCGCTCCAGCTCGTCGTACGACGAATCGGCAGCTCCGGGAGACACCCGGACCAGGTAGTCGCCGACCGGTACACCCTGAGGGCGTCGGTCGAGGTCCACCGCGATCGCCCGCAGGCGACGACGGATCCGGTTCCGGACGACCGCCGGTCCGACGATCCGGGGAATGGCGTAGGCCACCCTCGGTCCCGATCCGTCCACCAGTGCCCCGGTGGCTCGAAAGCCGACCCGGAGCGGTCCACGGCGCACCGTGTGACCGTCACGGCGGAGCAGACGGAAGTCGTCCCGTCGACGCAACCGACCGATCAAGCCGACAGGCGGGCGCGGCCCTTCTGGCGGCGCGCGGCGATAATGGCACGACCAGCGCGGGTGCTCATGCGCTTCCGGAATCCGTGCTTCCTGGCTCGACGCCGGGTGTTGGGCTGATACGTACGCTTCATAAATGGTCTCCTGTTGGCATCAGAGGGCGTCGTCAGGAAGGGGAGCGCCCGGATGCCGTCGAGAACGGCGGGATCGGCTCGGCTGCCGATCGGACCGCGCCGACGTTCGGGACGAATCCCGGACCGGTCACGTGTCCACCACACAGGCTACGGGCGGATCGGCGGGCGCGCCAACCGTAATGGCGACGTCAATCGGAATCCTCGTCACACCCACGGCCACCCGTGCACCGGCGTGTGCCTGGTCCCGCCACCGGTCCAACCACTGCTCCAGCCAACTCCGACCCGAGTTGTCCACAGTATCCACAGACATTAGAACACCGCCGACACCCCCATGGTCCGGAGCGGTGCCTTCCCCACTGCGAAGCCCGCGTTCCGGCACCGTGACGCGAAACGGGAACTGAACAGGCGCGACGCGGGACGCGATCAGGCCGTGCGCGCCGTCATCCACAGGCTGCTACCTTGCCGCGCCCACAGCGAGGGCGGAGTGGGCCTCCACCGGCCATTTTCCGTACTTCCACGACCTTTCCACAGCAAATTCCACACCTGTGGACAACTTGATCGGAGACAGCCATGGCGGATGCGACGGTGCTCTGGGAGGCCTGTGCGGCGGCCATCCAGTCCAAGGTGTCAGACGTCGTCTGGCAGATGACGTTCAGTGCGGCCCAACCGGTGACCGCCGACGACGAGACCCTGACCGTGTCGGTTCCCAGCGTCGTCACCCTGGATCGCATCGAGGGCCGCTACCACGACCTGATCCACGACACCGTGTCAGAGGTGAGCGACGACCAGCTCACCCTCAACATCGTGGTACGACGGGACGAAATCGACGACCCCGACGACCCCGTCATCGAACTTCTGCCACCGGGTGGGCCTACCGCTAGCCGATCCGTGGCCACCATGCCATCCACCGGGATCTCCCACGATGCTCCGGCAGTCGCGCCCTCGGACCAGCACGCTCCCACCAGGGTCACCACCACGGGGAATAGCGACCTGTCGTTCGCTAGCCGTCTGACCTTCGAGGACTTCGTCGTCGGCTCTTCCAACCGGTTTGCCCACGCGGCCGCCCAGGCGGTGGCCGAGATGCCTGGCCGGTCCTACAACCCGCTGTTCATCTACGCCGAGGCCGGCCTGGGCAAGACCCACCTCCTCCAGGCCGTGGGAAACTACGTCCTCGCCTACTATCCGACCAAGCAGGTCCGGTACGTCTCCAGCGAGTCCTTCATGAACCGGTTCGTCGAAGCCATCCGCAACAAGCAGCTTCCCGAGTTCAAAGAACGCCATCGACACAACGACGTGCTCCTGGTGGACGACATCCAGTTCATGGAGGGCAAGGAAGGCCTCCAAGAGGAATTTTTCCACACGTTCAACGCGATCGAACAGGACGGTGGACAGATCGTGTTGACCAGCGATCGGCCGCCGGACGACATCTCAACGCTGGAGGACCGGCTGCGTAGCCGGTTCAAGATGGGCCTGGTCACACACATCCAGCCGCCCGACGTCGAGACCCGCCTGGCCATCCTCCGCAAAAAGTCCGAACAGGGGAGGAGCGGCATCGTGATTTCCGACGACGTGTTGTTCTTCATCGCCGAGAACATCACTGAGAACATCCGGGAACTCGAAGGTGCCCTGACCAGGATCACCGCCTACTGCAGCCTTAACCAGGAGGTATGCACCATCGATCTGGCCATCACGGTGCTGGCTGACCTCATCTCCAGCAACGCGCCGCTCATCATCACCCCGGATCTGATCCTGGATCACACTTCGAACCTCTACGGCTTCAGTCGCGAAGACCTCATCGGAGCCAGCCGGCGTCGGCCCCTGGTCACTGCTCGGCAGGTTTCGATGTACGTGTTCCGTGAACTCACCGATCTGAGCTATCCGGCCATCGGTCGTGAGTTCGGCGGCCGAGACCACACCACGGTGATCCACGCCGTCGACAAGATCACCCGTTTGATGGCTGAACGCAGGGAGATCTACGACCAGGTCTCGACCCTGACCTCCAACGTCCGGTCAGGAGACTGACCACCATGTGGACCATCCAGTGGACACCCGGTGGATTCCGATGTGGACCACCGGTGGATGACCACCATCGTGTCCACAACCACTGTCACTGTCATTCGACAGACTGTGGACAGCGGTGGATGACATGCTCGACACCATCATCCCCCTGACCTGCGATGATGGGCAATACTCCACAATCCACAGCACCTATCACTGCTACAACCTGATTAGAAAAGCGACATGGAGAAAGTAACCAGCCTGTGAAGTTCCGATGTGAACGTGACGTCTTGGATCGGGCGTTCTCCATTACCCGTCGTGCTGTTGCCGGACGGGGAGGAACCCTGCAGGTCCTATCGGGGCTTCATCTTGAGCTCCGGGGCAACACCCTGACCGTGGTGGGCAGTGACCTTGACCTCGTGGTGAGGGTCACCGTCGAAGTGGGTGGCGAACAGGACGGATCGGTGGTGTTGTCTGCCCAGCTGGGAGCAGAGATCGTCCGGGCCCTGGACAGTGGCCAGGTGGAGTTCACGGTTGATGATGACGGAGTCAGCATGGTGTCGGGTCGATCCGACTTCCGGTTGCGTGTCATGTCAGCTGAGGAATACCCACGGTTCGACGAGCCTGTTGGTGAGTCGGTGACCCTGGATGCCGGCACGGTCGCTGACGCACTCGAGCAGGTGATCAAGGCGGCGAGCATCGACGATGCTCGACAGATCCTGACTGGTGTGCTCATGGCGGCCGAGGCGGACGGGCTGCGGTTCGTGGCCACCGATTCCTATCGCCTGGCTGTCCGAGATCTACCTGGGACGGCGATCCTCGGGAGGGACCAGACCGTTCTGGTGCCGTCGCGTGCCCTGGATATGGTCGGAAAGATCCTTGGTGACGCCGAGGAACTCACCATTCGCCTGGGTGAGCGTGACGCCACCTTCGAGGTCGACGACGTCCAGGTGATGACCCGTCTGATCGAAGGCGAGTTCCCCAACTACCGGGGACTGATTCCAGACGACCACCCGAACGTGCTGGTGGTGAATCGTCTCGCCCTTCAGGAAGCGGTGCGGCGGGTCCGGATCCTGGCCCAGGAGTCCACACCGGTGCGTATGTCGATGTCAGCCGATGGGCTTGAGTTGATGGCCATCACCCAGGACGTCGGGCAGGCCCACGAGTCGGTGGACGCCAGCTACGAAGGCAAGGACCTGACCGTGGCGTTCAATCCCCAGTTCCTACTCGACGGCCTCGAGGTGAGTCCGGGTGACGAGGTGCGACTGGAGACGAGCGAGGCCAGCAAGCCCGCGGTACTCCGATCGATCGGAGACGAGCAGTTCCTCTACCTGCTCATGCCCGTGCGGGTCTCCTGACCGGCCGGATCCACCGAATCTGGCACCGCCCGGTTCGTCGAAGCCCGACGAGGCACCAACGATGACCGTCACCCGCCTCTGGTTGACCGATTTCCGGAATCATCCAGCCGTCGACCTGACCCTGGATCCGGGAGTGACCCTGGTGGTGGGTGCCAACGGGCGGGGAAAAACGAACCTGATCGAAGCCCTGGCATGGCTGGCACGGGGGACGTCGTTCCGCGGTGCACCGAGCGAGGCCATGGTGAGGCGGGGCTCGGATCTGGCGGTGGTGCGGGCCGAGGTCGACGCTGACGGACGCAAGGTTCTACTCGAAGCCGAGTTGGTGGCTTCGGGGCGTAATCGCATCATGGTTAACAGGCAGCGGATCACCCGTCTCCGGGACCTCCTCGGTCACTTCCGCACCACCGTGTTCGGCCCGGACGATCTCCGGTTGGTCAAGGGAGGTCCGGGGGAACGACGTGGCTGGATCGACGACCTGCTTGTTGACCTCCATCCCCGTCATTACGTACTCCGCACCGACCTCAATCGCATCCTTCGCCAACGGAACGCCCTGCTCAAACAGGCCAGAGGACGTCTGTCTGCCGACGTGGCGTCCACGTTGGACGTGTGGGACGCCCAACTAGTCGAGACCGGAGAAGGCCTCGCCCGGGCCCGGTGTGAGACGCTGAGTTCGCTCGGCCCGATGATCGACGACCTCTCCGATACTCTCACTGGTGGACGGAGCACGTTGGCCCTGCAGATGGTGGACCAGTGGTCCTCGGCCGGTCTGTCTGCTGCACTGGCCGAGGCCCGCACCGACGACGTGAGGCGGGGGGTGACCACGGTGGGTCCTCATCGCGATGACATCCTCGTGTCGCTCGACGACATGCCGTCCCGTACCCATGCGTCCCAGGGCGAACAACGATCGATCGCCCTGGTTCTTCGCCTCGCCGGACATCGCCTGGTGGCCGACTGGACGGGGTCCGATCCGATCGTCCTCCTCGATGACGTGTTTTCCGAACTCGACCCCCGCCGGTGTGCCGCTCTGGTGGACCTGCTGCCGTCGACTCAGGCGGTGGTGACCTCGGCTGGCGAGGTACCCGACGGCGTGGAGGCCGGAGTGGTCCTGCGCCTCGACGATGATGGGCTCATCACGGAGCGTGGCTCGTGAAACCCGAGCGGGGGCCGGTACCTCTTCGGCGGAGCCTGGAGCGACTACTGGCTGGCATGGGAGCGCCCAAGATCGACGACACCATGGCGATTATCGATCAGTGGCCGGAGATCGTCGGCGAGCGTCTGGCTGAGCGAATCGAGGCGGTCGCGGTACGTGGGTCCGAACTCCTGGTCGCTGTCCACGACCCGGCATGGGCCAGTCAGGTGGCGTGGCTGGAGGTCCAACTCCTGGAACGGATCGAGGCCCTCGTCGGACCGGGGCGGATCACCTCGGTCCGGGTCCGCGTCGAACCTCGGGAGACCCCCTGATCTGCCCGTGGTCGGGCCTCACGGAGGGACCTCCGGTCCGTGGAGTCGACGCCTCGGGCTGGTAGTCTGGTCGGACCGTGAAGATGCCCTCTGACCTGCGGTTTTGTACCGTTCTGACTCGTATCACGGTACCTTCCTCCCCCGCCCCGACCATTGCAGGGGAGTGGTTCTGATGACGACCGCCGAGACTTCCTACAGCGCAGCGGACATCACCGTCCTGGAGGGCCTCCAGGCCGTCCGGAAACGACCCGGGATGTACATCGGATCGACTGGTCCGACGGGCCTCCACCACCTCGTGTGGGAAGTAGTGGACAACTCGGTCGACGAGGCCATGGCTGGCCACTGCAGTGTGATCGAGGTGACACTCCACGAGGACGGATCGTGTGAGGTCTCCGACGACGGTCGGGGGATTCCGGTCGGCCTCCACCACCAGTACGAGGACCTCACCGCTGCCGAGGTGGTGCTCACTGTGCTCCACGCCGGGGGGAAGTTCGGCGGCGAGGGCTACAAGGTGTCGGGGGGCCTCCACGGTGTGGGCATCTCGGTGGTCAATGCCCTGTCGAGCCGGGTCGAGGTGGAGATCGACCGTGACGGCAGCCGGTACTTCATGGATTTCGTGGAGGGTGGTCGTCTGGAGACCCGTCTCACGGTGACCGGCGACTCGCCTGAGGGGCGTACCGGCACCATGGTCCGCTTCTGGCCCGACGGGACGATCTTCGACGAGACCAGCTTCCGGTTCCAGACCCTGTCCGAGCGATTCCAGATGATGGCGTTCCTGAATCGTGGACTGCGGATCCGTCTGCGCGATGAGCGGGTGGACGAGAGCCACGACGAGGTCGACTACCAGTACGAGGGGGGCATCCGCGACTTCGTGGCCCACGTGAACGCCTCCAAGGAGTCACTGTTCGCTGAGGTGGGCTACATCGAGGGCATCGAGGACGGCCAGGAGGTCGAGGTGGCCTTCCAGTGGAATACCGGGTTCAACTCGGACGGCCTCCACTCGTTCGCCAACGGCATCAACACCCTCGAGGGTGGTATGCACGAGGAGGGTTTCCGGAGTGCCTT
>Ga0315329_10000963_pt1 | contig 11371 bp, 10 predicted proteins | sample M150032315metaG_FD_203459 | JGI IMG/M metagenome (GOLD analysis project Ga0315329, IMG submission 203459) | Ammonia-oxidizing marine archaeal communities from Monterey Bay, California, United States - M1 500m 32315 | ecosystem: Environmental > Aquatic > Marine > Coastal | place: USA: California...
CATATAAAGAATGTTCTAATCCAAATGATCCAGAAGATAAATCTTTGTGTATAATGGTACAGGATGATTCACCATTTGATGGTGCGGTAGTCAGATATACAACATTTAAATTAGTAGAACAGGAATTGACGGGAGATGATATAGCTTGTCAATATGAATATGAGTTTGAAGTTGCGCCACATGATTTGGGTCACGAAATTTCAGATGAAGATGGTCAAGCATTTGAGCAACGATTGGGAGAATGGGTGATAGAAATTATACAAACACAAATGGACAAACATGCAGCAGCGGATAGAGACAATAATACTAAAAAATCTACTACATAATGAAGAATATGCGAGAAAAGTTTTACCATTTCTCAGCAAAGAATATTTTGTAGAACATGCAGATAAATTGTTGTATGGACAAATAGATTCTTTTATTAATAAATACAATAATTTACCTACTAAAGAAGCATTAGTTATTGAATTGGATGGTACATCATTAAAAAATGAAGAGTTTGAGGATGTAACTGACCTATTAACTTATGTAGAGGAGCAAAATAATGAGCAACCGGATACTCAATGGTTATTGGAAACAACAGAAAAATTCTGTCAAGACAAAGCAATATACAATGCCGTTGTCAAGTCGATTAAAATATTGGATGAACCCGAAAAATCTCAGTCTGACAAGGGTGCGATCCCTGAGTTGCTTACCGATGCACTTTCTGTTAATTTTGATCCTCATGTCGGCCACGATTACCTTTTGGATTCTGATGATCGTTATCTTTTTTATCATAGGACTGAAAAGAAAATTCCTTTCGACCTTGACTTTTTTAATAAAATTACTCAAGGGGGATTATCTACTAAAACATTAAACATTGCTCTTGCGGGAACAGGTGTTGGTAAATCTCTGTTTATGTGTCATGTTAGTTCCAGTGCTTTATCACAGGGTAATAATGTTTTGTATATTACATTGGAAATGTCAGAAGAACGAATTGCGGAAAGAATAGATGCAAATTTGTTAAATATTCGATTAGATGATTTGATCAGTTTACCTAAAAAGATGTATGAAAAGAAAATGGAAGACCTCAAGGGCACGGTTAAAGGTCGATTAATTATTAAAGAATATCCTACAGCTGCGGCGAGTACAAATCATTTTAGGGCATTATTGAATGAACTAAATCTTAAGAGAAATTTTAAACCAGATATAATTTTTGTTGATTATATTAATATATGTTCTTCAGCGAGAATTCGACCAGGACAATATGTTAATTCGTATAGTTATATAAAATCGATTGCAGAAGAACTTCGAGGATTAGCAGTAGAATTTGATGTTCCTATTATGTCCGCTACACAAACGAATAGAGCAGGGTTTCAAAATACAGATGTTGGTCTTGAAGATACTAGTGAGAGTTTTGGACTTCCCGCAACTGCCGATTTTATGTTTGCTATTATTAGTAATGAAAACTTAGAAGAAGCAGGACAAATATTAATCAAACAGTTAAAAAATCGATATAGTGATATTACCTCAAATAAGAAATTTTTAGTTGGAGTTGACAGAGCAAAAATGAGACTTATTGACTTAGGAGATGCTTCACAGTCAGATTTAGTTGATACTGGTAAAGAAGAAATAGAAGATGTTCCAGTATTTGATACACCTTCAAAGAAAACGAAAAAGGATTTCGGGGAGTTTAAATTTGAATGATGATAAAATTGTAAATCTAGAAAAATATAAAGCAGAAAGAACAGAAAAAAGAAAAAAAACAGAACAGAGTCGATCTGTTCCTACCCTCATGGCATTCTTGCCAAATGAGTATTACATTTTCCCTGAAATGGGGTTAATGATCCATGTCCTATTTCTTACGGACAAAAGCATACATTATGACAATCAAGCAGTTTATGTGATGGAAGACCAGTACGGCAATATATTTGCCGATGTGGTTGAAGAAGAAACTTGCGAAGGATGGCATGAACTTCACAAAGATGTATTTATGGAAGCCGCAGGAAAAATTGAACCACCAGAACCTGAAGCATCTTAAAGGTGTGTAGTATTATAAATATATCAGTAAATTCTATTTAAAACCTAAGGGAATAAATGAAAACATTTATCAATTTTTCTGAAACTCAATCCTTTTTAGATGATCTGCTAGAATATAGCATACATGAACCAAAATATGGTGCAGGTGAACAGGTAGTTGTTAAAACAAAAAAAATTGATACTGTAGCTGAACTTTTAGGCGTTAAAATAGATGGATCAACCATTTTAACAAAAGCAAAACCCACTTCTACTGCAATAGAAGTAAAGGTGGGGGGTGGAGGAGATCAAGAAGTATATTTAGAAGTTGGTGGTAAAACATTTGTTCTTAGAGGAGCCGCTGCTACAATCAAAAACTATTTTAATGGTTATAAAGACGGTACGGGAATAACATGGAAAGCAGATTCAATAGAAACTGCTCAATGTTTGGGACTTTATTATGATGCAGATGCTGCATTAGCAAAAATAGGTAAAGCAGGTGGTACACCATCTAGTAGTGTTACATCTTCAATTAAGTCGGAAATAAAGTCAGCTTTCGGAGGTAGTCAAGATTGGGATAGTGGTGGAGTAGCAAAAATTACATCCAAACTTGATGATATTAGTTTAGGTGATATGAATTTACTTTTGGGATTAGCTGCAGGAATGCAACTATTCTGGAAATCAGTAGGAAAACCAGCACTTGGAACGGCTTATATAACTCATGGTGCAATTAAAAGTTATTATTCCGCAGAAGAAAATAATCCGACTATTGAAGTTAGAGGATCAAAGGCTAATGCGGCAGATGTTATTATATCTAATGTGTCTTCTGATAAACTACTTTTAGCAATGAAAAAGGGAAAAGTTGAATATGATAACAAATCAACTTGTTCTATAGTAGATTCAGACATTAAGTTTCTCCAAGTTTCATTAAAGAAGGCAAAAGGTGCAGCACAACTTGGTAAGATTACTGCAATGTTACAGTCAAAGTACAACTTACCCAAATATGAAGTAATGTTAAAAACCTTATTAGATGAAGGATATTTAGATGAGGGATTTAAAGATTTTTTTTCTGGTGTTTGGAAAAAAATAAAAGGGTTTGTGGGTAAACTTAAAGGTTGGGTAAAGGGACTAACTAAAAAGTTTTCAAAGACATTTGATAAAAAAGTTAAAGGTGATTTAAATGATCTTCAAAGACAATTTGATAGAATGCCAGGACCGAAGGTTAATCTAAAGGAAGCCTTTAAATTTGATGAACAAGGATTTATTTGTGAAGGATTAAATTCAGAACTGGCAAAATTAGATGTTGCAAAATTAAATATAGTCAGAAAAGGAATCGAAAAACGGTTAAGTAATTTTGCAAAAGATGCTAGTTCACCAGTATTTTCTTACAAAAAAACAGGTAGTTTAAATAGCGGTGTTATAAAGGATGTAGGAGATATATTTAAACTGTTTTCAAATTATACGGGTGTTTATGTTTTCAATGAGGTTATTTCTGCTAATTTAGGAGATATGAACAAATTAAAAAAAGAAATGATTTCAATGCAAAAAGAGATGTTATTTGGTAAGACCACACTTCCAGTATGGAAAGTATATGGAATTGGTGGAGGGGGTAATCCTTGGGAAAATTTACAAGGAGCAAAAGAATTTGAAGAAGGGAAAGAATCGTCTTTTGCGGGTTTAGTTGGTGCTGTGTGTGGATTCCATGCCAATAGTACTGATGGAGGAAATTATTATGCACTTGAAAGTTCTTTTTTGTATAGTGTAGATCCCGAAGGAATACCAACATATACTTTAAATCGTATGGGAACTAATCAAGGAGGTTCAAATTTTTCTTTTGTTTTTGAGGGAGCAACTACTATTGATTCTAAAAAGTTTATATCCAAATATGGAAAGGCAAGTAAATAGTGTTTGCATTTAATTCTTTCCTAACTGAACAGAAAAATCTTCACATGGAGCACCTTGAAGATGAGATATTAAATGGTGGAGTGGCTGGAACAAGGGGAGCATTAAATTTCCTTCAAGGTTTACGTGATATGTTAGCGGGCAATGCTTCATCCTCTGTGAATGTTACAGTAAAATGGGATGGGGCCCCCGCAGTATTTGCTGGTATTAATCCAGAGAATGACCGATTTTTCGTAGGAACAAAGGGAGTATTTGCCAAAAACGCAAAGATAAATTATACTGAAAAGGATATAAATTCAAACCATTCTGGTGGATTAGCATCAAAACTTAAAGTTGCTCTCAATGAATTACCCAAGGCAAATATAAAAGGTGTTTTACAGGGTGATATGATGTACACGGACGATGATTTAAAAACTGAAACTATTGATGGTGAATCTTATATAACTTTTCAACCAAATACAATTGTTTATGCTATACCGAAAAAATCTAAATTGGCGGCCAAAATCAAGTCCTCTACTATGGGAATCGTATGGCACACTACTTATAGTGGCAATACGATGGAGGGCATGACCGCCTCTTTTGGTGTAAGTTCAGGAGCGTTTAGAGAAACTAGTTCAATATGGCAAGCAGATGCAAAATTTCAAGATACATCTGGAAGTGCTACTATGACAAAAAAAGAAACGGGAGATGTTACTAACATATTAAGTGATGCGGGAAGGTTATTTCAACAGTTAGATTCTCATGTTTTAGGAATGATTGCAAATGACTCTCAAACAGGGGAATTCGTAAAAGCATATACTAATAAGATGGTAAGACAAGGACAAAAAATAACAAATGTAAGAAAACATACAGCGGGGTTGATTACATTTGTATATGATAAGTTGAAAGCAGACATTGATAAAGTAAAAAGAGAAAAAACAAAGAAAGAAAAAAAAGTAGTGATGGATAAATATGTTGGATTTCTTAGGAAAAATGCTAGTGAATTTGTCAAAATATTTACGATGCAAAATTTACTTATTGACGCAAAATTAATAATTATTCGTAAGTTAGAGAAAGTCAAATCTATAAAAACTTTGATGAAAACATCTACAGGATTTAGAGTAACTGCTCCAGAAGGATTTGTTGCTATAGATACTCTTAAGGGTGGAGCAGTTAAATTAGTTGATAGAATGGAATTTTCAATGCAGAATTTCAATGCAGCAAAAAATTGGGATAAGTAAATGAAAAAATTTAAAGAAACGAATGAAATATTATATGAGAGATCAAGTCAAGATAAATTAGCTCTTGATTTGGCTCTTCTTGATGAAGCAGATGGTGATATGTGTAGTATTCCAATAGATCAATTAAAATCTAAAGTAATGCGTAATAGACACAAAAAAATGTGTGGAACATCAAAAAAACAAAAAAAGAGTATCTGGCCAAAGGCATCACATAAAGCAGCTGGAGGAAGAGATAAATTATATAATAGTGTTGAAGAAGGAACGGATGACAATTTAGTAGTCTTAATACGAGATATTGCTTCTCAAATGATAGGAGCTATTAAAAGGGGCGATATAAGAAAATTAAAAGGTCTTTATAAAAATTTAGGGAGGGTTATTAAATGAAAAGTTTTAAAAGTTATCACGAAGGCTGGTTTTCTAAAAAAGATCCAGAAGATGAAGAGGAACAAGAATTACAAGACCTTGGTATGAAATCATCCGGCAGAGGAGGTTGGTCTAAAAGAGATCAAGAACGATATAATGATCTCTGGATGAAGATGCACAAAAAAGGAAAAACACCAACAATGTCACCGCCTAGTGTACATGGCGATGATTCTTGGGCTACTAAAACAACTAAGTTACATAAAAAACTTAGGTTAACTAGAAAAGATCATCCGAGTGTACTTTCATGAAAACATTTAGAGGATATTTAAGAGAAGCAAAAACGAATCCAGCATGGACACAAAGTTTGTCAACAATGCTATTTGATCTACCAAGAAAAGAACTAACAGATGCTAAGATACCAATTTCTCCTTCTATTTTTTCAAGAATTTGGCCTGAAGCAATCCGTTCGACAGCATTTCATGCAACAGATCAAGATGGTCTTAAAAAATTAAAAGGACTGCAAGGAGGAAAAAGAACAGTTTCTGCATTCTATAATGCGAATATGGGTATTGTTATCGATGGTATCAAGACTGGTGGAGGGTATATTGTAGAAATAGAAGGAGATGTTCTTATTGCAATGCCAGATGATCTTTCAAGTCAACCAGATAAGTCAGGTAGAAGATGGACGGATATGGGTACTATGGAACGTGTTGGAAAAGCTCTTGGGCCCAATTCAAAATTTTACAATGATTTATATGAAATGATGTGTGATGTGTTTATGAAATATAAAGAACCAATAATTAAGAGTATGGGAGTACAGAAACCGCAAATCAGCTCAATCAATCGTGAATGGGAAATGTTGGGTGAAGACGCAGATGGGAAAACAAAAAGCTTGATTATTAGAGATTACATTGATGGCATGGAAAAGATCATGAAGAAACATTCTGGAACTTTACGTAAAGTATTCACAGATTATGTAAAGTCTAGAGAATTAAAATCTGATCCTGATTCTGGTGAGAAAGCAGCTTGGGATGAATTACTTGTCAATAAATTCAAAATTAAAAAAGTTCATGTTGGTGAAGAATATGCACCAGATTTTGAAGGTGATAAAGATATACACGGATTACCAATTCAAACCTGGGATTCAAATAATGATTTAGCAAAACATATTTCTAGCATTGTAAAAAAGAAAAGATGAAATCATTTAAAGGATATTTAATAGAAAGAGGAACTAGTTTATCAGATTTGATATTCCTTCCAAGAATATCGGAGTATAACCGATTGATGATTCCTATATCCTCATCTATGTATAAAAGAATTTGGCCAGGAACACTTAGAGCAACAGTATTTCATACAACGGATGAAAAAGGTGTTAAGAAGATAGCAAGACTTCAAGGAAAGAAAAGTCAAATATCTGCATTTTTTGAAATGCAATCTAGATATATGGAAATTGGTGTTGCAACTCAAGGTGGTGTTCATTCAGTATTAGAGATGGATGCCGATGTTCTTCTGTCTGCTAAAGGTGATGTGATGAGTCATTTAGACCAAAGTGGTAGAAGGTGGACATCTATAGCTGATCTTGAAGAAACTTCTAGGTTCACAAATTTTGGTAAAGTACTGAAAGACCTTGAAACAATGTTCTCAGCTTTAGTTGAGAAACACCTTTCCAGAGGCGAGTTTCAAGATTTTTCAACAATATTTCAACTTTGGGCAATGGCAAAGAGAAAAGTTGACAGTAAAACATTGAGTGTGATAATAAAAGATTATATGGATGGAATGGAAAGTGTTATCAAGAAAAACATCAAAACATTTAGTGATGTCATGTTGGGTTACGCAAAGAAAAGATCAACCGATTATTCGTGGGATGAACAAGTAGTCAATAACATTAAAGTTAAGACTGCTCATTTCTTTAAACTAAAACTACTAAGAGGCGAAAATTCTTTGTCAGAAGAACAAGTAGAATTAATGGAATTTGCAGAGTCTAAAGGGTGGTCAATAAAAATGTGGGATGCGGCTATAGAGTTAGAAGCATACACACGACAAGTTGCTAAAAAGGAATTAGGAAAATGAAATCATTTACACAACATTTAAAAGAAGCAAAGAAGTGGGAAGGTGATGAAATGCCGAAACCGCCCAAGGATATTACCAAATATTCTGCGGGTGATTTAGCAAAGTATTCATTACATGGCTCTCCAAAGTATGCATATGCGGAATTTCTTTATATGGATGATACCTATTCAGGAGTAAATTCCGGAAACATAAAGGGTCCAGATGGTCGAATTCATGATGAACATCAAAAACCTACAGCGGTGTATATGACTGTTATTGGCCCAGAGCCAGGCGGTTTCTTATATCCTAAAGGTGCTTTTTATGTTGGACATGATAGAGTAAATGCTGTAGGAGATGTTGTTATGGGATGGGCAGGAACCGCAAGATTAGTAACTTATGATAAAAAAGAAGCAATACAATATATTAAGAAATTTGGTAAAGCAAGTATTCAAAAGAAAGTAATTGATAAAGGTTCAAAAGGTTGGAATCAATGGCCTCCTACTTATGATTTAACAGGAGACTTTAAAGGTCAGGGTAAAGGTAGTAAAATTAAAAAAATTAGTAGTTTAGATCAGGCGAAATAATGAAAACAGCAGTATTTGCATTTGGGAGATTCAATCCTCCTACTATCGGACACGAAAAATTGATAAATGCAGTAATTGCAGTTACTCAACGTGAAGGTGGAACCGCCTTTATTTATGGTAGTCATACTCAAGATTCAAGAAAGAATCCTCTTACTCATAAACAAAAGATGAGGTATTTGAAAGGGATGTTTTCAAATAAAAAGAATATTTTTCAAAGTAGATCAACAATAAAGAATCCACTTGAAGCAGCAGATGAATTAAGTGGAAAATACAATAAATTGATAATGATAGCGGGTAGTGATAGAGTTTCAGAGTTTAAATCTTTACTAAATACTTATAATAGGAAATCAGGTGGCCACGGATCATATGACTTTGAAGAAATAGAAGTAAAAAGTGCAGGAGAACGGGATCCAGACGCAGATGGAGCATCTGGAATGTCGGCATCTAAGATGAGGAAAGCAGCAACTCAAGGAGATTTTGATGCATTTCAAACTGGTGTATCAAATCAATTAAATGAGAAAGATAAAAGAAAAATGATGAATGAAGTTAGAAAAGGATTAAAATTAGATGCAATCCTTGAAGGAATGAAGCGTCGTAGAGGTATACAAAAACCGGTTGAAGACGAAAATATCGACCTTAAGGATGCAAATGAATTATCATGGCAAGGATATGATACTGTAAGTTTATCTACATGTAATGAAGCATATGAATTATTCGATGAGATTGTTAATAGTGTGGGTGAAGGTACTTTCACTAAACCAGAATTAGCATATCTTAAAGAATCGTTAATTTTAGTTGATAATTGTCTTACTATTACACAAATACCGGGGACACTGGTAGATAAACAAGATGTACAAAATTATATGGAATATTCTGATAAAGCAATAAAATTATTGGAGTCTGTTGGAAAACGAACAGGAATACCGTTTAACTATTCATTTTTGAACGAACTTCAAGTTAGTATGGCCAATGAAACCATACAGAAAAAATCATTTACACAATTTTCAGGAGAAATGTATGGCGTCTGATAGCCTATTAAGTGTAATTCAGGGTCTTGTTAAGAGAGAGGATCGGATTGCAAAAAAAGAAGATAAAGTAGCTAAAGAAAAATTAAAAGCTGAACAAGAACCGGATGAAGATGAGGATGAAGATGAGGCTCCAGTAGGAGATCAAGATAATCCAGAAACAGAGCCAGAACCTGAAGCTGAGCCTGAAGCAGAACCCGAAGCGGAACCTGAAGCGGAACCTGAAGCAGAACCCGAAGCGGAGCCAGATGATGGTGCCGGTGATACTAAACCAACTGGCCCCGATCCTGTTTTAGTTCAACAAGTAACTAATGCTGTTATGGGTCAAATTATGCAAATGATGCAAGATGCAGAAAAAGAACAAAAAGACGCGAGTAAAAAAGAAATTAAATTATCTGGAAAAAAAGAAAAAGTTGATACTAAACCAAAAATGGAATCAAAAAGAGAGAGAAAATCTTTTAGAGAGGCTATTCATCTTTCCGTTACTAAAGGTACACCATTATCAGAAGGTTATGAACAAGAAGTTCTGGACATTCTTGAAGATGAAGGTATAGATGGTCCTTTAGGATATGAACCATTCTTTGAAAAAGGAAAATTGTTTGTAGAAAAAGGATCAGAAAAGGAGGCTGCGAAAGTACTTAAACGATCTAGAGATATTCGAAAAGTTCCTAAAATTGTTGGAGAATCATTAGAAGAAGAGGATAAAAAAAAGAAATATCAAGCTTTTGTTTCTGTTATGTTAAAGAAGTTCGGTGTAGAAAGTCCTGCCGAATTAGAAGGTGATAAGAAAAAAGCATATTTTGATGCATTAGATAAAGGTTGGGATGCCGAAGGCGAAGAACCAGAACCAGAAGATAAAAAAAAAAGTGAAAATCTCGACCTCGAAAAGCAAGTAACTGAAAACGTTTTAAAAGAGGCAAGTGTAGATGCTTTCGCTGCAGGATTAGCTACAGCTGGTGGATTATGGGCACTGAAAAAGGCCTGGGATAAATGGGGAAAAACATCTAAATTAGCAAAATTTGTCAATGCAAAAAAGTATAATGCAGATGTAGCGCAAAAAACAAGAGATGATGAAATTGATAAATCGAACAAAGCAGATGCAGACGCGCACGACTTAGAAAAAAAGAGCGGTGGATCACCAGAGGATGCTCAAGCTGCATTTGATCGATCTGTCGAAAAGGTTGGGATCAAAAAAGCTCAAGCTGTTCCCGGCTATGAAAGACATCCTGATGATGATACAAAAGTTATTCCTTCGGATGAAGCAGATAAGATAAGAGCAGATAAGAAGAAGGAGCGAAAACAGGATGCTAAAGATATGGATAATCCTGATACGCAACAAAGTTATAAAGATAAGCTGAAGAAAAAAGCAGACGCTGAAAAAGAAAAAAAGCAAAAGAAAAAAGTAAGCTCAATGCCAAAATCTGCAGCTGATATAAAAAATTCAAAAGAAGGAGTCAAAATGACAGAACCAAATATTGAAGAAGCATATTTCAAGGTGAGTATTCCTAATATGCCTACTATTTACATTGAGGGTGGAGGAGAAGGATCTGTTAGAAAATCTCTAAAAGGTACATTGAAATCTGACGCACTTAAGAGTATTACAATCACGAAAATTAAAAAAGGTGAAATGTTAAGAACATTTAAAGCTGATATGAAAGAAGATTCAAATGAACTTAATGAAAAAGGTACGGCATATCCAGCGACTATAGACACCCTGAAAATGATAGTGAAAGATAAACAAAATCAAGTAGTTATGTTCAAATCGGGATCGGCTAGAGTTGATAGTTTTAGTGCATCCGCAATGGTTCAAGTATATGATGCTTTAAAACCAAAATCTAAATCGACATTTGAAAAAATGATAAAAAATAAAGCCGGATTTCTTAAATCTCAGGAATTTGCATTAAAAATGACAGAAGAAACGTTTGCTGGCTTTTGGGCAAGCATTAAGGATAGATTTGTTAAAATTGAAGAAAGTAATGAATTACAAGCTATTATGGCCCTAGATGATGTAGGTATAAAGGCTGAAATCAATCGTAAAGGTCAAGTTGTTATTAAGAAAAAAGATAAAAAGAAAGCACAACGAGCATTTGAAAAATCTTTCAAGAAGGGTGGATGGCCTCCTCTTAAACTAGAGGATGCACGTAGTGCCTATGATGTTGTTTCAAAGGCACGGTCTAAACTTACAGAAGCTTATGATACTCATGCTGCAAATGAGTTAAGACTTTATATAGAT
>Ga0315329_10000965_pt1 | contig 11356 bp, 8 predicted proteins | sample M150032315metaG_FD_203459 | JGI IMG/M metagenome (GOLD analysis project Ga0315329, IMG submission 203459) | Ammonia-oxidizing marine archaeal communities from Monterey Bay, California, United States - M1 500m 32315 | ecosystem: Environmental > Aquatic > Marine > Coastal | place: USA: California...
TGATCATTACCGGCATATCTTTGCTTATCGTTTTCAACTTTGATTTGCTTTTTGGGCTGCTGGTTAACTTAACAACTGAATGGAGTCAGCCACTATTGAGCCTGTTTATCTGTATTTTCGCGGCATGGATATGGCGACGAAACGAAACTCTCTCTGAAATTAAGCAGGGTAGTCCAGAGATAGAGCAGGGACTATTCTGGAAAGTTTGGCCTTTTTATGTGAAGTTTATTTGTCCCGTCGCTATTCTTGCGGTTTATTTTCAATAGTTGTGCTTTTAGATTAGCGGCTCCCAGCAATTAGTTGGCGAAGTGGCTACAAGGTCATTACAGGTTTGCTAGTCTCGAATTACACGCAGAGGTAGCCTGATAAAAAACTGACTACCAGCATTTTTCTGTGATTCAAAAGTGATTTCACCGCCTAGCTTTTCAACCATGCGCTTTACAATCACTAAACCTAGCCCTGTGCCTTGTGGATCTTTTTCGACGGCTTCATCTTCACGTGAAAATTCCTGAAATAGTCTCTGCTGGAACTCTTTACTCATCCCACGCCCTGTATCTTGAATTGAGATTTCAATTCCTAGCCTGCGGTGAAAATAAATGGCTTTATACGCCAAGAGTATGCTTCCTTTCTCAGTGTATTTAATGGCGTTTGTTATTAAGTTAATAAGGATGTGCCGTAGTCGGGATTTATCTGTTTGTACAAGAAGGTTTGCTGAAGCAAATTGGGTCTCTAAGGCCAGCTCTTTCTCTATTGCTGAAGGTGACATCAGGTTCTTGATCTCCCCCAGAAAATGAGACATCTCTACTAATTCAAACTCTGGCTCGAAACTATCCGACTCCAGTTCGGCCATTTCCAATAAGTCATTAACTAAGCTATGCAGATGATCGCTCTGCTTGATGACAGTCGTCATATGCTGCGTGGTCGCTTCATCCAACTTTTCCGATTGTGCAGCCATTAGTCGTTTTGAATTTGACAGAATAAGATGAACAGGCGTTAGAAACTCTCTCGATACATTTTTTAGGAAATCTGCTTTGGCTTTGGTTTCCATGCGCGCATCAGTGAGTTCATCCCTTTTTGAGCGGATAAATTCAGCCATTGCTAGTAGCAGAAAGATTCCAGCGGTAATTGCCAGCCCTTCTCCAACAATAGAAGACGATGCCGCGCGCTCAGCGAATTCGAGTTTGTAGATCAAAATAGTACTGTAGGCCAGGATGATGAAAACCCAGGACGTCACTAGGTATATTGCTGATTTAGAACCCTGGATAGCTGTTATGAAAGCCATGATTAATACTGTAAATACAATTAACAAAGCAATTATCATCAGCGGTAATGCATTGTCACCCGTAATTTGTTGGAAGGGGATGATCACATAATATAAACCCAGAGGGATCATTGCGTAGGTTAAGAAGCGGAGTACAATGTTTGCTGAATCCCTATAGCGATGCTCGAACTTTAGAGCTCGACCAATAATACAAAGGCTAGAGGCTAAGGCAGAGGCGGAAACCAGAGATATTCGAGTATTAGCTTCTACGCTCTCTGGCCAGAACCAGATACGGCCCAAACCTGTTTGGGCTAGCAGGAAAATAAGTGCTCCGGAGAAGAACAGCCCAATACCAAAAAACAAGGGTTCTCTAGTATAGCTATAGAGAATCAAGGAAACGCAAAAACAAATCAGGAATACAACTATCAACGCACCATTAAAGACCAATTCACTTTGTTGATGTGCGGCAAGTAGAGAAATGGTTGTTAATGTTAACGGTACCTCGACACCAATAGACGATACTGCTCTAAAGAATATTTTCGTTTGCCCGCCTTCATTAGCAATCTCGAAAGGGATAACTGGGATTCGGTAAGGGTAGTCAAGCTGGGAGAGAGGGATGGTATCTCCGGCCAGGGATGTGCGTACAACCTGCTTGTCTTGGACAAAATAAAACTCAAGCCGATCGATAACGGGAGAATCAAGTGCCAGCACTAAATCTTCGTCCAGCATGTTTTTCCCAGATAGTACAAGACAGAACCAGTGCGCTGATTGTGACAACCCCAGCGTGGGTATGGATTGCGTTGAGCGTTGCCACTCTATAGGGCCAGCCAATATATCTTCAATAGTAAGCTCGTGCCCGGTGTCTTCATAATAGTCTAGATAGGGGCCTAAATTGACTGGGAGTTGGTTCTGGGTGATGTTGAGCTCAGCCGCAGATGCGCCGTAATAACTGAGCAGGCAGCAGGATAAGAAGAGCAATAATCTGCTGCTCAATGGTTTAACTATGGTGGTTGCGATGGAAGAAAAAATCAAAAAAAGCCCGGTCTCAACACAAGTAGTGCGAATCTATTAAAACTTACTCGGTGCATTATATGTCAAGCACTCTCTTTTTATGGGTAAGAACTGAGTCCTTACGGGAAAATTTCGGCAGATGTTGACTAAAACTGGGATACATGTGAAGTTTTCTGTCTAATTTTGCACCTGTCCAAGACCAGAGAGCTTTTATGAACTACCACTTCACTGTTAAGGCCGGCCTGATAGCGATACTTGCTGCTTTTTTTGCTGTATCGTGCTCTGAGCCTGAAGATATCAACTTTACCGCAGCCGGAGACGGTATGAATGAGGCAAGCCCATCAATGCAAGTGATGGATTCATCGATGAACCCTTTTTTTCAAGAAAGCTCTCTCTATCTAGGCTATCCGCCTTTTGATCTCGTTGAAGATAAGCATTATCTGCCAGCATTTGAGAAAGGTATGGCTGAACAGCTCGCGGAACTTGAAGTCATTTCTCTGCAGTCGGAAGCGCCAACTTTCGACAATACTATCGTACCACTTGAATTGTCCGGGCAATTATTGAACCGGGTAGCTACTGTGTTTTTTAGTATGTCGAGTGCGCACACAAATGATGAGATAAAGGCCTTGGAGCAAGAGCTGGCGCCCCAGCTGGCGGCGCATAATGACAGTGTTTTTCTGAATCCCAATTTGTTCATTCGAATTCAGGCCTTGTACGAGAACAAAGAAGAATTACAGCTCCACCCTGAATCATTGAGGCTGTTAGAGCAATATCAGGTCGATTTTGTGCGGGCTGGTGCTGCACTGACAATCGAGCAACAAGAGCAGATGAGGGGTATCAATGGTCAGATAGCGGTGTTGGAAACCCAATACAAGCAAAATGTATTGAGTGAGGTGAACGATCTGGCGATAGTGGTGGATTCACGTGAGGAGTTAATGGGCTTGAGTGAATCGCTTATTGCTGCGGCAGAAAATGAAGCGGCCTCCCGTGATATGCAGGGTAGATTTGTTATACCGTTATTAAATACTAGCGGACAACCTGCTTTGTCTAGCTTGCAAGATAGGCAGCTCAGGGAACGAATTCATCGCGCATCCCTATCCAGGGGGAGTAGAGGAGGTGAGTTTGATAACAGAGAAATTCTTTCTGACATACTTCGTTTGCGGGCCGAACGGGCACAGTTACTGGGCTACTCCACCCATGCTGAATTCGTATTGGAAGATACAACCGCGGGGCAGGTGGCGGCTGTTAATCAACGACTCGCTGAATTGGTTCTACCCGCTGTAGCCAATGCACGAGTAGAGGCCGCTGACCTCCAAGCGGTTATTGAGAGCGAGGGATTGGGCTTTGAACTTCAGGCCTGGGATTGGCCGTTCTACACGGAGAAGCTGCGTGCAGTTCGGTATCAATTCGATGAAAGTCAATTGCGCCCTTATTTTGAAATGAATAATGTGTTGCAGCGCGGTGTGTTCTTTGCCGCAGAAAAATTATTTGGCCTCACATTTCAGGAACGTTTCGATTTGCCTGTGTACCAGGAGGATGTACGGGTATTTGAGGTATTTGATCCCGATGGCGAAACACTGGCCCTGTTCTTGTTTGACCCTTATGCAAGGTCGACGAAGAGAGGCGGTGCATGGATGAATGCCTATGTTCCACAGAATGGTTTGTTAAACAAGCAAGCGGTTGTTGCCAACCACCTGAATATTACTGAGCCCCAGGCAGGGGATCCTGCGTTGCTAACTTTCGATGAAGTTATCACGATGTTTCATGAATTTGGGCATGCACTGCATGGTATGTTTTCTGATGTGAAATATCCCTATTTTTCAGGAACAAAAGTGCCTAGAGACTTTGTGGAATATCCGTCACAGGTGAATGAGATGTGGGCGACTTGGCCTGAAGTGTTGGAAAATTATGCGGTGCATTATCAAACGGGCGAACCCATGCCAAGAGCATTACTGGATAAGGTTCTTGCCACGCAGAAATTTAATCAAGGGTTTGCTACGACTGAGTATCTTGCAGCGTCAGTATTGGATCAGGCATTGCACCAGCTTGCCCCGGAACAGGTGCCGTCGGCTGAAGAAATTGCTGAGTTCGAGAAGCTGTCTTTGGATGCAGCAGGTATAGCTTTGGATACAGTCCCGCCGCGTTATCGTAGTACTTATTTTTCACACATCATGGGTGGTTATTCTGCGGGATATTACTCCTATATCTGGAGTGAAGTATTGGATGCTGATACGGTTGAATGGTTTAAAGAGCAGGGTGGTTTGCTTAGAGAAAACGGCGATCACTTCAGGCAGACGCTACTATCCCGAGGGGGGAGTGAAGAAGCTCTGTCACTGTTTCGAGGTTTCCGGGGCCGGGATGCAGAAATAGCGCCGCTGTTGGAGAGGCGGGGGTTAAATTAAACAGTTGAGGCTGTTTGCTTCACGGTTTTGCCGCTTAACCGCAATAGTAACAGGCTGAGCTCATCCCAGGGGTTTGCCTTGGACATGCCTTTTATGCATTGGTCAATAGTACGGCTTTGGTCGAGCAGAGACCAGATGGTGACAACGTCAAGCCTGTTCAACGCGGCGGATACGGCTTGTTTGCGATTAAACCATACCCGCGCAGATTGGATGATTGCGTTCACCCCCTGGCCTTGCTGTTTTTTTTCAAGCATTGGCAAAAGGCTGCGCAATTCGCGGCACACAGCATTTAAGATTATTAGCGGGAAAATGCCTTCGTTGCGTAGTCCAGTTAACATTTTCTGGGAACGTGCCACGTCGCCCAAAAGCGCTGCATCTACCAATTGATAAACGTTATACCTTGAATTGTCAGCAACCACTTGCATGACGGTTTGGGCATCCAGCTTGATTGTTTCATCGCCACTATTTCCTGAAAGCAATTTTAGTTTTTCTATCTCCTGCATTGCAGCAAGCAGATTTCCTTCGACTTTATCAGCTAACAGTTTTAAAGCTTCACCATCAGGCTGCATGTTGTTGCGAAGCAATCGTTGTTCGAGCCATCCACTGAGGTTGTCTCTATTAATGGGCCAAACCTGAACTAAAGCCCCTTGTTTTTCAATTTCGCTGAACCACTTTGTCTTTAGTGTGGAGGCGTCCAGTTTTGGGCTATTGATAAGTATGAGGTAATCGGGGTTTTGCTCGCTCAGATAATGTTGCAGGGATTTCTTGCCTACATCTTCCAGCTTTGCGCTGGACAGTCGTAGTTCGATGATTTTCTTTTCCGAGAACAACGAAAGGTTGCTGGTTGATTGAGAAAAGCTTCCCCAGTCGAAGCTCTTGTCCACGTTAAATACTTCCCGCTCGGCATAACCCTGTTCACGATAGTAACTGCGAATAAGGTCGGCAGCTTCTTGCATCAAGAGAGGCTCATCGCCGCTGAGCCAATACAAGGGTAATTCGTTGTTAGAAAGAGTCCGGGATAGTTGTTCAGGTTTAATCTTCATGGCGATCAAGGGGATTGCTGTATGTCTACAGCTGCGAGTCGGCGCATTAATTGGTTGATCAATTCTCTGCGCATCTCGGTGGATATAATTTCGATTTCACCTCGATTGCCGCTGATGTTTTCTACGTCTTCAAAATAAGTTCGTTCAACAAATAGGGTCTCTGTGGGAATAAGAAATTCTTGATCGCTGGTTAGCATCATATCAACGGATAAACGCATCTCAATTTGTGAGGCGCGGGCCCTGGGGTTAACGGTTACAGCTCTGCTAACGACCTGCTCATTGGCAATACTTAGAACCGGCAGGCTTGGATTGAAATCGGCTGGGTTCGTGGAGAAGGACTCTATCTCAGGCGCGATATTAATTTCTGATGCCCTAAGGCTACGCCTTAGTATGCGAGTGAATTCGCTATTCGCTTGTTGACTATTTAACTGCAAGGTGGGGAATTTTGATGAAAGAACATCGCTGCCACGTAAGCTAAAGCCACAATTGTTTAATAGAATGAACAGACTAAGTGCGATGATTGATCGGACAATGGTGTTTTTGTTCATCTCTATCTCTTCTTGTTTTTGGAAAGCTGGTTAATTAACTACTATGTTAACTAATCGACCAGGAACAACAATGACTTTTCTTACCGTTCCTTCGGCGAGAAATCTAGCAACTGATTCATTGGATAATGCCAGTTTCTCCAATTCCTCTTTAGAGATATCTTTAGATACCTCAATTTTCCCGCGTAGTTTTCCGTTAACCTGTAGAACAACGGTGGCCGTATTCTGTATCAACGCAGACTCATCAACTTTGGGCCAGGCGGCATTCATTACAGCTTCTTCATGACCTAGGTACTGCCAGAGTGTATGGCAGAAATGGGGCACGATAGGCGCTAGCATTAGGATGGCACTCTCCAAAGACTCTTGTATAACCAGGCAATCAGTCTTTCCCTTATTAGCGTCGGAAAAACGAGTTACTGTATTTAATAGTTCCATGGTAGCGGCAATGGCTGTGTTAAAAGTATGGCGGCGACCATAGTCATCAGTAACTTTCTGTAAGGTCTGGTGTGTCTTGCGTCGTAGCTGTGCTTGCTCTTCATTTAAATCTACGCTGGCAAAGTCTACTAACGGTAGTGGTTGATGATTGGCCACTATTTTCCATAGCTTTTTCAAGAAGCGAAAACTGCCTTCAACACCGCTATCAGACCACTCCAGGGATTGGTCTGGTGGCGAAGCAAACATAGTGAACATGCGAACAGTATCGGCACCGTATTTTTCTATCAACGAAAGCGGGTCAACCGTATTGCCCTTCGACTTGGACATTTTACTGCCGTCTTTTAGTACCATGCCTTGGGTCAGCAAATGGGTGAAGGGCTCGTCGGAAGTGACTAGGCCTTCGTCGCGCATTAATTTGTGGAAGAAACGTGCATACAGTAAGTGCAGAATGGCATGCTCTATTCCGCCAATATATTGGTCAACCGGGAGCCAATAATCGGCTCTCTCATCCAGCATACTGTCGTTTTGGTCGCGACAAGTATAGCGAGCGTAGTACCAGGATGATTCCATGAAAGTGTCAAAGGTATCGGTCTCTCGTACCGCTTTTCCTGAGCACTGCGGGCAGCTTGTTTCATAGAATTCTTTTAGCTTGCCCAAGGGAGATCCGCTAGCATCGAATTCAATGTCTGTAGGTAGGGTGACCGGTAAATCTTCCTCGGGCACGGCGACAGAACCGCATTTTTCGCAGTTGATGATTGGTATTGGTGCTCCCCAGTATCTCTGTCTGGATACACCCCAGTCGCGTAGTCGGAAATTGACTTTCTTTTTGCCTTGGTCGCGCTCGCTTAAATGTTTCTCAATGGCGGAGAATGCTTCATTGAAATTTAGGCCGTCGAAGTCACCTGAATTAATCAACAAACCTTTCTCGACATAAGCTTCCTGCTCCAGGTCGCAGTTTGTCTCATCAGATAATGGTTTTATAACCTGCTTAATTGGTAGCTTATATTTTTTGGCAAATTCCCAGTCTCTTTGGTCGTGCGCAGGTACTGACATGACAGCACCTGAGCCATAGCTCATCAGCACGAAATTAGCCAGGAAGATTGGTAATTCTTCACCGCTTATTGGGTGAATTGCTTTAAGGCCAGTATCAATCCCTGTTTTTTCCATTGTGGCCATATCAGCTTCAGCGACTTTTATGTTGCCTTGCTGCTCTATGTACTTGGCCACGTCCGTATTCGTTTGAGCTGCTTTAATTGCTAGAGGGTGTTGAACAGCTAATGCGACATAAGTGACGCCGAGTAATGTGTCTGGACGGGTTGTGTAGACGGAAAGAGTTTTTAGTGAATCATCGCTTTCACCGGCTACTTTGAAATCCAACTCAACGCCTTCTGAGCGACCGATCCAGTTGGCCTGCATGGTGCGGACTTTTTCTGGCCAGCCGTTCATCTCTTCGAGGTCGTCTAATAATTCCTGAGCGAAATCCGTAATCTTAATAAACCATTGTGGTATTTCTCTGCGCTCAACTACAGCACCTGAGCGCCAGCCGCGACCATCGACAACCTGTTCATTAGCTAGAACAGTCTGGTCTACAGGATCCCAATTGACTTCGGACGATTTTTTGTAGACTAGCCCTTTTTTAAATAGCCGGGTGAAAAACCATTGCTCCCAACGATAATAATCTGGATGACAGGTTGCTACTTCCCGGCTCCAGTCGTAGGCGTAACCGAGCCTCTGCAATTGCTCGCGCATATAGTCGATGTTGGCGTAAGTCCAATTCGCTGGGGCCGTTTCATTTTGTATGGCCGCGTTTTCTGCTGGCAGGCCAAAGGCATCCCAACCCATGGGTTGCAGTACATTTTTTCCCAACATGCGCTGGTAGCGAGAAATAGCATCCCCTATAGAGTAATTCCGCACATGGCCCATGTGTAAATGACCGCTGGGATAGGGAAACATCGAGAGGCAATAGAACTTCTCACGGCTTTTGTCTTCGCTTGCTTTAAAACTCTCGTGTTCTTGCCAATAGGATTGCGCTTCGGCTTCAACAGCCTGTGGTGTGTACTGCGGTTCGATGTTGCTCATTTTCTCTCTAACTACGTGAATTAACTCAAATTATTTAAGGCTGTACGAAGCCTGCAAGCATACCCTAGACTGCTCGTTACAGGTAGGGCTTCAGCTGAAAAAACAATAGGAATAGCAAATGCTGTTTCTGGAAGTAATAGCCCATTACCTTTTGGTCTTGCTACTGATCGACTACCTGTTCATTGGATTGGCAAGGAAAGGAGGGCTTAATGCTCTGGTGTTGTCTCTAGGTCTGGGTTGGAGGTGACCTTGATCAATTTTATTTGTCGGCTATCGGCATTAATTATGGTGACAAGGAATTGGCCTAGAGTAATGCTCTCTCCTCGTTCTGGAATATGGCCAAAATGCTGCAGTATCAGGCCCCCAACGGTAGTGAACTCCTGGTCACTGAATTCGGTATCGAAATACTCATTGAATTCATCGACGGGAGTCAGGGCTTTTACAATATGATTGTTGTCATCGAACTTCTTGATATAACTGTCGTCATCAACATCGTATTCGTCTTCTATCTCGCCAACGATTTGTTCCAAAACATCTTCGATCGTGACGGCGCCGCAGACGCTACCGTATTCATCAATCACGATGGCCATGTGTTGGCGTATTTCCCGGAACTCGCGGAGTAACACATTTAGCCGCTTGCTTTCAGGTACGAAAGTGGCTGGGCGTATGATGTCTTTGATATTGAATTTGTCAGTGGCCGAGTTGAGCGCTAAAGGAAGCAAATCCTTTGCTAGTAGAATACCCATGACATTATCTACATTGTCACCAATCACTGGAAATCTTGAATGTGATGCCTTGGTGATTAATTCAATAATTTCATTTACTGCCAATTTGGCAGGAACGGTTACGACCTGTGATCGAGGAATCATGATGTCACGCACCTGCATGCTGGAGACTTGAAGTGCACCCTCCATGATGCTCAGCGCATCGGCATCAAGGACCTGATCCTGCTCCGCATTACGAATTAATTCGAGTAGGCTTTTTGTGTCTGTAGGCTCGTCTGAAAAAACTTGAGCAATTTTATCGATCCAGGACTTAGGTCTTGGATCGATGCTAGATTGGTCTTCTGTCATGCTCTGAGTTCTCTTCCTCTTTGTCTGAGCGAGCCCTCGTCAGCGGTTCTTGTAACGAAGACTGGGTCTGTTAATGGACTTACCCTATCAAATAAGGGTTAGGGAATCCAAGTTTTTCAAGGGCTTTAACTTCAAGATTTTCCATTTTTTCGGCATCGTTATCAGTGCCATGCTGATAGCCGAGTAAGTGGAAAAGGCCGTGGGTCATAAGGTGTACCCAATGTGCGGTGAGTTCTTTTCCTTGGGATTCTGCTTCTTGTTCGACGATATCCGGACATATGACAATATCACCCAGAGGGTAATTTTCTAGCTGCCCCTTTAAAGGGGCAGGAAAGTCAGCGGGGAACGACAAAACATTAGTCGGCTTGTTCTGCTTGCGGAATTCATTGTTCAGGGATTGAGACTTTGAGGGGGGAACGAAGCTTAAGCTAATACTGCAGCTTGTGCTTTCTCCGGCGCACAGCAATCCGCTGACAAGCCATGTTTCGCACTGGTTTGGTGCGGGAGTCCAATGTTCCTTGCAGTCGTTACTGATATCAATGGTTGTCGTCATTTAGCTAGACGTTTTCTTTTCCAGTGAGGGAAGACACAGAGTTTCGATCAAATTCATCATAGGCCTCGACAATTTTCTGCACTAGGCGGTGGCGTACTACGTCTTTAGCATTGAAGTAGGTGAAACCGATCTCCTTGATGCCCTCTAATACTTTGCTGACGTGGACTAGCCCGGAACGTGTCCCCTTGGGTAGGTCAATTTGTGTGACATCCCCAGTGATCACCGCTGTAGAGCCAAAGCCTATGCGAGTGAGAAACATCTTCATTTGCGAGCTGGTGGTATTCTGGCTTTCATCAAGAATGATGAACGAGTTGTTGAGTGTTCTGCCGCGCATATAGGCTAGCGGAGCCACCTCGATAACATTCTTTTCGATCAGCTTCGCGACTTTTTCAAAGCCAAGCATTTCGTAAAGGGCGTCATAGAGAGGGCGCAGATAAGGGTCAATTTTTTGAGTTAAATCACCCGGTAAGAAGCCAAGTTTCTCACCAGCCTCCACAGCGGGTCGTACCAGTAGTACACGATTCACTTCTTCTCTAAGAAGTGCTTCAACAGCGCAGGCCACAGCCAGATAGGTTTTTCCGGTGCCGGCAGGGCCTATGCCAAAATTAATATCATGGCGGCGAATGCTGGTGACATAGTCACATTGATGTTTTCCTCGAGGCTTAACCGAAGACTTAGGTGTCTTGATGTAGAAATATTCCTCATCATTAAGCGTGTTCTCGGACTCAGAAGGTCGGGATTCCTGCAAGGCGAGGTGGACTATATTGGGGCTTAGCAGCTGACCTTGTGCGGTTGCCTGATAAAGCGATTCAAGCACATGACCTGCATCGGAAATCGCCGATTTGCTGCCTGATATTTGAAATACATTGCCACGCTGCTGAATATTGAGCGTCAAGAAAGACTCGATTTGATGGATATGTTCGTTGAGACGGCCGCAGAGGTTGGAGAGACGCT
>Ga0315329_10000974_pt1 | contig 11310 bp, 10 predicted proteins | sample M150032315metaG_FD_203459 | JGI IMG/M metagenome (GOLD analysis project Ga0315329, IMG submission 203459) | Ammonia-oxidizing marine archaeal communities from Monterey Bay, California, United States - M1 500m 32315 | ecosystem: Environmental > Aquatic > Marine > Coastal | place: USA: California...
GAATATATTATTTTATCTTACAAACAACAAAAAATAACAATAATTATGCCCCAAGTATTAGTGCCTCTGGCTGATGGATTTGAAGAAATCGAAGCAATCAGCATTATAGATATATGTCGCAGAGGTGGTATAAATGTTATTACCGCTTGCCTAGAGAATAAAACAGCTATAGGTGCACATAACGTTCCAATTGTTACCGACTGCTCTATAGATGAAGTTGACATAGACGATCTGGATATGATCATACTGCCAGGTGGTTGGGGTGGTGCTGAGACATTAGCTAACAATCAAACAGTTCAGTCAATACTAAAACATATGAAGCGGAATGATAAGCATATAGGTGCAATTTGCGCGGCACCATACGCACTACACAAGGCGGATGTACTTAGTAACAGATATACTTGCTATCCTTCCATTGAGAACAAAATAAATTCTTCAGAATATATTAAAGATCAAGCGATTGTATCTGACAGCAAAGTTATTACCTCTCAGGGTGTAGGCACCGCTATATGTTTCGCGCTAGAGATAGTAAAAACTTTGAAGGGTGATAAAGTTTATAGTGAACTAAAAGAAGACATTTTGGCTAAATGTTGATTATCAAAACGAATATATAATACTCTATGAATTTAGCAATCAGCTATTGTCCATCTATAAGCCAAAGTAGCGGGTTTGAACCATCTTTTTGAGTTAATAAACCTATAACTGTTTTCACCTTTTTTTTCAATTCTATATCATCAATCATATCTAAATACATAAAGTGCGGTCTACTTGAAAATATATATATACCTAGCTCGCCATCATCCCAAACCCATCTGTTTTTGTCTGCAAAAGTAATATCTCCACCGAAACTATATGTTGAACCGTCATCATAATAACCTTCAAAAATTAACTTGTTTTTATTGCACTGCCATGTCTCAACGTATTCATCAAAGGTAGTACTTTTATCATTTAGGTTCAGAACAACGCTTTGCACATTGGTTAATCCATTGTTCACAGATTCACTATCTACATTCATTAGAATCTTGCCAAAGATAATATCATCAGGGAAGTCTTCATCTGGTGGGTAGTAGTAATACCAGTCACCATCAATATTGTTACATAGGTCTTTTGATGTATCTTCAGCTAATACATCAACATTTATCACAAAAGCAGTAAAAGCTATAGTTGTTGTTAATAGGGCTACGGCTGACTTCCTTATTATGTATGAATAATATCTCACTCTATAATCTATCCAGCACTATCAATTAATATGTTCATAACAAAACTAAGAAGACAACTCTGCATAGGTTTCGGCGAATGCTTCAATAGCCTTATCTAAATCATCAGTAGTATGTGCTGCCGATATCTGTGTACGTATTCTAGCCTTACCCTTAGGTACCACTGGAAAGAAAAAACCTACAGCATAAATACCTTTTTCTAATAAATTTTTGCTCATCTTTTGTGCGAGCTTTGCGTCACCCAACATAACTGGAACTATAGGGTGATCTCCATCATCAACATCAAAACCGGCTTTCTGCATTCCCTTTCTGAAGTAGTGAGTATTTCTCTCTAACCTGTCTCTAAGTTCTGTAGATTTAGACAACATACCAAGAACCTTTAATGATGCAGCACATATTGAAGGTGCAAGTGTATTTGAAAACAAGTATGGCCTTGAGCGTTGTCGTAGCATATCAACAATCTCTTTTCTTGCCGAAGTGTATCCGCCTGAAGCGCCTCCAAGTGCCTTTCCAAAGGTGCCGGTGATTATGTCAACCCTATCCATCACATCGCAATACTCGTGAACACCTCTACCAGTCTTACCCATAAAACCGACTGCATGGCAGTCATCATGGTGAACCATTGCATCGAACTCATCCGCCAGGTCACATATCTTGTCTAATTGGGCAACAGTGCCGTCCATAGAAAATACACCATCAGTGGTGATTAAAATACGCCTAGCGCCTGCACTTTTTGCTTCCTCGAGCTTGGTCCTTAAGTCGCTCATATCATTATTCTTATAACGAAAACGTGAGGCTTTACATAGCCTAACACCGTCAATAATAGATGCATGATTTAGCTCATCTGATATGACCGCATCTTCGCTCGTAAGTATGGTCTCAAATAGCCCCGCATTAGCATCAAAACAGGCGGCATACAGGATGGTATCTTCCATACCCAAAAAGTCACTAACTGTATGTTCTAGTTCTTTATGAATTGATTGGGTACCGCATATAAAACGAACTGATGATAACCCGAAACCCCACTGGGAAAAACTATCTTTTGCAGCATCTATGACTTCTGTGTTATTCGCAAGGCCTAGATAGTTGTTGGCACACATGTTTATTACTTCGTTACCATCTTCCAATGTTATTTCATTTTTTTGCTCACTCGCTATAACTCTTTCAGTTTTCCATAGGCCTGCTCTTTCAATTTCTTCTAGGTCTTTCGATATGCTAGTTTTTGCGCTCTTAAAGCTCATATATTTCCTTATGTTTATTAAACTTCCCAGTTCAATACAACTTTACCTGAGTTTCCAGACAGCATTGCGTCAAAGCCCTTTTGAAAGTCATCGATACCGAATCTATGAGTTATTATTTTGTCTAGTTCCAGTCCGCTCTGAACCATCATAGAGCCCTTATACCAAGTCTCGAATATTTCGCGCCCGTATATACCCTTTATTGTGAGCCCCTTAAAGACAACCTGGTCCCAGTCAATTCCAGATCCAGCTGGCATGATAGCTAACATGGCAATCCTGCCACCGTTAATCATGAGCTTCAACATGTCACTGAACGCGTGTGGCGATCCAGACATCTCTAGACCAACATCAAATCCTTCAAAAATACCCAAACTATGCATAAACTCTTGAGTTATGGTTTCCTTGCTCGCATTGACTGTGATGATCTTAGGAACGATACTTTTTGCTAACTCCAGTCTGTAGTCATTCAAGTCAGTTATTACAATGTTCCGTGCTCCACAATGTTGGGCCACCATAGCGGCCATAATACCGATTGGACCTGCCCCGGTAATCAATATGTCCTCTCCAACCATGTTAAAGGATAAGGCCGTATGTACAGCATTGCCATAAGGATCAAAGCAGGACAATAAGTCTGTAGAAATCTCTCTGCTCGGCTTAAAGACGTTCTCGGCTGGAATCGAAAGATACTCTGCAAATGAACCTGTACGATTAACACCAACACCGATAGTGTTCGGGCATAGGTGCTTTATACCTCCAAGACAGTTGCGGCACCTTCCACAAACTATGTGACCCTCTCCAGACACAACATCACCAACACTTAATGAACTAACATTTGTACCAATGTCAGCAATTACACCGGCAAATTCATGTCCCACTGTCATTGGTACTGGGATAATCTTTTGAGCCCAATCATCCCAATTATATATATGGATATCGGTGCCACATATTGCAGTTTTTTGTATTTTAATCAGTACGTCATTATTGCCCATTTCAGGCATAGGTACATCCTCTAACCATATACCTTTCTCTGCTCTGCTTTTGACAAGTGCCTTCATTATGCATACTCCTAGAAGTTAATAAATTTGCGAAACTCGTTAAATTGATTGCCCAATATAAGCGCACAAAACTAATACGTAATTAATAAACTTAGTAATACTAAAGATAAATTAATTGGAAAACAAAAAAATAAGCTATAGTTCACTGAACACAGATGTATAGTTCAATGTGCAGATACAATTATACTTTATGAATTATATTTTTTTGTGTTTCATAATGTGAAAATTATTAATGTCAAATTTAATCTGGTTGTTTTTCATTCAATTGGTAATACAAAAGGACATAAATTCATAATATAAAATATATTACTATGTAAGTGATCTGGTATTTAGTATAATTAAGTTCGCTTAGCGTGGTGTTGGAAACTTGTTAAAGTTAATCTTCTCCTTCCTTAGTTGCACTGCGCTAAGTCGCTTCAATACAGTCATAATAATCACCACTCCTTCTGCTTCATTTCAAAACTATTAGATATAGTTATCTGCTTAGATATACAGACATTTGAGATGATCAATTCAAATGAAATTTGTATTATGAAATGTAAAAACAGCTTTGGTCGGGACGAGAGGATTTGAACCTCTGACCACTTGACCCCCAGTCAAGTGCGCTACCAGACTGCGCTACGCCCCGAAAATTACGAAGTTCTAGTTATTAAATTCAACAATACTAAAAAGATAAAACGTGTTTACAAATGCTCGCCACAATGAAATACAAATATAGCTCCCTGGGTCAGAAACTTTAAATTGAAATATGCTTTACTGTTAACTAATTACAAATCTCACAGTTAGGGTCCTTCTGTATTGTAACCTTTCTAAAGTTGAGCCCTAATGCATCAATTAACATTAACTCTCCAACAAGCTTTTCTCCTAGATTTAGAATAACTTTGATTGCCTGCAATGCTTGTAATGAACCTACAAGTCCTGCTACTGGAGCTAATATACCATTATCTACACAGTTCTCATTTTGGTCGCCATTGTGGTGGTACAGGCATTGGTAACATGGTTGATCTGGCTCATAACCCTTAAACACTGACAGTTGGCCCTCGAAACGAATTACTGCAGCAGATACTAATGGGGTCTTGTTTTCTACGCATACCCGGTTAATACTGAAGCGAGAATCAAAGTTGTCAGTCCCATCCAAAACCACGTCAGCTTTATCAACCAACTCATTGAGGTTATTATCGTCCAAATCCTTGACAATAGTTACTTTAATGTTTGGATTAATTGCAAGTAGTTTTTGCTTTGCTGAGTCAACCTTATAACTACCTATATCTTCAGTGTTATGAATTATCTGACGCTGCAGATTAGAAATTTCAACACGATCAAAATCTGCAATTATTAAATGCCCGACACCTGCCGCTGCGAGATATAGACTACTCGGTGAACCGAGCCCACCTATCCCAATCAACAGCATAGTTGAATCAACAATTGACTGTTGTCCGTCGATATCAATCTGTGGCAACATTATCTGCCTAGAATACCTTAGTAAATGTTCATCATTCATAGTGGCATTATATATTCTTAAAGTGCTTATCTAGCTTAGGCAATATGACCATCTGACAGTAAGGCTGACCTGAATTATTATTGAAATAATTTGTATGATAATCCTCAGCCTGATAGAACACGTCAAGCTCGGTCAGCTCGGTTACAATTCTATCTCCTAAGTGTTTAATCATAGCACTGGCTTGAGATTTTTGCCAATCATTTATATAAAATACTGCTGATCGGTACTGTGTACCAGTATCATTCCCCTGCCTATTAAGGGTGCTAGCATCATGGGTTTTAAAGAATACCTGTAATAACTCTTCATAGCTCACCTTATCTTCTTCAAACTCAATCTTAATAACCTCAGCGTGTCCAGTTTGACCAGTACATACATCTTGGTATGTTGGACTTATAGTTGAGCCATTACAGTAGCCAGGAATAACACTAAATACCCCCTCAATTCTTTGAAATATTGCCTCTACACACCAGAAACATCCTCCAGCAAAATAAGCTAATTGCATGTATTATTATCCCAATTATAAATAAGTAATTGCTAGTATAACTTATGAGCGCAGAAAAAATAATAGACCACTTAAATGAATTAGCGACAAAACAGAGAAAGGAGAGCAATGAGTGGTTCTTCAAAACTGGCAAGGGGGAGTACTCCGAGTTTGATCGGTTTATTGGTGTCACTGCCCCGAATATTCGAAAGGTTGCAAAAAAATACTTTGGAACAATAACTGATCATGATTTAACAATACTAGTACGAAACCCTGTGCATGAGGTTCGTTTATGTGGACTAATAATTCTAGTACATAAATATAGAAGCAAGATTAGTGATAAAAGGTCAATATACAACTATTACCTAGAAAACATTAGTTATATTAATAATTGGGACCTAGTTGATTCATCTGCCCCACATGTGTTGGGCGATTACATGTTCAACAATCAGAACGAAATTAATCTGCTATATAAGCTCTCACAGTCAGATAACCTTTGGGAAAAAAGGATTTCAATTATTACTACACTAATATTTATCAGAAATAACTATTTCGATCCAACCCTAATAATTGCTAAAACACTTTTAGGGGACCCGCATGACCTCATCCATAAAGCTGTTGGGTGGACGATAAGAGAGATTTATAAACGTGATGAGGATGTCGCTACACGTTTCCTTCGAGAAAACTACACATCCTTACCTAGAACTACTTTAAGATATGCAATAGAGAAAATGAGTGAGCAAGAGAGACAAATATATCTAAAGGGTGTATTCTGAAATTTAAAGCGAGAAGGAGGGAAAATGATTGACAACACTGAGACACCTTTCGAGCGTGGATTCATATTAACACTACTGCTACTATCAGTTATCGGTTTGGCATGGCTATTCGCACCATTCCTGCCAGCACTATTCTTGGCTCTCATGATAGCAATTGCCACTTATAGTCAGTACAATAAGTTTGTTCTTAAGCTCTCATCAACTTACTCAGCGCTCATACTTACACTCTTAGTGACATTGCTATTAATACTGCCTCTTAGTTATATTTTACTTGTGAGCGGTTTCGAAATTTCTGCTTTAATACATAACATTAATAGCAACTTCACTATTGAAAAAAGTAATCAGATACTTAACCAAACAATAGCAGGCCTACCTCTGCCAGATACATTAAAAGACACTATAACTTCAGCATTCATAAACAATATCGAAGGAATATTAGTAGCCATAAAGGATTTCTCACTTACAATATTAAAAAGTATAGTTTCATTGTCTTCAAATTTTGTTTTTTTCCTGATTATTACTGTATTTTCTCTGTACTACTTTTACGTTGACGGTAAAAAAACAGTCGAAAGAATTAAGAGCTTGTCGCCACTAGAAAATAAGCTGAATGATATCTTGTTTGAACAATTTTCTAGCTTATCCATAACACTTGTTGGAAGTGTATTAGTTATAGCTATATTGCAAGGTGCAGTTTTTTCAATTGCGATCATGTTTACCGAACTACCAGTGCTATATTTTGGAATAGCTATGGCCCTTGCTAGCTTCATCCCAGTACTAGGAGGGTTAATAATATGGCTACCATTGTGTCTCTATCTTTACGCGCAGGGGCAGTTATTTGAGTCAATAGTGGTGGCTCTTTTTGGTGCGATTTTAATTGGTGTTGTGATTGATAACTTCGTTAGACCATTAGTTGTAAAAAAAATATCAAGCAGTTCAGGATCTTCTAGTGCACTAGACCACACATTCCTTACTGTGCTTTCGACCCTGGCTGGAGTGATTCAATTTGGAATATTAGGTTTATTTATTGGCCCAATAATTGCAGCAATGGCTATCAGTATATTTGATGTATATTCTACAAAGTATGGCGACCAACAATAGCACTACAATACTCAACTAAAACCCTACATATCCTTCTCTATCTGGGCATAGACCATTAACTGTGCCCTAGGGTATAATGGCCATTTTTCTAGATTAACGTGATATGCTAAAAAGACTTGTTAAGTTCCTTAAAAATAACTACCCTGAATCTAATATTAATGAGTATTTAGATGCCAAATATTTACACCTTACTGGCCCACAACTGAAACATATTGCTGATGCCATCGATGAAGGTGACCTAAAACCAACACACGCCTCTAAATGCACTGCAGATAAATTCATTTTTCATTTTGGTGAAACCATTATTTTAGTACAGAGGGACAATACAAGCTCAGATATGGCCTATCAAGCGGAACTTTCTTGGGAAACTGACTTCTTGGCGATACATTCAACCAGAAACAAAGGTAAAGGTTTTTATTTTATAGCGTTTGAGTTTGACGATGATTATCAAGTAACAATTAAGGATACTGACAAGTTCCTAGACGATCAGGTACGCAATAATGAGCAAAACATTGAGCTAATTGAAAAGGCTATGCCCGTTCTTAAGGGATTTATGGTTGCTATATCTGAGTAAATACTATTACTCAATAAGTCCCGCTTTGTGTGGCATCCTTAAGTTTAGGTCCTGCCTTAAATGTAACCACCTTTCTGGCTGAAATTGTAACCTCTTCACCGGTCTTTGGATTCCTTCCTGGTCTGGCTGATTTTTCTCTAATTACAAAATTTCCAAAACTAGAAATCTTGACATCATTACCTAAAGTCAGGCTTTGCTTGATTTGATTAAAAAATTCATTTACAACTTCTAGAGCCTGCACATTGCTCATTCCAACCTGACTGACCAATGCTTCTGCGATATTTTTTTTAGTTATTGACATGTTATCTTTGAATAGCGTTATATTTTGATTTCATTAATGCCAGTACTTCGGCTATTTGATTGTTCACTTGCTCATCGGTGAGTGTATCATCGATCGACTGATAGCTCAAATTTAGGGCAACACTTTTCTTGCCTGTCCCTATACTCTCACCTACATACACATCAAATATAGATACATCTATGAGGTAGGATTGATTGATATTATTGATACTTTTAATGAGCTCATTCACGGCAACCCCATCATCAACAACTAGAGCGATATCTCTAGTTGATATCTGGTAAGGCGACAGTTTTTTGTATCTAGTAATATTGCTATTCTGCATACTATCTAATTCCATCTCAAACAAGTAGCATTTTGCTAAAGATAATTCGCTTTGTACCACAGGAGATAGCGTACCTACCCAGCCAACAACTTTATTGTCTAGTAATATTTTAGCTGTTTGACCTTTCTGCAGAGAAGAGCAATCAGCCTCCTCAAATGTAAATGCTTTATCTGTGAATGATAGTATTGATTCTACATCTGACTTAATATCAAAAAAGTCCACAGACCTAGATTTTTCAGACCACTGAGAATTAAACCTGTTTCCAGTAATAATTCCAGCTATTTTCTGAGACTGCTGATTTGCCTTAACACCATCAAAGCACAGCCCAACCTCAAAAAACCTTGCATCAGTATGGCCACGCCTTTGGTTATTTTCAACACACTGCAGTAATCCAGCCCATAGAGATGACCTCATAACCGACATGTCGCTAGATATAGGGTTTTTCAATGCTATTTTGTTTGCATCAGGGTCAATCATTTCTTGGTATTGTTCTGATATAAAGCTATAAGTTATTACTTCTTGATAGCCACGATTAACGAGTACTTGTGAAATATCATATTTATCGATAGTAGACTCTGGTGCTGAATTAATGTCAGAATCTAAAGACAATTTTTGCACTGGAATTTTATCGTAACCGTATAGCCTAGCTAGCTCTTCAATCAAATCTGCATCTATACGTATATCGAACCTATAGCTAGGTGGAATTATGGTCCAGGAATCATTCCCCTTGTTAACAATATCAAAATCCAAGTTAGTAAATTTTTCTTCGATCCAGTTTGAATCAAGTTCAAATCCTAGTACTTTGTTTATTTTTTCTTTAGTTATTACAATTGGTTCAATGTTTGGAAGGGCTTTCTTATCAAAAAACTCATTAATTTCACCAGCGCTACCTCCGCAGATGTCTAGAATAAGTTGGGTTGCCCTTTCGATTGCTGTTCGCGAAATATTAAAATCTACTCCCCTCTCAAAACGTAAAGATGATTCAGTATGAAGGCCATAACTTCTAGCTTTTCCTGCAATTGAAACCAAGTCAAAGTATGCACTCTCTAACAACACATCAGTAGTATCACTCTGAGTTGCACTCCTCATACCGCCCATCACACCAGCAATTCCTAAGGGGCCAGCATCATCTGCAATTACCAGAGTGTCCTCATTGAGTTCTACTGTTTGTTCATTCAACAGTTCAATCTTTTCTGCAGGGTTTGCAAGCCTTACTTGAACGTCTCCTTTAATATTTGATAGGTCGAAAGCATGCATTGGTTGTCCCAACTCTAACAAAACATAGTTAGTAATGTCTACTACTGGAGAATGTATTTGCTGCCCTGAACGTTGTAACTTTCTTACCATCCATTCAGGGGTTGGCACTGAATTGTCAATCCCATATACTGATCTAGTTACGTACCTTGGGCAATACTTTGTGTTACTAACAATTGTATTTTTTACAGACTCTTTGTTGCAATCTGTAGATACCAAGTTTGGCATATTTAATGTCAAACCATAGTTAGCAGAAACCTCTCTAGCAATACCTAACACACTAAAGCAGTCACCCCTATTAGGGGTTATATCTAGCTCTGCAATGTTGTCATCTAAATCAAGATACTTCCTTACGTTTTGTCCAAGCTTTGCATCGTCGGGTAGTTGCGCTATGCCCGATGAATCTTCTGAAATTTGTAGCTCCGATTCAGAGCAGATCATTCCGCACGACTCTATACCACGCAGTTTAGCTTTTTTTATTGTTAAACCATTCGGGAGCTTTGCACCAACCTTAGCTACAATAACATTCAGATTGTCATGAACATTTGATGCGCCACAAATTATTTGTAAATTTTTAGCCTCACCTATGTCCACCTGGCAAAGGTTTAGTTTGTCGGCATCTGGGTGCTTCTCACAAGTAACGACCCGACCAACAACTACATTTTCGAATGGAGGAGCGACTGAAGTTAATCCATCCACTTCTAGACCAGCCATGGTTAGGCTTTCTGCTAGAATTTCATCACTGATGTCAGGATTTACCCACTCTCTTAGCCATGATATTGAGATATTCATAGTACTAGTTGAACTGTTTTAGAAAACGAATATCGTTCTCAAAGAAAAGACGTAAATCATCTACACCATAGCGTAACATCGCAAGTCTCTCGACGCCCATACCAAAAGCAAAACCATTGTACTCCTCTGAATCCACATCAACAGAAGACAAAACATTAGGGTGAACAATGCCACAGCCCAATACCTCTAGCCAGCCAGTTTTTTTGCAAACCCTACAACCATCTCCACCACAAATGACGCACTCTATGTCTGCCTCTGCTGAAGGCTCAGTGAATGGAAAATATGACGGTCTGAATCTAACCTTAAGGTCTTCCTTTTCAAAGTAAGCCCTCAAAAAGTCAATTAATAGTCCTTTTAATTGTGCGAAATTCGCTTCCTTATCCACCACAAGACCTTCAACCTGGTGAAACATCGGAGTGTGCGTCACGTCAGAATCACACCGGTATACTCTACCAGGTGCAATAATTCTTAGTGGTGGTTTTTGCTTTTGCATTGTACGAATTTGTACAGGAGATGTGTGAGTTCTTAGTACCGTATGCTCATCAAAATAAAATGTATCATGCATAGCACGAGCTGGATGATGTGCAGGGATATTGAGTGCGCTGAAGTTATGGAAATCATCTTCAATTTCTGGACCTAACTCAACCTCAAATCCATTCTTAGCAAACAAAGTCTGAATCCTGTTAAGTGTAGAGGTTATA
>Ga0315329_10000977_pt1 | contig 11277 bp, 9 predicted proteins | sample M150032315metaG_FD_203459 | JGI IMG/M metagenome (GOLD analysis project Ga0315329, IMG submission 203459) | Ammonia-oxidizing marine archaeal communities from Monterey Bay, California, United States - M1 500m 32315 | ecosystem: Environmental > Aquatic > Marine > Coastal | place: USA: California...
GGAACCTACCGCTGAGGAACCTACCGCTGAGGAACCTACCGCTGAGGAACCTACCGCTGAGGAACCTACCGCTGAGGAACCTACCGCTGAGGAACCTACCGCTGAGGAACCTACCGCTGAGGAACCTGCCGCTGAGGAACCTGCCGCTGAGGAACCTGCCGCTGAGGAACCTGCCGCTGAGGAACCGTCTGAGACGCCCGAGGCCGAAGCCGCCGCCGAATCAAGCGATACCGACGAATCCAAGGGAAAGAAGTAGCCTCATCGTTCATCATTTTTTGAAGGCCCGTCGGTTGACGGGCCTTTTTGTCGCTTGACCAAGCGGGTTTTCACTTGAGCAGCTTGATTGCAACGGAATACCCTGCGGCATGGCGATGCTTCGCATTAGTGCAGCCCGTTTTGGGCTTGGCATTGCCGGATTCTGCCTTGCCATTGCCCAGGGCCTGGCCCAGCCCGTCACTTCTGGTAACGCGGAAACCTTGGCCAATCGGCTTGGCCAAACGATCGATGCAGGAGACGCCAACGCCGCCTTCCGCCTGGCGGAGTTGTACCGATCCGGCGAAAAACAGGTACCGCTCGACTTGGCCAAGGCCTTGTACCTCTACAACACCGTCGGGTCGATCGACCTGAAGCAGGACTACAAGCAGGCCTTGAAGTGGTACAGTAAAGCCGACTCGTTGGGGAATGTGGACGCACTCAACAACCTGGGCTATCTCCACGACGAGGGACTGGGCACACCGCGGGGTCAGGCCAAGGCCCTTGATTATTACATCATGGCGACTGAGGCTGGGCAAGCCGGCGCACAGATGAACCTCTCAGCGTACTGTTTCGTGGGGCTCGGCGGGTTGCGTAAGAATTTGCTTAAGGCGATCGCGTGCGCGCAGAAGGCAGCAAATCAGGCCGAGCCGGGAGCCGCCGAAAAGGTGACCGCCATCAAGAAGTTAATGCAGGGCGGCAAAAATAATTACGTTCCATGAAACAGATACAAAAGTTTGCAACGGCAGCGATCCTTCACGGCGTAGTGCTTTTTCAGGCGATCAGTCTGCAGGCCGAAACCGTTCGCGAGGAGTTGGCCGTTAGCAGATTCAAGCTCGTTCACGAGGCTTACGCGAACAACAACTGGGAGTTGTTCGTCACCGCAGCCAATGGCAAGTCGTCGGTCAACCTCACCAACACTCCCAACGTCAACGAACTTTATCCGCAGGCCTCGCCCGACGGCTTGAGGATTTGTTTCCTCGTCGATTCCGGTAAGGGCCGCGCCACGGTTCGCAGTCTTTGGGTGATGAATTCCGACGGCACCGGCCGCAAAAAAGTGACTGACCGAGCGCGCCAACAGTGCTGGGCGCCCGACAGCCAGACCATCGCCTTCCTGCCGCAGGAATATCCAAAATTCAACGTCGCCGACTATTATACCAAGGGCATCAGCTTCCATCATTTACCGAGCGGCAAGACTCGCGAGCACGTCAACACCAAGCCGCTGCACCACCTCTACAACATCAGCTACGCGCCCAACGGCAAGTGGATCGTCGCCACCGTGCACGCCGGAATGGGGCATCGCCACACCAACCTGCTGATTGAGGCCAACGGCAGCAAGATCATCGATCTCGGCATCGACGGCTGCCGCCCGACTTTCAGTCCGGACGGAAAATACATCGCGTGGGGCTCGGGCGACCACGAGTTGGCCGTCGTGCCGATCGACATCGACTCCGATCACCCGAAGCTCGGCAAGAAAGTGTTCCAAGTTTTCGACAGGCAAAACAAGATTTACCACGTCGACTGGTCGCCCGACAGCCGGTTCCTCTCCTTCAGCCGCGGCCCGAATGGCAAGGGTGACATCACCAAGCCAGGCACCTACGAGGCTGCCTGCGAGATGGTCGGTGTCCACGCAAACGGTTGGGACATCTTCGCGGTGCAGGTGGCTAGGGGCGGCTCGATCACCATCGGCCACAAGCCAGTCCACGAATGGATCTCCCTGACCCGCAACGGCCACAGCAACAAGGAGTCCGACTGGTTTCTGCCGCCTGTTGCCAGATGAGGCTGCGGCGAATCACACTTGCGCTTGGCCTGGTCGCACTTGGCTTGGCCAACGGCTGCGGCCCGGCTCCCGTGTCACCGGCCAGGCCGCAGTCAATCACCACCGCCAGCGGCGTGCCGATGATTGTCGTCCCGGCCGGCTCATTTAAAATGGGCTCTGACGATCACGAGGCCGACGAGCGCCCACGCCACGAGGTCAGCCTGGGCACATTCCTGATGGATCAATTCGAGGTCACTCACGACCTGTTCGTGAAGGCTCAGTTGCCAAACCCCTCCCGCTGGCAGGACGACAGCCGCAAACCGGTCGAGCGCGTGCGCTGGCGCGAGGCCAAGCTCTACTGCAATGAACGCTCGCTGATGGAGGGATTCACTCCGTGCTACGATGAGGCCAAGCCGGGGTGGCCTTGCGACTTTGCCGCCAACGGCTACCGGCTGCCGACCGAGGCCGAGTGGGAGTATGCCGCCCGCGCTGGCTCGAGCCGCTTGTTCAGCTTCGGCGACGTGGCCAAGCTCAAGGCCAACGCCTGGTTCGCCGGCAACGCCGGCAAGCGCACGCACGTCGTCGGCACTCGCAGGCCCAACGCGTGGGGATTGCACGACCTGTACGGCAATGTCTCCGAGTGGTGTCAGGACATTTACGAGCCGGTCTATTACCAAAAAAGTCCCGTGCAGGATCCGCTTGGCCCGGTGGGGGACGGTACAGATGCAAGGCGCGTGATGAAAGGCGGCTCCTGGAAGGCGTCCGCCTCGATGTGCCGCGCCTCGTTTCGCAAGGGCCAGCGCACTGGCGACACCGACGCCTGTTTTTTTACCGACTACTGCGGCTTCCGCTGCGTACGTCGCGTGACGCCGGCCGAGGTGCAGTCGCTCATCGTCAAGCGGGCCCCGGAAAAGTAAGCCATGCTTTTCCACACCTGGACGTTTTCCATTTTTTTTATCGCGACGATTGCCGGATTTTGGGTGCTGCGCCCGACCCGGTTTTGGCTGCACTGGATTCTTCTCGCCTCGGCGCTCTTCTACGGCTGGTGGCATCCGTATTACCTGCTGCTTGTTTTTTATTCCACCGCGCTTGACTACTTTATCGTTGGCTGGATGGAGCGCGGCCCGCACCTGGCCAAGCCGGGATGGCGCTTCGCCGCAAGCGTCGCGTTGCTCGTTGTCGTGATCGTCGTTGGCCTGACGGCACCGGCCGGATGGGGCGGCTTGGCGGCTGCGATTGGTTTTTTCGCGGCGGTGTTGGCGGTGGGGCATTGGCTGCGGAGTCGCCGAGACTGGCTGATCGTCAGCATCATTAACAATTTGTCGGTGCTGGTTTTTTTTAAATACGCCGGCTTTGTGATTGAAAATCTAAACACCCTACTGGCCAGGCTCGGCGCGGGCCAACTGCCTTCCGCCGAGTCGCTAATGCCGCCCGGCTGGGAGTACGTGCTGCCGGTAGGTATTTCGTTTTATACGTTTCAGTCGATGAGTTACACCATAGACTTTTACCGGGGCATTATTTCGCGCGAACCAAGCTTTGTTCGTTTTGCGGCGTTCGTGACCTTTTTCCCGCAACTCGTTGCCGGGCCAATCGAGCGCGCGAAAAACCTGCTACCGCAGTTTTCCAAAATTCCCCGTGTCAAACTTGTCGATATCACCGACGGCGCGTCACTGTTCCTTGTTGGGCTGTTCAAAAAAGTGGCACTAGCCAACTACCTCGGCCTATACGTCGATCGCATTTATGGAGACGTCGGATCGCAGGGCGGGGTGGCGCTGGCGTTGGCGACGTTTGCCTTTGGTTGGCAGATATATTTTGACTTCAGCGGCTACACTGACATGGCGCGCGGTATCGCCCGTTGTATGGGTTTCCGCTTGATGCTTAACTTTCGCAACCCGTACCTTGCGGTTAGCCTGGCAGATTTTTGGTCACGTTGGCACATCAGTTTGTCAACCTGGTTTCGCGACTACGTGTACATCCCTCTCGGCGGCAATCGTGTGGATGGTCTCAAGCTCCAGCGCAATCTGCTGATTACGTTCGTTATCTCCGGGCTATGGCACGGGGCGGCGTGGACGTTTCTCATTTGGGGTGCGCTGCATGGCTTGGGGCTGATCGCAAATCGCGGCCTTGAACAGACCGTCTGGTGGCGTGATCGTTTCCCGCCTTTGGCTAAGCGCTTGGTGGTGTTTGTGTTCGTTTGTTTAGCGTGGGTGTTTTTCCGGGCGGAGTCACTTGGTCAAGCGACAGCGATTCTTCAGCGAATTTTCATCACCGGGTGGGCTGATCCACAGATGCCGTTGTTGCTCATGTTCCTCGTGGTTTCGGTTTGGGTGTACCAGTTCGTTTACGAGTCGGCGCTGCGCAGTTGGATTGAGAAACCGTTCGTGAAGGTCGCGCTGGCGCTGACGATGATTCTTTGGATGCTGCTGTTTGCGCCGGGCGGTACCGAGCCGTTTATTTATTTCCAGTTCTAATGACGCACAAAACCAGTCAACCACCCGCCAGTGACTTTGCAGCTGTCCAGTTGTCGGCGCGGCAGTGGTTGTGCACGCTTGGTTTGTCGCTTGGCTTTGCCTGGCTGTTGCCGGTGGCCTGGACTGGGTTCGAGGCGTTCGAGCCGGTACCGCACTACCGTGTCCCGTACGAGTTGAGCAACGACTACTGGCTGTACGAACGCTGGCTGGGCCAACTCCCGCCGGACGCCATACCGGTGGTCGGCGACTCCGTGGTGTGGGGCGAGTACACGGCGCATGACGGCACGCTGTCGCGGTTTCTCGGCGAGGCAACCGGGACGCCGTTCGCCAACGCCGGCATCAACGGGTTGTATCCGCTCGCGCTGTGGGGGTTGATCGAGCACCATGGAGGCGTGTTGTCCAACCGCCGCGTTCTGTTGCATTGCAACCTGCTGTGGATGAGCGACCCGGAGGCGGACATGCAACTCGACAAGGAGCAAACGTTGAATCACCCGGGTCTGGTACCGCAATTTGTGCCAAGCATCTCGTGTTACCGCGCGGACATCGACTTGCGGTTGAGCCGGGCACTCGAGCGGCGTCTCGCGCCTTTTAGTTGGGTGCGGCATTTACAGCAGGCTTACTTCGGGCAGGAATCTCTTCCCGAGTGGACCTTGGCCGATAACGGCAACCATCCGCCATCCTACCCGAACACGTACCGACTACTGCCTGGCGTGGAGGGCGTGAGATTGTCTGCCGAGGCGCTGAGTCCCGATCGCGGCTTGGCCAGCGAGCGGCACGAGCCGTGGTTGGCGAACCAGTCGGGTAAAGTCAACATGGAATGGGTGACGCCGGAGAGTTCGCGGCAGTGGCGGGCGTTCTGCCGCTTGGCCGAGCGGTTGCAGGGTAGGGGAAACGAACTGCTCGTCGTGGTTGGTCCGCTGAACGAGCACATGATGAACGACGCGACGCGGGAGAAACATAGCAGTTTTCGCTCAACGGTCCTCGCTTGGCTGGAGGGGGAGGGGATTCGTTTTGTGGTGCCGAAACTTTTACCAAGCGAGGAGTTCGCCGATGCGAGCCATCCGCTCACGGAAGGTTACGAGCGCTTGGCGAAGCGACTCGCCGAAGAGTCAGTGTTTCGCGCTTGGCTGGGTCAATAGAAAAGGCCGCGGGATACGCGGCCTTCGCAAAGTGGGGTGGCTAACTTCAGTGTTCTTCCGCCGACAGGCAGCCGAACTTGGCGAATGCCCAGCAGAAGCCGAGCAGGCTGAAGTTGAAAAGGTGAGGTCCTCCGAAGAGGTACAGCACCCACACCCCAGTAACCAAAACGATCCAGCCAACCACCGGTCTTTTGGCATACAGGACGGTGAGTGCCCCGAGCAAAACGATGCTGAAAACAAATCCCAGCAGGCCAAGCCCGAAGCCTTGTGGCGGCGTGGCCACCATGTTTAGGATGCCGAGGCCGATCACGACCGCCATTCCGGCGATAGCGAGGATGCTGTTCACGAAAATATTATTCATGCACCGCGCATTGAGCCGAAAACCTCGGTTGGTGGCAAGTTTTTAGTCCGTTTTTCTACCAATTCCCAAATTGCCTTGTGGTTTCGGGCCGGATGGCCCCAGTCTCTCCACGGTATGGCCGACCGGAGGATCACCGATGTCTTGACGGAGCCGGACGCAGGCCTCGAGGGAACGCTGCGGCCGGGTGTGTTCTCCGATTTCACCGGTCAACTCAAGGTCAAGGAGCGGCTCGGCATCGCGGTCGAGGCAGCCAAGCAGCGCAGCGAGGCGCTCGACCACATTTTGCTCAGCGGCCCGCCGGGCCTCGGCAAGACCACGCTCGCCGGCATCCTCGCCCGCGAGATGGGCAGCGACATGAAGGTCACCAGCGGCCCGATCATTGAGAAGGCCGCCGACCTTGCCGGTTTGCTGACCAACCTCAACCAGGGCGATGTGTTGTTCATCGACGAGATCCACCGGTTGCAAAAAAACATCGAGGAATATCTCTACCCGGCGATGGAGGATTTCACGCTCGACATCATCATCGACCAGGGGCCAAGCGCGCGCAGCGTGCGGTTGAACCTGCCTCGGTTCACGCTCATCGGCGCGACGACCCGGAGCGGCCTGTTGACGGCGCCGCTGCTGACGCGCTTCCCCGTGCGCGAACGGCTCGACTATTACCAGGCCGAAGACCTGCAAACGATCGTCCGGCGATCGGCGGGGTTGCTCAACGTGGAGATCGACACCGACGGGTCGGTCGAGGTGGCGCGCCGCAGCCGGGGCACGCCGCGCATCGCAAACAACCTGCTGCGCCGTGTGCGCGACTACGCGCAGGTGAAAGGCGACGGCCGCATCGACGGAGACACCGCCGACAAGGCGCTGGCCATGCTCGAGATCGACGAGGACGGCCTCGACGAAATGGACAAGCGCATCCTCGAGGCGATCATCGTCAAGTTCAGCGGCGGGCCGGTTGGCCTCTCGTCTCTTGCGGTGGCAGTCGGCGAGGAGCCGGACACGCTCGAGGAGGTCTACGAGCCGTACCTGATCCTTGAGGGCTATCTCAACCGCACGCCGCAGGGACGGGTCGCCACCGAAGCAAGTTTCAGCAAGCTTGGCCTCAAGTCACTCTCCAAGGGCGGCCAGCAAGACCTCATCTAGACCAAGCGCTTGGCCAAGCGCAACGCCGCCAGAAAAAAACTTTATGTGGGACCACCTATGTCCCACCTGTCACTTTACGCTCTCTCCCGGTGCTGCCATTGGTGGCGCGAACCTTGACGAACATGAAAACGAGAGAGAGACAAAACACGATGGCTCGGGGGCAGATGGAACTGCCGCTCGGGAATGCCCTGAGCGGCCAAATCGTCGGCCGCCGCTCGCGAAACCACCGCAAGGCTCCCCAGCACGTGGCTGATTGGTGGTTTGGTCGGATACGGTTGTGGACCATGGAAAGAGGGCCCAAGCCGGAAGGGAGGGTCGCCGCATGAAGCCAGCATGCCGAAAACGACCCGTGATCATGCTACACACCCGCCGGGTGGTGGCGCTGTTTGGCCAGGCGAGGCTGATGCGTGAGCCGGACGGACGGTTCCAGCTCGAGGGCGGCAATCGGCACGACCGCTTGGCCGCTGTCGAGTGGACCTCGATGTTTTTGCCGGAAGCGGTGGTATCCAAGAGAGGCCAGTCAAATCGTTGACAAGCGGCGCGGATTTCCTTTCGCTGGATCTGGCGCCCTGATTTTTTTAGTCCTGTTTGAAACTTTTCAGCGCGTCCATGTTGACCTCGATACCCAGGCCTGGTTTTTGCGGGATAGCCAGTTTTCCATCGACGAGTTTCAGCTCGTCCTGAACGAGTTCCTGCCGGAGTTTTGAGTCGGTCAATTCCGCGGGGAGGTATTCGAAGAATGGACAATGGGGTGTGACGGCGGCGAGGTGGGCGCTGGCCGAGATGCTGATTCCGGTTTTCCAGCAGTGCGGAATGATTTGCCGTCCCCGTTCTGCGGCCATGTCGCAGACCTTCATTGCCTCCGTGAGCCCGCCGACACGGCCGACGTCCGGTTGGGCGACATCGACTTTGCCGATGTCCAACAGTTCTCGAAATTCGTGATGAGTGGTCAGCCATTCGCCGGCGGCGATGCGGATGCCGCTTTCGTCGTGCAAGCGGGCGTAGCCTTCGAGGTCATCCACCCATAGTGGGGTTTCAAGAAAATACACGCCTAAATCTCCCCAATCGCGGGTGGTTGCAAGTACGCGTTCAACATCGTCCCATGCGTATTGTACGTCGACCAACAGCGTGAAATTCGGGCCGACGGCTGCACGGCAGGCAGCGATGACCTCGGTGACTTTTTCGTCCTTCTCGTTCATGCCGCTATGGTTGTAGGGGCCGAACAGCGTAATCTCGAGCTTTGCGGCTCGGAAACCAATGTCGCGGGCGCGCAACACCCATTCGACGAGTGAATTTCGGTATTCCTCAAAACTGTTTCCGTTGGGTTGAAGGGAGGCATACGGCTGGATCGCATCGCGAGGGGTGCCACCGAGCAGTTGCCAGATGGGTTTTCCTGCGGCTTTGCCCTTGATATCCCAAAGGGCCATGTCGATGGCGCCAATGGCATTGATGACGGCGCCCCGCCGTCCGTTCATACAGCTGCCGACGTACAGTTTTTGCCATAACCCTTCAGTGTCAAGTGGGTCCTCTCCAATGAGCATTTCCTTGAGGCCAAGGCCCATGGAGTGGGTGCTGGGAGCCTCGATGCAGGCCCGGGCAATCCACGGGTTAACGTCGCTCTCGCCCACGCCGGTGATCCCCTCGTCGGTGTGCACGAACACGACGATGTCGTCCTGTGCTGAGGAGGTGGCATCGGTTCGGACGTCGGGGACGAGCAGGACATGGCAGTCGATGTCAGTAATCTTCATTTTTCCGCTTTGCCAGCGGTAGCATTCAACCGGTGTGGATGCAACTGGACATTCGCGCTTGGCTGCGTTACTCAAATGGCTTCACTGAAAATGCATGCGCCACGGGACAGGGTTGAGTTCATTGGCAAGTTGGTGCTGTTGGTTTTTGTGCTGGTGGCGCCTGGCCAACTGCTTCGCGGTGCGAAGCCGGTCAACCAACATGACGTGCTGCCCATCCTGCATTTGCGCTGTGCGGCATGTCATGGTCGGCAGGAACAAAAAGCAGGTCTTGATTTGCGCACGGTTGAGTCGCTGCTGAAGGGAAGCAAGGATGGACCGGTTCTGAAATCGGGTGATCCAGATGGCAGCCTTCTGATCCAAAAAGTCACCAAGGGCGAGATGCCGCCAAAGCGGGACCTGGTGAAAGCTAGCGTGAAGCCGGTGCGGGATGTGGAACTCGAAATCATTCGGGACTGGGTTGCCGCTGGAATGCCCTTGGCTGAATCTGAGCGGCCACGGGAGCCACTGATATCCGAGCAGGATCGTCAGTTCTGGTCGTTTCAATCTCCGAAGCGTCCGGAGGTTCCCCTGCTTGGCCAAGCGGCTGCTGCCAATCCCATTGACTTATTTGTGGCCAAGCGTTTGGCCAAGACGGGACTGGAGTTGGCCGGGCAGGCGCCCAAGCGCGAGTTGGCAAGGCGGATTTACTTTGACCTGATCGGCTTGCCGCCTTTGCCCGAGGAGGTTGATGCGTTTGTTGTGGATGTGCGCCCGGATGCCTATGAGCAGTTGGTTGATCGATTGCTGGCTTCTCCTGCCTATGGTGAGCGTTGGGCACGATATTGGCTCGATCTTGCCGGCTACGCCGACTCGGAAGGAATACAGCATGCTGATACGTTGCGGCCGTGGGCGTATCGCTATCGTGATTATGTCATCCGTGCATTAAACTTGGACAAGCCGTATGATCTGTTTTTGTCGGAACAAATTGCCGGCGATGAGTTGGCGAATTACCAGGATGCCGACGAGTTCAGTGAAGAGGATCTTGACCGGCTGGTGGCGACTGGGTTTTTGCGTATGGTCGAGGACGGGACAAATGCCAATATCACTAACTTCGTTCCGGACCGGCAGGACAACATCGACAACGAGATGCGTGTGCTCGGTTCGTCCGTGTTGGGCTTGACGTTACACTGTGCCAAATGCCATTCGCACAAGTTCGATCCGGTGTCGCAGGCGGACTACTTCAGGCTGCGAGCGATTTTTAAGGGCGCCTTCGACGAGCACGACTGGTTGAACCCTGCAAAACGGCGATTGCCTTTTGGCCATCCGGGGGAGTTAAAACGTTGGCATGAAAACAAGGCGACGGTTGATGCCGAAGTGGTGGCGATCAAGGCTAATGAAGGGCTGGATGAGGAAGCCAAAAAGAAGGCACTTGAAGTGACTGAAAAAAAACGGATTGAGCAACCGATGGTGCGGGCGCTGTGGGATCGTGGCCAACCGTCGCCTACCTATCTTTTCAATCGGGGTGACTATCTTCAGCCTCGTGAGTTGATCGAGCCGGGTCTGCCGAGAGCGCTGGTTTCCCCCGGTGAAACGTTTCGCGCAAAACCGCCATGGCAGGGGAGCGGCAAGACTGGCCGCCGATTGGCTTTTGCCAATTGGCTGACGAAGGGCGTTCACCCATTAACGGCCAGGGTGATGGTGAATCGGCTCTGGAAACATCATTTTGGCCGTGGTTTAGTGCGGACGCTGGGTGATTTTGGCAAAGCGGGTGAAAGACCAAGCCACCCGCAGTTACTCGATTGGCTGGCAACAGAATTCGTCGAGGCCGAATGGAGCATCAAGCGGATGCACAGATTGATACTGACCTCGCGCACTTATCGACAAACTTCGCGGGTTTCGGCTGAACGGATTGAGTTGGATCCTCAAAACAAACTATGGTCGCGCATGCCACTTCTCCGTTTGCAGGGCGAGGCTTTGCGTGACTCGATACTGGCGTTGGCGGGGAGACTGCGCTGGGAGCAGTTCGGTCCGGCTGACCCGGTTAATGTTTCCGGTCAAGGTCTTGTGATGTCAAAACCGAAAGACGAGACATGGCGGCGTAGTGTGTACTTGCGCCAGCGCCGAACGGAGGTGCCGACGTTGCTGGCCAGTTTTGATCTGCCCGTGATGAGTCCGAACTGTATTGAACGGCCGGAATCGAATGTCGTTACCCAGGCGTTGCACTTGATGAACAACGAACTGCTGCGCCGCTTGGCCAATGCGTTTGCACGGCGGGTGAGCCACGAGAAGCCAGGCGGTATCGAGGGGAAAATGAGACATGCGTTCAGGCTGGCGCTCGGCCGTGAGGCAAGCGCGGAGGAGATCGGCTTGGCCAAGCGCAAACTTGGCCCCCTGGCCAAGCGCGATGGAAGCCAGGCGTTGCAGGCATTTT
>Ga0315329_10000980_pt1 | contig 11265 bp, 11 predicted proteins | sample M150032315metaG_FD_203459 | JGI IMG/M metagenome (GOLD analysis project Ga0315329, IMG submission 203459) | Ammonia-oxidizing marine archaeal communities from Monterey Bay, California, United States - M1 500m 32315 | ecosystem: Environmental > Aquatic > Marine > Coastal | place: USA: California...
CGGCACCGATTTCGTCGACCACCGCCTCTAGTACCTCGACCGGAAACCGGATACGACCCTCCACGGAGTCGCCGTACCCGTCGGTCCGACGGTTCGTGCCGGTGCACAGGAACTGGGCCGGGAGGTAGCCACTGGTGCCGTGCACCTCCACGCCGTCGAAGCCGGCGTCCATGGCGAGCGCAGCGAACCGGCGGTACTCATCGACCACGGCTCGCACCTCGTCGGTGGCCAACGCCCGGGGATCGTCAAAGGGCTGCATGCCCTCGGCATCGGTGTACATGGCACCCTCGGCCCGGATGGCCGATGGCGCCACCGTCTCGGCCCCGGGCGCCTTGTTGGCCACATGGGCGACCCGTCCGCAGTGCATGGCCTGGGCCACGATCCGACCGCCAGCGGCATGGACGGCATCGGTGACCCGGCGCCACCCGTCAAGTCGGTGCGGCCCGTCGAGCACCGGGGTGCGGCAGTAGCCCTTGCCCACCTCGCTGGGGGCGATCCCCTCGGTGACGATCAGCCCGGCGGTGGCCCGGGCACCGTAGTGGGTGGCCATGAGGTCGGTGGCGTCACCGTCCACGGTGGCCCGCGACCGGGTCATGGGGGCCATGACGATCCGATTGGCCAGATCGATGTCCCCAAACGAACCCGGGGCGAGAAGTGAATCCATCTCCAGAATCTACGGCCGATGAATCCCGGGGCGAGCCCGGTGTCTACGGTCGTCCCCGCACGACGGGGCCGGACTGGAGGCCTCGTCAGATGGGAGCATCCATGCCATTCGCAGCGGTCAACGACCAGAGGATCCACTATCAGGACAGTGGGGGTGCCGGCCCGGCCATCATCCTGAGTCACGGTTTCACCATGGGCCACGAGATGTGGGAGCACCAGACAGCCCCCCTGGCCGACGCCGGCTGGCGGGTCATTGCCCACGACGAGCGGGGCTGGGGCCAGACCACATTCACCGAGCCCTTCGACTACTGGGACCTAGCCGACGATGTCCTGGGACTCATGGACCATCTGGGCATCGAGCGGGCCGTACTGGCCGGCATGTCCCAGGGCGGATTCCTCTCGCTGCGTGCCGCACTCACCTCCCCCGAACGGGTTCGGGCCCTGGTGCTGGTCGACACCGAGGCCGGAGTCTTCTCCGACGAGGGGCGGGCCGGCTTCCAGGCGCTGTTCGACACCGCACTAACCGAGGGCCTGACCGGCGAGATGGGCGACGCCCTCCAGATGGTTCTCTTCGGTCCCGACTTCGCCGATGCCCGCTACTGGCGGGGCAAGTGGACGTCCAAGCCCCTGTCTCAGTGGATGGCCGCCAAGGACTGCCTGTTCGAGCGGGACTCCATCGTGGATCGAGTGGGCGAGATCACCTGCCCGAGCATTTCGTTCCACGGCGATCTCGACATGGGCATCGACATAGCTGCAGGTCGGGCGTTGTCCGAAGGTCTCGGCGGACCGTCCACCTTCGTGGTGGTGCCCGGTGCCGGCCACAGCGCCAACCTGGAGGCGCCCGAGGTAGTCAACCCGGCCCTGCTGGAGTTCCTGGCCGGCCTGAACTGAGGCCCGAGACCGCCCGACGTTCGGGCGGCCGGTGGTCAGAGGCCGAAGACGGGCTTCATAGCGGTGATGGTCACCTGATCGAACAGTCCGGTCTTAGCGTAGGGATCACCGGAGGCGAAGGACTCGGCGGCCGTCCGGTCATCGACCTGCAGCACGATCAGCGAGCCGCACATGCGTCCGTCGTCGGCAAACATCGGCCCACCGAAGACGATATCGAAACGCCCGAGGTAGTCGAGGTGGTCGGGGCGGGTGCGGACACGGAGGTCTCCGACGTCGGCTCGGTCCAATGCGTGGATGACGAAGTACACGTTGTATCTCCCGATGTCGTTCGGTCGGTGGTGTCGGCTGGCCAGGTCGACCGCCGGTCTGGCCTACGAACCCGTCCCGTCGGCCAGGCCCTGCAGGGTGGCCAGGTCGAATCCTGCCAGTTCCTTGTAGGCGTTCGCCTCGCGTTCCAGCGCGTCGATCGTCACGCACACATGGCGGTCGTCGGTGGCCGGTCCGCACCTGCCGTCGCAACGATCAGCCACCCACTGCATGACCCTCTCCGGGCCGGTCTGGCGATTGGCCAGCACCAGCCGGCTGGTCGGCTCGCGGCGATCGTCCTCATAGGCGGCCAACGCCTGGGCCGTGTCGAGATGGGAGGAGAGACTGGTGGCCAACGCCTCTCCATCCAGGATGGCCTGGCTGGCCCCGTTGCTGCCGTTGGGTCGCATGGGGTGCGCGGCGTCGCCCAGCAGGGTGACCCGCCCATGGCTCCAACGCTCGAGGGGATGTCGGTCGACCATCGGGAACTCGTAGGCCACGTCGGCGGCGGCCAGCACCTCACCCACGTGGATCCAACCGAAGTCCCAGTCGGCGAACCACGGTGCGATGTCGGCCGGGTCCACCGGGGCGTTCCAGTCGGCATCGGCCACGCCCTCCTCCCCACCAAGGTCCACCGGTCGCTCGGCCACCCAGTTGGTGAGGACCGTTCCGCCCGGTTCCCGGGGGCCACGGATCGGATACACGACGGCCTTCTGGAGGTCGTGGCCGGCCATGAACATGGTGCGTCCGTCGAGATACGGCGGAAATTCGACCGCTCCACGCCAGAGCACCAGCCCTGAGTAGTGCGGTGGCCCCTCGTCGCCCACCAACTGTCGTCGCACCACGGAGTGCAGGCCATCGCAGCCCACCAGGACACTCCCCCGCTCGACGGCCACCTCAGCACCCGCCCGGTCCACGAAACGAGCCTCGACGCTGGTGCCACCAGTGCCTGTCGGATTCTGCTCGAACGATGCGAACCGATGACCGGTCCGGACCCGGTCGTCGCCCAGTTCGGCCCGCACGGCATCCAGGAGGAGCATCTGCAGTCGGCCCCGGTGAATCGACACCTGAGGCCACGGGTTGCCGGCCGCCACGCCCCGCGGCTCGGACCAGATGAGCACGCCGTCGTCGGAGCAGAACCGCAACTCAGAGGTGGCCACGCCCGTCTCGGTGAGATCGCCCGCCAGGCCAAGGTCGTCGAGCACCCGCACCGAATGCGGGAGGAGGTTGATGCCCACGCCCAACTCGCGGGGCTTGGACACCGCCTCGAACACCGTGACGTCGTGGCCCGCCCGATGGAGGCAGAGCGCGGCGGTCAGGCCGCCGATTCCGCCACCCGCCAGGAGGATGCGTCCGTGTCCACCGTTCATCGGCCCGAGCCTGCCATCAGCGGTCGCCCGACTCGTCAGTCGCCACCTCTCCGCTCCCCGGCCCCGTTTCGCCGACCACGACCACCAACCACACCACTCCCAGGACCATGGCGCCGGCCAGAACCACCGCGGCAGCATCCAGACCCCATCGCCCGGCGGCCAGGCCGACCAGCAGTGGCCCGAGCACCCGCCCGACGTCGGTCACCATCGAGACGGCGGACAGGAACGACGCCGTACCGTCCCCGGGTGCCACGTCACTGCTGAGCGTGAACAGCGAGCCGGCGCTCAGACCATTGCCCAGGCCCATGACCAGCCCGGCCAACAGAACTCCGGTGGCCGAATCGGCAGCTAGCAGGCACAACAGACCTAGGGCCAGAAGGCCGTAGGCGGGCACCATGGCCGCCAGACGTCCCACCCGGTCCATGACCGCCCCCGATACCGGAAACAGCACCAGATCCGCTGCGTAGCCCGACGCCACCAGTACCCCGATGGTGGTGGGCCGCAGGTCGAGGGCCACTCCGACGAGAGGAAGGAGAACCATGCGACCCTCACGGGTGGTCATCGACGCCATGCCAAACAATCCCGCATGCAGGAGGCGGCGGCGATTCCGTCGGACCACGTCGATCAGCCGTGGGCCCTTCAACCCGATCGGAACCACCTCCCATCCAGAACGGAGGGCTCCCGGCAGGACCGCGGGCAGGCCGATGGCCGCACCGACCCCGGCCATCAGGAACGTCCCACGCGCCCCCACGACGTCGACCAGCAGGCCGCCGGCCGCGGTGCCCAGCAGTACCGAGAACCGCATCGTTCCGCCCATGAGCGACATGGCCCGACCCCGGAGGGTGATCGGGATCCGACGGGTCAGGTCGGACTGGCGCGACAGCATCACGCCGAGGGAGCCGCCGCCAAATACGAGATGTCCGAGACCGAGCGGCACGGGACGGGCGAAGGCGGCCATCAGAACCGACGCGCCGACCATGGCCACCAGCGAGCCGGCGCCCACCCGGGCTGGGCCCCATCGATCGGTGCACCAGCCGACAGGGAGGGCTGCTGTCGCGGCACCAGCTCCACCGGCACCGGCCACCAGGGCAGCCACCGTGTAACCGTGGCCCTGACCCACCAGAACAATTGGCAGGGCCACCAGGAGGACACTCATGCCGAGGCTGGCCGCCATCCATGGGCCGTAGATGGGCCACACGTACGGCGAGAGCGATCGGAACCCCATGGGAGCGGCAGGCTACGGGCCTGTCCCCCATGGAGAGGCGCCCGGCGGGATGACCGGTCACGCCGTCACAGTCGGGTGGGATAGTGAAGCCGTGGGAGCCAAGTCGACAGAGATCGTGGTATCCGGCCCGGACCATCGGGGCCACTGGCACTGGCGCCACCACGACGGCACCGAGGGATTCCACGAGGTACCCGCCGAGGTGGTCGACCCCGACTGGACGTCGGGCACGGTGGTCACCGCCCGGGTACACCACCGACCCGGCGGCCCGGTCATCTTGACCGTCGGTGATCCCGCTGATGACGAGGCAGCGGACGTGCCGACGATCCTCGTGAACGGCGAACCCTTCGAGGCTCCGGCGGATCGGGACCTCGAACCGGGAGTGGTGGTGACAGCCCGGGTCCGGTTCGGCAGCCGTGCCGGCGCCCGGGACGATGGATCGGAGGCCAAGTGGCGGCCTACCGTGGTGGTCCACGTCGGGCCGCTCACTGTCTCGGTCCGTGGGGTGTTCTCCCAGAACACCGAAGGGCGGGGCCAGCGACTCCTCGACTGGGAGGAAGCCGGGCTCCACCACGGATCGGTCATCGAGAACGACGAGACCATCGTGGCCCTCGATGACGTGGGCGAGGTGGTGGGTCGACTCTCAGACGCCGACCGGCGGAGGCTGGGCCTCTGAGGGACCGGCCAGGACGTAGGTTCCAGACGACCACACCCGGTGGCGCTGGAGACTCCCATGACCGAACCCACCCTGCTGGTCGACGGCCTGGACTTCGGCGAAGGACCACGCTGGCACGAGGGGCGACTCTGGTACAGCGACTTCCACCAACACCGAATCTACGCGGTGGCCGCCGACGGCACCCGCGAGGTCATGGTCGAGACAGGCGAGGAGCGGCCTTCGGGCCTGGGTTGGCTCCCCGATGGCGACCTCCTGATGGTGGCCATGCTGGCCCGTCAGGTCTGGCGTGTCGGCGACGGGGAACGCACCGTCCACGCCGACCTGGGTCACATCGCCACCTGGCACTGCAATGACATGGTGGTGGCCGTTGATGGCACGGCCTACGTCGGCAACTTCGGCTTCGACATCGAAGGTGACCGGTCGACCCCGGTGACGGCCACGATGGCCATCGTCCGCCCGGACGGCTCGGTGACCGCCGGCCCCGACGACCTGGGCTTTCCCAACGGCTCGGTCATCACCCCGGACGGGTCAACCCTGATCGTGGGCGAGACCTTCGCCTCCAGGATGACCGCCTTTTCGATCCTTGACGACGGCCTGCTGGGCGAGCGTCGGGTGTGGGCCGAGACGCCGGGCGTGCGACCCGACGGCTGCTGCCTGGACGCCGCTGGCGGCATCTGGATCGCCGATGCCGGCGGCGGTGGTGTCGTCCGAGTGCTCGAGGGCGGCCAGGTCACCGACCGGGTGGCCATGCCCGACCTCGATCGACCCCAGACGGCTTATGCCTGCATGCTGGGCGGCAACGACGGACGCACCCTGCACTGCGTGACCGCCCCCGGCGCCCGAGCCGGGGACACCGCCGGGGTGGCCGGTGGTGGAATCTGGACCATAGGGGTCGAGCACCCGGCCGCCGGGAGGCCCTGAACCCATGAACCAGGCATCCGACGTCGGATCCTCCGTGGACCTCCACGTCGCCCCCATCTCCCCGGTGTTCGGCGCCGAGGTGTACGGCACCGACCTGGCCGACGGCATCGACGACGAGACGTTCGCCGCGGTCCACCGGGCGTGGTTGGACCACGGCGTGCTGGCCTTCCGGGGCCAGTCCCCCATGGCTGCCGACGTCCAGGTCGCCTTCGCCCGGCGTCTCGGGCCACTCCACACCCACCCGGCCGCCCCGGCCGAACACGAGAACACATCGGTGTTCCTGATCCGCACCCACCGTGACTCGACCATCTCCAACGGCAACGGCTGGCATTCGGACGTGTCATGCGACGAGGAACCGCCGTCGGCCACCATGCTCCAGGTGCACCTGCTCCCAGACTGCGGGGGCGGCGACACGCTGTTCGCCGACATGGAGGCGGCCTACGCCACCCTGCCGGCAGCCACCAGGGAACGTCTCCATGGCCTGTCGGCCGTGCACGCATCCGAGCACGTCTTTCCGGGGCGTTACGCCGACCGCGGCGCCGACGATGCGGCCATCCACACCCCGTCGGCCGTCCACCCGGTGGTCCGGACCCATCCCGAGACGGGACGCCGCGGTCTCTTCGTGAACCCATCGTTCACCGTGAGCATCGAGGGCATGGATCGCGACGAGAGTGACCACCTGCTGGCCTACCTCCACGAGCACTCCACCCGACCCGAGTTCCAGATCCGCCACCGCTGGCAACCCCATGACGTGCTGCTGTGGGACAACCGGAGGGTCCAGCACTTCGCCATCTGGGACTACTGGCCCCACGAACGCTCGGGCCACCGGGTCACCGTGCAGGGCACCCGCCCGTTCTTCGATCCCGACGGCGTCGAGCCCGACGAGTCGCTCATCCGGGTGTCGATTGGCCGTCTGGCTTGACCGTCGGGGCGGTGCCGCTCCGCTGGCTTCGCTCGACGAACGAGGTTCAGTCGACGATCGACTCGGTTTCGGCGAGGCGAACCAGCGGGATGGTGCGGTCGGTCCTGGCCTGATAGTCGGCGTACCATGCCCGATCCTCGAGCATGGCCTCCCACAGGACGTCCCGCTCGCTGCCACCGTCCAGCACCTGATGCTCGGACCAGAACATCCCACCCTGCACGCGGACCTTCACCCGGGGGTTGGCTTCGCGATCCCGGAGGTTCAGCACCCAGGACGGATCCCTCGTGGCGCCGGCGAACGAGCCGACCACGATGCGGTGGCCATCAGCGTCCCGCCAGAACGGCAGGGCCACCTTATGCTCGTTGCCCGACTTCCGTCCGATGGTGTGGAGCAGCACATGATGCATGCCGGCCACGCACCACACGGCGTCGTCGTCAGTCATCTCCAAGCCGGCCACGTGCCCCCTGGAGATCTCGATGATCTCATCGTGGGACGGGGTCTCCCATTCCATCTCCACCTTCTGGCTGGATTCCTCGTGTGAACTCATGGGGGCGACCGTAGCGGCGACGTAGACCGGTCCCCGATTCGGCGGGAGGGGGAACGGGCCACGATGATCTACATGGGAGGGACACCGTGAGCCGACGACCTAACGTCATCCTCATCAATTGTGACGACCTCGGCTACGGCGACCTGTCGTGCTACGGGTCTACCCAGCACGACACCCCGGCGCTGGATCGGATGGCCGACGAAGGCGTCCGCTTCACCGACTTCTACATGGCGTCACCGGTCTGCTCACCATCGAGGGCCGCCATGCTCACCGGCAGCTACCCGTTGCGGGTCGGCTTCGGCGGGCGAAGCATCGACAACGCTCCGGTGCTGTTTCCCGGCCAGGCTCAGGGGCTGCATCCCGACGAGATCACCATCGCCCGCCTGCTCCAGGACGACGGATACGCCACCCGGATCATCGGCAAGTGGCACTGCGGCGACCAGCCCGAGTTCCTGCCCACCCGCCACGGCTTCGACGGGTGGTTCGGCCTGCCGTACAGCAACGACATGGGTCGCCAGGCCCTTCCCGAGGAGGGCCGCCCCTACCGGGAGATCATGGAGGCTCTCGGCACCCCCGTCCCCGATGACGCTCCAATGCTGGAGCCTCGGCCACCCCTCCCGCTCATGCTCGACGAGGAAGTGGTGGCCCAGCAGCCTGACCAGGCGGCCCTGACCGAGCGGTACGTCACCGATGCCGTGCAGTTCCTGCGTGACAACCGGGATCGGCCGTTCTTCCTGTACCTGGCCCACCTCTACGTTCACCTGCCCATCTACGTGCAGACCCGGTTCGTGCGCGAGTCCCGCAACGGGCGGTACGGCGCGGCGGTGCGTTGTATCGACTGGTCGACCGACGTGCTTCTGCGCGAGCTGACCGACCTCGGCCTCGACGACGACACCGTGGTGGTGTTCACCAGCGACAACGGGGCGCTGATCCGCGACGGCGGTGGCAGTAACGGCCCGCTCCGGGCGTCGAAGGGCACCACGTGGGAGGGGGGCCAGCGGGTGCCATGCATCGTGCGTTGGCCGGGTCGGCTACACGCCGGGCAAGTGGTGGACGATGTGGCCAACGCCATGGACCTCTACCCGACCATCGCCGGCTGGTGCGGTGTCGACCTCCCCGACGACCGGACGCTGGACGGCCGGGACCTGGGTGCCCTGCTGGACGGTGGCGATGGCCCCGACGAAGCGCCCTTCCTGTACATCCTGGGCGGCAACGTGGAGGCGGTGCGGCTGGGCCGCTGGAAACTCCACGTACGCAAGTGGAACGACGAACGGGTACGGCTCTACGACCTCGAGGCCGACATCGGTGAACGGATCGACCTGGTCAACGAGCACCCCGGGGTGGTGGCCAGCCTGCTGGCCGTCATCGAGACGGCCCGAGCCGAGCTGGGCGATGACGCCTCTGACACGGTGGGCTCCGACGTTCGCCCGGTAGGGCGGGTGGCCGACCCGGTGACCCTGACCGTGTTCGACCCGGACACGCCGTACTACATGGCCGAGTACGACCTCCCCGAGCGGGGCTGACCCGAGAAGCGAATGAGCCCATGACTATCGCCTTCGTCCACGGCAATCCTGAGACCGACACCATTTGGGCCGACCTGGTCGGCGAGTTGGCCGATCGTCTTCCTCTCAGACGCGGCACCGCCGACCTGGTGCTGCTGTCACCCCCGGGGTTCGGCGCGTCCACCCCCGACGTGTGGGGTGCCACCCGGATCGAGTACCGGGACTGGCTGGTCACCGAGGTGGAGGCTCTGGCCGCCGACGGGCCGCTGGACCTCGTAGGCCACGACTGGGGAGCCGGTCACGTGTTCGGCCTGATGTCCGTCCGGCCCGACCTGGTCCGCTCATGGGCGTGCGACTGTCTGGGCCTCGTCCATCCCGACTACGTGTGGCACGACATGGCCCAGCTCTGGCAGACACCCGACATCGGCGAGGAGGTGGTCGCCGGCATGGTCGCCAGAACCCGGGACGAGCAGATCGCCATGATGACCGCCGTGGGCATGGGAGTCGCTGCGGCCGGCGACGTGGCCGACTCGATCGTCGGGATCGCCGACTGCATCCTGCCCCTCTACCGGTCGGGTGCCCAGCCGACCATGGCCGGCCTGGGTCTAGAGCTGGCCGCCGCCGACCTGCCTCCCGGACTGGCCCTCGACCCGTCCGAGGATCCCTACGTGGGGCCGGCTGGTCGGGCAGCCGAGATGGCCGACCGGTTAGGCGCAGAGCATGCGCCCATGGACGGCGCCGGCCACTGGTGGATGTGCGAACACCCCGCCGAGGCCGCCGATCTCCTGATGGCGTTCTGGACCTCCCTCGACGCCTGACCCGACCCCAGCCACTTCGCCGGACGTCACAGCACACACGTTGGCCCGGAGGCCGATCGGGCGAGAAGATGGTGCCGAGCACACGGGGCTGAACGGAGCGAAGACCATGCAGGGACTCATTCAAGAAGGCGACGGCGAAGAACACGTCCGCCTCTCCCACCACCTAGAGCACGCGGCGGCACTGGATCTCCGTCAGGTGCGGGTCGAGATCATGGCCGCTGGCGTCTGCGGCAGCGACCTGAGCTGCGTCCACGGCAAGTACTACATGCCCACCCCACTGGTACCGGGCCACGAGGCGGCCGGGGTGGTGGCCGAAGTCGGTTCGGCCGTCACCTACTGCTCGGTGGGCGACCACGTCGTCCTGTCGACCTTCGGGAACTGTGGCCACTGCGCGACGTGTGAGGCCGGCAACCCCGGCAACTGCGGTTTCGGCGGGCTGCGACACACCCACACAGAGGGCGACCAGGCCCTCTGGGGCTTCGCCAATCTGGGCGCCTTCGCTCAGGAGACCATCGTGCACGAGAACCAGGCCGTGCCCATCCCTAGAGAGGTACCTCTAACCTCGGCGGCACTGATCGGGTGCGGCGTCATGACCGGTGCCGGTGCTGTGTTCAACCGGGCCAAGGTGGGCATCGGTGATACCTGTGTGGTCATCGGTGCCGGCGGCGTCGGTCTCAACGTGATCCAGGCCGCCCATCTCAGTGGAGCCTCACAGGTGATCGCCGTGGACCGCGTGGCCACCAAGGAGCGAATGGCACTGGACTTCGGGGCCACTGACTTCGTGCTGGTGGACGGCGACGACTTCGACTCGGTGGCTGCCGTGCAGCAGATCAGCGGCGGCGGGGTCGACCACGCCTTCGAGGTGGTGGGCAGCACCAAGCTGCTGGCCGACTGCCTGCCCATGACGAAGGCGGGCGGGAACATCTGCGCGGTGGGCGTGCCCGATCTGACGGCCAGCGTGACCTACCCGTTCCAGGCCCTCCACCAGAACAAGAACCTGCTGGGCATCCGGGCGGGCGGTGGCAGGCCACGGCGGGACTTCCGCCTCATTGCCGACATGTACCTCAAGGGTCGCTTCAAGCTCGACGAGTTGGTGTCCAACACGGCCGGCCTGGACGGCCTCCAGGGGGCGTTCGATGCCCTGAAGGCAGGCGCCGAGGCCCGGACCGTCCTGCTTCCCAACGGCTGAACCCATTCCCTGAACCGGATCCGTCCGGCCCTCTCGTCCCAGACCATCTCTCAAAGATCAAGAATCAGGAGTTCCCCATGTCCCGAATCGATCTGACCGGTAGTTCGTCGCTGGTGACCGGCGGCGCGTCCGGCATCGGCGAGGCCAGCGCCCGCCAACTGGCCGCCGCAGGCAGCCGTGTCGTCATCGCCGACCTGAACGAGGAGCGTGGCCAGGCCGTGGCCTCCGAATTGGGCGG
>Ga0315329_10000989_pt1 | contig 11225 bp, 13 predicted proteins | sample M150032315metaG_FD_203459 | JGI IMG/M metagenome (GOLD analysis project Ga0315329, IMG submission 203459) | Ammonia-oxidizing marine archaeal communities from Monterey Bay, California, United States - M1 500m 32315 | ecosystem: Environmental > Aquatic > Marine > Coastal | place: USA: California...
TCATGGGATTTTTTACAAAATTGAGAGAGAAGAAAACCGCCAAATTTAAGGAAAAACAATCTATGATGAATGGTAAGGAGCTCAAAAAGATCCTAACGACCCTCAAAGAAGACCGGGATGATATTGAAAAGCGTACTGGCAAAAGACCAGATATAGATGACACGACCACAATGTTCATGCAAAAAGTCCTAAACGTTTGGATATCTGAGGGGAAGGACATTGATGACGAGAAGTTTTGGAATGCCGTTGACCATAACAAACAGTTTGATTTTCCGGTTGAATATTACGAAAGAAAACCTAGGAAATTCTAATTCTAGAATAAGGGGTTTCATGCCTATAATGTGGCAAAGACTACATGTTTTTTAAGAAATAACCTAAACTCTGATTATTATGGAAAATGGGTATTTTGCTGAATTCATTCTCTTAGCAGCTATAGTTGGCGGTATACTTGCATTTTTGATTGTAAAACGGCTGCGTGAAGAATAACTAACTTTTCGATTTTAGTGTTAACGCCAATCACTCTTTTTTTGTTTACAGGTGTCACATTTGAGACCACTAATTTTTTTCCCGCAAGTTTTACAATGCATTGTAAACCCAACTGTATCATACTTTGATGTCCTTGAATATTTGTAAAGCAAAACAACAGCAGCTAAAATTCCAGCCACAGCAAGAATAATCCATGTTAACACGCTATCAGTAGTTCACAGCTACATTAAATTCAATCTATCACGTCTGGATTAAAACCAGACATATTTTCAATCAAAAAGTACTCCAAAAATCCTCCAGCTAAAAGCAGGACTACTAAAATTGCTATTTCAATGCAAATAGCACGGATGTCTGGGCGAATTGGTGTTTTTTTGATTAATCTGTATATCAGTATGTAGCTTCTAGACATTGCAATAGAATAAGCTGCAACTTCCATCAACCCGAATGGTGTCATGAACAGAATACTAAGTGATGGAATTTGTTCTAACAATGGAATTGTACCCTTCATTGCAGAAAATGCAATTCCAGTTGAAAATGCAGCAAACAGCCCCCAAACTATACCAAATCCTGGAATAAACATTGGAAGCGCAATAAATGCATTATGAACAAATATCCCTACTGCATCTATTCCCTTTGTCATTGCCTCAAATTCATCCATGATTACCGTGGTCTCATCTTCTGACAACTGAATCTCAGAGGCAAGTGCAAATGTCAAAGAAAAAATAGCTAGAAAAGCAAAAAATGATAAAATCCTGTTTCGCATAATTACAAGAAACTCAATCCTAGCTGATATTATTCCTATTGAAAACCAAATTTATCAAAATCATAGCAAAGTAAATAATTGTAATATAATGTGGCAAAAAGTCTAAGTGACTACTCGGGTGATTCTCAAACAGGACTAATCTTCTTCTTCTTCTTCAGTTTCTTGAGCTCGTCTACTTGGCCTGATCGGAATGTAGATTTTTGACATTTCTAATTATAGTAAAAAAAACAATTCAATATTCTACTGGGTTACCAAAATTTGTCCTTTTTGTTATATTGAATAAATCACTAAAAATCAGGAAGGTGTATTATTAGGTATCTTACACTCGGTGGAAATAGATTTTGTTGTAGTATAGTAAACAATGCACAAAAGTCCAATTGATCCAAGACGGAGGAAGATTTCATAATTTGACAAAAATGCAGTAGTTGTGCCAGCAACAGTACCAAATACAGAGATCAATGCAAATCCAAAAGGACCACAACTACAAATTCCAGCTGATGCCCCAATTATGGATCCTAGGACACTACCACCAATTTTGGACGTGCTTTTTTGTAAAATTCTAATTCTGTAAATATTCATGGGGATGACAATTGCTGACATTATAGATATGGTAAGAATCAGTATGAATCCAAATTCTTGCTCATGTGGTATGTGAAATGTAAAGAATGGCTCTACAAAAATAAATTCTGATAACATTAACAATGGTATTAGCATACCAAAAAAAATCACCCCTGCCAGAATTGTATATGCTGTACTTGAAAACACGAGTTTGATATTTTTCAATTTAGAGCATTGGCTCTATTACTTGTGAAAAAACAGAATATGGTTGTGCACTAGTAATTTTCTTAATCTTACCATCGGGAGAAATTATAAGGAACGTTGGGGTTGCGTCAGCACCAAACCGTTGGCTTTCATCATAATTTGCTTTAACACGTTTAGCATACTTTTTTTCGTCCATACAATCATTAAATTCATCCACGTTCATATCCAAATTAGATGCAAACGCAACAAGTCTGTCTTTACTAGCCCATCCGTTGTCAATTGCTTCTTGAAAGTTGTAAAGTGTTTCATGGTATTCCCAGTATTTTCCCTGATCGTCTGCACAATAAGTTGCCTGTGCTGCAGTAATAGAATCACGTCCCAAAAATGGCAAATCTAAAAATACTAGGTTTGCTTTTCCTGTTTCAACATAGTTATCAATTATGTCAGCACGTGTGTTGTGATACCAATGGTAACATGCTTCACATTGATAATCACCAAATTCTACTATTGTAATTGGTGCACTTGGTGAACCCAGCACAGGAGATCCATTTGTAAGATTTATTGGTACAGGTCCTGACATATTTATTCTGTTTTCTTGCATTTCCATAAGCTGCGAATAATATGATGATGCATACAGAGCCACACTTACAATCATAACGGCAAATATAGCTAAAAGGAGAATTCGTTTATTCATTTGATTTTAGCATTTTAATTAGAATTAAAAACCTTTTTCGATATGAAATCAGGTGTCATTTGTGCCTAAACAGGTTGGCAACTTTTTCCACAAAAGAGTCAATGGGGCATGTTTCACAATAAACACCATGTTGCCTTTGAGAATGGGTTTCTAGACCTTCTTGGGTAAAAAACGAGGCATCACACTTATCACAAAAATAACCTCTCTGTGAATCTTTTATTTCAGACACAAATCATGTGTCATATTTATTGATATAAAGAGTATTTTTTGCTGTTTTTAGGAAATATTCAATTTCTGCTATAAATAATGAATTTTAACATGGTTGTTGTGTTCAACTTCATACCTGGTTACATGACCACAGTGTGAACATGAAAACATTTGTTGAGTGGGCTTTGGCTCACGCTCAATCTTCTTACCAAGAATTGATTTAATCATAATCTTGTTAGAATTTGAGATTACACCAAAGCTTTGTTTCTCTCCTATTGATTCCAAAAATTCCTTAATTGATGTGATGACTTCAGATTGGTTAATTTGTTCATCATCTTCAATAGGCGAAAGTACAAACTGATGTGTTTTAAGTGCCGGAACTGCCGCTACTTGATCTGAAACATATATTGCAAGTTCATTAAGGATAGACTCAACATCCTTGCAGTCTACTATAATCATATAATCTTGTTTTACAGAAGCCTGATTTATCTTTGATGATGTTGGTAATAGTGTTTATTGTAAAATCTAAATTACTAGTCAACATCTTTCCCACCAAAGAAGATAATTCCAATAATATTTTTTATATATATTATGAAATCACAATCTAATTCTTCAAGTTCTGAGATAAGAAGGGCAATTGAAAATAACTGGCAAGAATATCTATCTAAATACGGAAACCTTTTCAGTTCTGATTCTATTAGCGGTTCCAGCCCACCGTCTATTTTTGTCGGTTCGTACGGGTATCCAAAGGTTGGTGTAGGTCCAATGTTACCTCCAATTCATGGAGATACCACATTACTTGACAGCCCAGAGCGTTGGCTTGGAAAAACTTTAGAAGATATCGTAAACTTTAGGCTAAGTCTGGTTAGAGGAACGCAGAAGTTACCCATTGAAAACACACAGGGACGATTCATCGAAAACCTTCATGAAGTTGCAATGTCTTCACATTCAATAGATACTGATTTACAGTTCCATAAAGCTACTTTACCTGTAACAACTATAGACGGAGAAAGTGCACCATTTGGACCAGTTGGTGATATCAAATCTGCTAAATTTTTTGGCACCAGATCTGACAAATCAATAGAACGTGTTTACTATGATCACGATCTAAAGGCACAAGATGCTGTATTAACATTATACAATAAGGGAATTGATATTTCAAAAATCCAAAAGTGTTTTAGCATTGGGATGCTTGGGAAAAAAAGGAAGTTAGTTCCAACAAAATGGAGTATTACAGCTACTGATGATATAATATCAAAATCACTTGTTTCTGAAATCCTTGAATTTGATCTGATTGATTCTTGCCGTGTATTTTCTCATGATCATCTTGGAAATATGTTTTCAGTTATTTTATTTCCTCATCGTTGGCTTTTTGAGATGCAAGAAGCCTGGCATGATGAAAATAAAGTAGGCTTTGGTTTTGACAGCGAGGACGCAAGAGGCATTAATCATCCACCTGCCATAGCAGGTGCTTATTTTGCAGCTAAGCTTGGCGTAGTTGAATATCTTGTGCAGAAAAAACTTCAAGCTGCGGTTCTTGTATTACGTGAAATTAGACCCGAATATGCTGTTCCAGTTGGTGTTTGGCAAATTAGAGAAGCAATGCGTGCAGCAATGAAAAAAGAACCATACATTGCGGAAAATTTTGTTGATGGTGTTAATTTTGCATCTAAAAGGATGAGTATAGGTAAATCCGAGTGGCTTTCTAGGGGCAGGTTACTTAAGATGCTAAAGCAAAAATCAATCTCAGAATTTTTTTAAAACTGATGCAATCTAACGAATTGTCATCAAATGGTAGCTTTTCAGATAAGTTTGATCACTATACTAGTTTCTACAATTCTTGATCCAATTATTAGGTTTTTAACCTCTATTTTCCCCTTTTTAATATCAATTTCTAGGTTTTAGAGGTCAATTTTAACGTGATTTTGCCATGATTCCGGTGGTCTTTACCAGCCCGGAACCCTTCGCAATAAGCGAGCCGATAAAGATTGCAGCGGCAACCAATACAATACATCCAGACTGGGCAATATCAAACTGGTATGACATCAATATGCCAAGAACAGTAGCAAATACAGCAAATGACATTGAGAGCATCACCGTTTGCTTGAAGGAACGTGCGTAAAGCATGGCTGAAACGTTAGGAATTACAAAAAGTGCAGAAACCAATAGTACTCCAACTAACTGCATCGATATCACAACCGTAACTCCAGACATGGCAATTAGAAGATAATTCAATTTTTCCACAGAAATTCCAGACACTTTCGCCTGCTCTTCAGAAAATGTGGAGTATAGAAATTTCTTCCATGTGAAGAAAAGAATTACTAGAATTATACCAGACATTACAAGTATTTGAAGAACGTTTGTAGTATCAACTACTACTGCGCCAAACAGAAATTCCTCAATGTCATGCATGTCCAAATCATCTGCCAAACTGACCAATATTACACCTGCACCAAGACCTGTTGCCAGTAAGATTGCAACTATTGCATCACCTGAAATATCAAATTTCTGACGGATTTTGGTAAGGCCTAGTGCACTAAGTATGGCCACTGCACATGCAATCCATATTGGATAAACTCCAATGAAAAGTCCAAATGCCACTCCCCCAAATGCAGAATGTGCCAAAGCATCTCCAAACAGAGAAAACTTTCTTAAAACCAAAAACAGACCTATTGCACTACAAAGTAAGGAAATGGCAATTCCCGATACCAGCGCATGCGGAATCGATTCGTATGATACGGCTTCAAACGTCATTTTACATCAATGGTGATGCATATGCATCTGCATAGAAGTCTCTGAATATTTCTTGAGCATTTCATCATTCGAGAAAAATTCTTGTGAAACGCCATGAAAGAAAAGCGTCTTGTTGAGGCAGGCGACCTTGTTGGCAAGTCGTTCCACTGCATCCAAATCATGTGATGACCATATAATTGAAATTTTTTCTTTGATGTTTAATTCGCTTAAAATCTGGAAGAAGAGATCTTGGTTGTAAACGTCAAGTCCAATTACCGGCTCATCTAGAATTAAGATTCTTGGCGAATTGACCAAGGCCTTTGCAATAAAAATACGCTGCTGTTGACCAATTGATAAATCTCCAATTCTTCTGTCAGCTAGTTCATGCATCCAAACTTTCTGTAATACCTCTTCCACCTTTTTTGAATCATTAGAGTTTTGACTCATAGAAATAACCTCTCTAACTGTTGCTGGGAAATTCTTATCAATTACTGGCTTTTGTGGTACAAAGCCTATCTGTGATAGGTATTTTTTCGAATCTTTGATATTCTGACCAAAGAACCTGATCGTTCCATTATATTGTGTGTGTAAACTAAGCATGCACCTAAACAGAGTAGATTTTCCTGCGCCGTTTGGTCCGATGATTCCCAAAAAGTCACCCTCATCGATTCCGAAGCTTATGCCGTCCAATGCCTTGATTCCGGAATAATCAACAGACAGATTTTCAATATCTACTATCATGAGTAATGCATACACATGATTATTAATAAATCTGTAAATTCTTAATAATAATTATTGTTATTCTTATAAGTTAGTTAATAACAATTTGTTCATGCCCATTGTATCCATATCCCTTACGGATGAGATACTCAAGGATTTGCAACAATTGAAATCCTCATTGGGATTTTCAGGCAAATCTGACGCTATACGTGCCTGCATCAGGTCATTCGTTGCAGAAGAAAAGCAAAAAAATGTGCTAAGTGGAATGATTCATGCCATTTTGCTTGTTGTTCATAATGACGAATATGACGGAATTGTAACCGGAATAAAACATGAATATGAGGATCTGATTACAACACACTTACACAGTAAAATTGAGGGTGACAAGTGTATGGAGCTGTTTATGATGCAAGGTAATGCTGAAAAAGTAGCTAATATTACAAAAGAATTTCAAATAAACAAAAAAATGGACACAATAAAGCTTGTCGCATTGTAAAATTTACGCATGATCGCTAGAAATGATCGTACTTATTTACAAGCTAGATCTAGCACGGTTAGACGCAGATCAAAAGGAAAACTCATAGCTCCCCAAAATATGGTTTTTCTTTGATTTGCGTTACTCTTTACACGTTGTTACTTATTAGTTCATCGTACGAAATTCGCACCAGTTCTAAAATTCCGCCAAGTTAGAGATCAACAATGCTAAAATGCATTTATTGTAATTTATGTCCTCAATCTTTCCCTGTTGAAGAACATGATCTGGAGCTACGAAAAAAGGCATGAAGAATTACATGACCCAAATTCTATGTCCTATAAGCGTAATATCAACTCAGAAATGCTGAATGGTTTCAGAAGAATATATAATTTGAAAATTCAAAAATTCTACTTTCTCTCTTCCGCCTCTACGGTCCACATATCACTGGCAACACGTGGCGCTGTGAACTCCAGATGACCAATAACTCTTTCGCCCTTTCTAACCATTGCATAATCTGACTTTTTTCTTTTGAATATCTTATCCTTTGGCTTGTAACCTCCCTCGATAACCTTGGCCTTGAAACGCTTGCTTACCCTTACGATGAGATTTCTTGCAGTTTTTACATCACCAATCCATGAAAACATATCAAAAGCGCCAAAATTTTTGGTCTCTATTTTATGGTTGTAGGATCTTGCCTCAAACTTGAAGTCGTGTTTTTTTGCCTGGTCATTCATCCACTCGATTGCCTGATCTGCAAATCCAGATTGTATGCCAAATGTTTCAGATTCACGCATTAGAATATGAAGATGTTTTACATTACATGAATGTTGCCGGAATTAATTGCCAATCTGAAGGCAGAAAAAATTCTGCCTTCATGGCTAAAGTAGGGTTTGTTCTTGGGCGCTTCATCTAGAATTTGCCCGGCGTTACCCTCAACACGCTTACTAATTATACACAATTGTAGTATATAGATACGATCTATAAAATCTATATAGATTAGGCGTAAAAATACATACTTTTGCCTGCTTTGGATCTGTTTGGTTGAATTAATGTCTCAAGCTTGAATACTCTGGATCATTGTGAACTTCCTCAAGTATCAATTTTAGCAGAGCGCGCGTCTTCTCATCGGGGTCTTCATTTTCAAGTTTTTTCAAAATCTCAGGATTTTCTTTCAGTGACTTTAAGATTAATTCTTTAATTTCTCCCAACGTTACAATATTACAAACTCTATGATAAGAACACGATAAATCTGTAGGATTTTATCATGTTGTAAAATAGAATATCGATCATTATCGATGTAAAGATACATACATAATTTCCAATGTTCATATTTTTTCAATGGTAAAAATTGGTATTGTCGGAACAGGGATGCTGGGTGAGGCTGTAGGCCTTCATCTTCTTAATTCTGGATATTCTGTATCAGTTTACAACAGAACAAAATCAAAGACAAAAAACCTTGAAGAAAAAGGAGCCAGTATATTCGAGAATCCATGTGGCGTAGCTGAATCCTCAGATTTGATTATAACATGTGTAAAAGATGGGGATGCCGTAAAGCAAGTTCTGTTTGGTCAAGATGGTGTGATTTCAGGTAAACATGATGACATGACAGTTGCTGACATGTCAACAATAAATCCCAATGTTGCAAAAGAGGTTTCAAAAAAACTTCATGATGAGGGAATCAAATCAATTGAGATTCCAGTGATGGGTGGACCAAATGTAGCAATCGAGGGGAATCTAGTGCTAATGGCATCTGGTGATAAGGAATCTTTTGAAAGATTTGGCAAAGTGTTCAACACAATTGCTAACAAGACATTTTTCCTTGGTGAAAGTGGAAGTGCGCACAGTATCAAACTTGCAATGAACCTTCAAATTTCTCTTTTAGCCCTGTCGCTTTCCGAGGGCATCATGCTAACAAAAAAGGCTGGATTTGATCCAGAGAAGTTTTTGGAGATATTGAACTCTACCTATTTTAGTACTGGAATGTCGCAAAACAAGGCTTTCAAAATGATAAAGGATGATTATCAACCAACATTTACGCTTAAAAATATGAAAAAGGATTTGGATACAATTATCGCATCTGCCAAAGATTTCGATGCCAAACTACCTATTGCCGAGAGTGCAAATGAAATTTACAGGCGTGCATTGGATGCTGGATTTGGAGAAATTGATTATACAGGAATTTTGGCATACATAAAAAAATTATCTGAGCCTAAAAATTTGTAAAGATATTAAAGGATAACAAAATTACATTTCCCAATGGGTGTTACTTGCAGGGGAATTTGTGACCAATTTAGGGTAAAAATTGCATCAAGACAACCACGATATTCTACTGGTCATAAAAGATGTACTTTCTGCGCTGCATATTTTTCCACGCTAGACAGTAGATGTCCCTGTTGCAGAACAAAGCTTAGAACGCGCCCAAGAAGCAAAATCAGAATTTAGATTTAAGCAGTGTGTTTGCCAATAGTTGTGAAATTCTTAACGGCTCGGGAACTGAGCCCTGCAGTGTCAGCTTGTCAAGCAGGTGTGTCGCTTCTGAAATAGTGCAACCCTCATTTCGTATAAACAAATCATATGATGTGTGAAGTGTAATTTTTTCACGTGTTCCTAACTTTGAATATTCTGCAAGCTTCAAGTCGTAGGATTTGGGAAAGTGATGTTTGATTGCATCCTCAATTCCCTTCGAGTCTTCATATGTAACGCCAATTACTGGTAGACCAATTTTTTCCGAAATTTTTTTCACATCTACTATGTTGTAAAGTGATATTACGATTCCAGATATCAACAAAAAACTGATGTCCGATCTATCAAGTTTTTCATACATGGATAATATTGCTTCAGTTGCATCATCACCGCCCACAGTTGAATGGCCAAGAACAAAGCCATCAATGATAAAATCTGTTGACATTACAATTCCAGACAATACGGATTTTTTAGAAGTCTGTGAGAAACTTTCAGCAATAGCTAGGCCGTGAAGACCATGTTTCTCAAGATGAAGATGCCTCATTTTGTTTTCTCCTGTATGCTCTGTAAACCAAGCCGGTAATCACCATTACAATTATGGTAACAGCTGACCACACCCCAAATATGGCAAAATCTGGTTCACCCATATTTCTAATCAATAGTAATAAAATAAATACATTAGAAATTAGAGAATCCCATGCCAGAATTCATCTGTGAAGAATGTGGCAAGCGAGAGTTTCATGAAAATCAAGATACTTTGGATATGATGGTAAAAATACACAATGAGTTCTGCCGCAAAGTAGAGGGGCAATCACACAGCTTTATGCATCGTGAAGATGGCCATAATGAGCCTATGGATTCTGAAAGGGCAAATGACGAAAAAGACGTTCCTATACTCAAAGAATGATGTAGCCTGATGCTAAAATTTTAGCTTCAATAAAAATAAAATGGTACGATAATCAAAATTAATGATTGACCGAGTATGAGTATGATCTAGTTGTGGTGGGAGCCGGACCAGCAGGCTCATCAGCAGCATATACCGCAGCAAAAAACGGGATAAAAGTAGCACTCCTAGAAAAGGAAGAAAACGTTGCGCAAACGGTAAGAACCAGCGGCGTAACATGGATTGACTATGCCAAGGAGTTTGGCATACCGGAAGACTGCTACAACCCAATCAAGACTTACAACTTTTGCTCCCCAAACAACAAGGCATCAATAAGTGACGAAAAGGCAAAGGCTGCAGTTTTGGATGTGCGAAAGACCTACAGGTTTTTGGCAGAGCAGGCAAAAAGTAACGGCGCAGAAATTTTCGTCAGCACAAACGTAACTGAAGTGATCACAAAAGACAAGAAGGTGGTAGGAGTAAAGGCAAATTCTTCAAACGACAAAATGATTTTTCATGCCAAGATGGTGATTGATGCCAGCGGATTCCAATCTGTTGTTTCAAAGTCTCTCGGTCTTGTTAAACAATGGAAGAGATTTGGCGTGGGCGCAGAATATGAGGCAGAAGTGGAACATGTTAATTCTGACACTTGGTGGTTGATGGTTGGACAGATGTATTCTCCAGCTGGTTATGCCTGGATATTTCCGCTTGGAAAAAATCTGGTAAGAATAGGAGTTGGAATAGGAAAGCCGGAATCTGATATGGACCCAACGGAAAGGCTCGATGATATGATAGAAAAAGGAGTGGGGCCAATCAAGGACTTGGGAAAGATAACAAAAAAAGAGTTTCATTATGGTTTGATTCCGAACGAAGGTCTTTCACGTAAAACAGTTTATGACAATTTAATTTTAGTTGGTGATACTGCTGGCATGGCGAATCCACTTGTATTGGAAGGAATAAGATACGCGATAAAATACGGCAGGGTTGCTGGAGACATAGCCAGTAAGGCCATCAAGTCAGGAGATACTTCTGAAAAGGC
>Ga0315329_10000993_pt1 | contig 11212 bp, 8 predicted proteins | sample M150032315metaG_FD_203459 | JGI IMG/M metagenome (GOLD analysis project Ga0315329, IMG submission 203459) | Ammonia-oxidizing marine archaeal communities from Monterey Bay, California, United States - M1 500m 32315 | ecosystem: Environmental > Aquatic > Marine > Coastal | place: USA: California...
TCGTATTTCAACCGGAGGCCGAAGGGTAACTAGGCTACGTGGCAGTTCAGTTGTGAGGGAATTGGTAGGACCTTCCCTTGAAAGGGCTAGCAATATTACACGTAGTTTCCTTAGAAGGTCGCGAACTGCTGATGCATTGAGGATTCAAGCCGACCATGCAAGGCAGGCTGAGGTAACAGAGTCGATTCAGAACCTTGCCCAAAGTAGAGGCGGTGTTGTGAATGATGAAAACGTAGAGGAAATGTTGAGTCATATCAGGACTGAGGTCGCAATACCAACTTCATTCGGAGAGATGATGAGTACCGAAGAAAAGCAACAACTTGAGGCGGAAGGAGTTTCCGCACTTCCGAGATTAGATTCGTGATTACTTACTCTTGTGAGCAAGCATGTGCTCTCTAATTGATTTGGCCTTATCCCATTCTGCCTTTTCCTCATCGGTTTCAGGAACAAATTGAGGGATTGGTATAGGGCGCATCATCGAATCGATAGCGACCATGAAGAAATAACCTTCACAGATGGTAATTTTTGTCCAATCTGATTTGTTCATTGCCCATGCTGTGACTTTTGTGCACGCAGTTCGGTTTGAGGTAAAGACAACCTTTCCTGTTACTTCGATAAGATCTCCCTGGCGAGCAGGTGCTGTAAATTCGAGAGTATCTATTGAAATTGTTACAAATTCCCGATGCGCAAATTTGGAACAAGTAATTCCAGCGGTCTTGTCCATGATGGAGAGCAATGCTCCTCCAAATAGGGTATTGTACGAGTTTGTATCCTGTGGAAATACTTCACTAATGAGTGTAAGAGGTTCGGTGTCGAAGGGTTCCATCAAACATAGGGGGTTGGGCGCCCCTCCTTCAACCCATGTACCGCTACAATGGGTGAAGGGAGGGTTTGATGATGGAGAGATGACGCCCTATTGCTATGGCGGGCACCTGCATTGCGCTAGTTAGCGGAGGAATTGATTCTCCAGTCGCAGTTGCCCGAATGCTCGCAGAAGGATGGGATATCGTTCCGGTTCATGCAAGCCAAGAGCCTATTACGGGCCCAGAAGCAGAACTCAAGACCATTGCATCTCTTCGACATTTACTCGAAATGGAAGGTCCACTCGGGGATGCGGCGAGAACCCATCTTCACCGCGAATTAATCGTCGTTCCAGTTGCTGAAGTTCTTGCATTATTCACTGAAAAGTGGTGTCATTCCGAGTATTTTATCCACATGAAGAGGCTCTTCAATTCATTGGCTACTTTACGTGGCGAAGAAATAGGTGCTAGCCATGTATTGACCGGTGAAAATTTAGGTCAAGTTTCTAGTCAAACTTTAGGCAATTTAGGTGGGGTTGAAATTGCAACTCCATTATTGCCACTTAGGCCCCTGTTGGCCTTTGACAAGGTTGATATTATGGCGATGGCAAGAGCTATTGGAACCTTGTCGATAAGCGAGGGGCCAGAGGTATGTGATGCCCTTGGACCGGACAAGCCGACAACAGTTGCAAATAAGGAATGGCTAGAGAAATCTGAGAAACGATTGGGTGGAATTTCAACACTTGCTATGCAATGTTGGAAGGATAGGCGCCCAGTGCCCCTTTGACATATTCTCGGGTCCCCCCCTACGGGGGGAACCCGTAGCTTACATCTTCCCGTTGGTCTTTTATGTCGGACATTAGTGGACAGAGAAGAGGAGTGCCTCATATGACCAACAGTAAGAATTCAATAACCGCATTGTTGTTTACCTTCCTGATGCTAGTTTCGCCCCTTGCGACAGCAGCCTCAGTTACTACATTCAGCAATGGTGATAGTGATGCTTTAATTGAAGTCAGAGATGAATCGGATTTCATGAATACAGTTGATGGAACCATCACGCTTCCAGCAGGAGGAACCGTTACCGATGCATCTGTCAAACTTTCAACCGGTATGGCAACTCATCAAATCCAAAATACAATCAATTCAGATACCCAATTATTCGTATGGGATCCAGCAGTTAACAATCAACAAACCGAGTATTCTAACATTGATGATTTCACTTACCACGCGGATAGTGTCAGTCTTGTCAGTGGAGGATTTTCTACTGATTTCGAGCGAAACAGTGGTAATTTCCAAGATCACACTCAGCCACCAGTATCTGCTGGAGTGGGCTGGCAGCATGGTTCTCTATCAGAAGGAACAATACTGAATGACAATTGCAATACTGGCATGGATTGCTGGGGTACCAATATGTATGATTCAGATAATGATTACACGAATGATGATCAAGGATCTGGTTTCTCATACAGCATGGTTTCTCCTGCAGTATCAGTAGACCCATCATCATTCATTGCACGATTCTCAAGTTGGCACGGAATGCACTGGACAGAGACAAACCCTGGTGCAAACCCTACTAAGACATTCTGGGACTGTGGCTATGTGATGGTTCGAAACAGTTCTTCTCCAAGTTTCCCACCACCTGACCAAGGCTGGTCCTACATACCATTCGATAGTCAAAACTCGTCAGGACTTAGTTTCGCAAACGGACTTTATCCAGTAGGAAATGGAAATGGGAAAATCCAGACCTGTGATGGTCTAACTGGTAACGATTACGCCATTGGCGGAGAATCGACAAGTGCCTCACAGAATCCAACGGGATGGGCTACCCTTGCAGTCAATCTGAATCAGCATCTCCAAAAATATGTGCAACTCAAGTTTGTGCTATCCCACAACGCTGGAAGTGGCACTCCATACAATTCAACCATGCCTGGATGGTTTATCGATGATTTCCGAGTCGGTGACCCCCTTCCTCAATCTGGTTGGATGACAGTCAAAGGATTCACTCCGCGCCAAGCTCCAATGGTTGGATTCCCCGATGGATATGGAATACTTCAAATCGAGCAGGAAACCTCTCCTACCAATTCATTGGAAGTAGAGATTCTACGTGGTTCAACAACTGAAATCGTTGTTGACAAAAATGGAAACCAAATGACTGGATTAATTGGACCGATAATTGAATTGTGGGATATTGATGCAAGTGAATATCCGGTTATTGATCTTAAATTCCAGTATGATACCGGGCAATATCAGTTGTCGACTGCGGTATTGCATGGCTTATCTCTCGGTACAAGAGTAGGCAGCGGATTAAATGACACCGGTGTGATTTTTGATCCATTTATTATTGATGGCGTATGGATGTCACCAGGTGGTGCCCAACCGTTAATGTACGCGCCATCGGTCGTCGACCAATCTTACAATCCTCCAATAAAACGGACTCGATTTAGTCAGCCAATTGTGGGAATTACCCCAGTTGTTGTCGACGATTGTTTAGATGACCCAGATATTCAGATAAATTTGAGAGATAACATTCTCGTCAATTTGTCTGTGGGTACCAAATATGTACCATCAACACCTGTATTTGGTTTCAGTACAATTATCTCTTATGCTAACCCCTGTGGTCTTTCCGAAATATGGTTTGACTTGGAATTCGGGCATAGTGCATCAGGCGTCAGCCTAGATATTGCAAATGATGGTGATATCGAATGGGCAATGGATGAACCAGCCTTCGGTGCATTCGGCCGTCAAACTACATTGTGGACCGGACTGGTAGATGGCATAAATCAGGGAGGAACTCAGTCTACAATCGTTCTAAACGCTGCAGGTAAAGGTATTGGCGGCAGTTTCATGATTCCACGTGGTGCTATAGTGACAAATTCCGACGTTGTCTTGACCGACAATACGATTAGTTCTCTTTCAGATCCAAGCGTTGGATTCGAACTAAGTTTGATGAGTAGCAATCAGGAAGAATCTCTTGGTAGCATGGCCAATGTTTCTATGTTCTCCCATGAGACTCTTGAAACACCACTTGCACTAGTTTCTGCAATAAACAGTCTACTTCAGAATCCATTGGTTGCAACAAGTCATATTGATGCATATGGAAATGAGTGGATTACACTACACTTTGTTGTGGAAAATACTGATGCTTTGACTTCTTCAACGATTCTAGTTCGGGACCTTGACGTAATATATGACTGGGAAACCACACTTGATGCATCTGATTATTTAGATAGGGAATTGAATCAAGGTATTGCTCTTGGAACTGGAGCAGAAGTAGATGTTCCAATGGCTTTGTCCGCTGGTAGCGGGGGAGCAGTGTCTCTTTCAGACCTCTCCATTACAACTTCTGCAGGTTATGATTCCACTTTGAGCCTAACTGGCAATCCAATTGGACTGTACCCGAATGGCGACATTATTGAAGCGGTATCGACTCATACTGTAGATTCTTCAACAGGCACTTCGTTTGCAGAAGCACGCTTGCGAATGGAGTCTTCAAGTGGAGTAGTAGAGTTGAGTTATTCTGACTTGATGGGCTTCGCAGAAGCCTATGACCCGGCTAACCTGTTGAGCCTTGAATCCTCAAGTGTCTCCGATGTCGGAGATTCCAAACACATTACTTGGAGATTCCGAATCAATACTGCTTGGGAAGATACAGAGGAACTGCGCCTGTATGCAAGCCTAGTTGCTGCAAATGGTGTCAACGGATTACCAGGTGCTGTAGTTCTAGCACCTCCGGGCGGAAATGCAATTGAAAATGATGCATACATCTCTTCCTTTGAACTCCAAAATTATGGCGGAGTTGCACAGGATCTAACTTCAGCTAGATCGAACCAGAACATCTTCTTGGTAGGAAGCGTTCGTCTAGAAAGTCTCGATATCTCTCCAGACCCAACATCATACAATCTCAGTCTACAGCGCTGGGATATCAACAACACCGGTGGTAACATCACTCAGGAATGGGTAGAAGTTGAGAATACCACTGGTAGTATTGGTGGAGATTTCAACTGGGAAGTAGATCTCGGATTTACTGCAGCAGGAGAGGCGACATATCGATTCATGGTGGTAGATTACACAGGTGGCGATACACTTTGCCCCGCATCTCCGATTGTCGCTGATGCAGATTGTGGAATTCCATTCAATCTATCAATCGATACATATTCGCCTTCTTTGTTGAATATTTCTGTATTGAATGCGGCGAATCTAGATCCAACTATTTGGTCGAATTGGCGCCCACTTGTGGATGACACATGGGTATTACCAACTAATCAACAAAAGGTAAGAGTCGTAGCACAGGACATTCCTTCACCCCCTACTTCACTCGATATGTATTACTGGGTCGAGTATGACCATGACACAGATTCTGATGGTGAAGCTGATGAGGATGAATACGTTGTTGTTACACTGACTAGCGATGGAAATTCACCCACTGCAAATTATACTGGAACATATAGCGACGATGCAAATAAGGGACAAGACCCTGCTGGAAAAGTCAGTGCTTACATTGTAGGTGCTGACCTCGCAGGTAACGCAATCAATGGCGGCGGTCCTGGATTTGAAGACGATTTGGTCACATATGTTTCAATGTCAGCCAAGTCACCAACTATTCGTAATTTCTTCATCGAGGATTCCAATGGAGAGAGGTTGCACAACCCGGCAGAGGGAGCACCTCGATACCAAGGACCGTGGAACATGTCGATGTATGCTGGAAACGAATACCACTTAATCGTCGAGGCAAAAGATGACAACGGCTGGAGAGATATTGATTGGTTCATGATTGACCTCGGTCCAGAAGATATGGTGTTGTATTACTCTCCTAGAAATGAGACTGCTTGGGCTGATAGCAACTGGGTTGAAATCGTTGAAGCGAGCAATGAGAGCGATGGTTCGCAAGTCCTTCGCATGGATGGAGGTCGCTTGATAGATCCGTTTGAGACCGAATTCTACCTCGATTTGCCGATTCGTATGCAATGGGATATCGTAGGAATAACTACGACTACTTATGTTCCTCAATTGCGAATAAAGGATTTGGATAACAGCCCAGTTCTAATGAGCGAGGCCGGTGGACGTCACAAGCAACGTTGGGTCTACAGTGATGGAATTCAACTTGATTTCAGAAATGGAATCACTCCGAGTTTCACCGATCTTCAAGAGCCATTTACCTCTGATATTTCAGGTGCATTCGTATACCCTGGTGATTTAATCGCCTTTGAGGGCCAGTACGCATATGTTGACGGTATCAACAATGGTGTCTATGTTAATCCAGAAGGTGATTTCACCCTTGAGATTACTAGGCATGCAGCCATGATGGATGGAGAGAAAGGATATTTCGCTTGGCCAGAAGAGATTACGACTCATACAATTACAGATGGTATTTTCAATGTCAATGTAACAGCTCCACCAAATAATAACGAGTATCAATACTCATTCCGTTTGATAGATTTGCCTTCTGGAGCAACTGACTCCACAGGAGCACTATGTGATGGAAGTACTCAATTCGGATGCAGCGGGTTCACCCTCAAGGTCGACGGTGTCAAACCCGAGGTCAAGGATGGTACTTGGACTGCTAAATCTGGTGTTAATGGGGAAGTGCTCGAAGCACTTCTTCCATCTTCGACAATGCATTGTGTAGATGTTGAAGCATTGGTGAAAGAGAACGCAGCATTGATTGCTGGTGAAGTAACAATGAAGTGGCGCTTCTTTGCTGATGCAGATAACAACTTGACTTGGCCGGTTTACGGGCAGACATTTGGCGTAGACTCCTTGTCTACGGATTTGAGTCTGGCTCGTGTAGGCAGCGATTATCTCGTTAGTGGTGATTGTATTGACCTCTGGCCAGATCCAGTTGACCCAACCCAGAGTCAGATTACAAATGTAGATGTCATTATGTGGATTGAAGGCAGAGATTCTGCTGGCTGGTCAATTACTGGAGGCGGTCCGAATGATGCTGGCGGTGTCAGCCCAATTTGGTCGAGTGATGCAACTCACAACTCTGCTTACCGACTCGTTCACGAGGAAGCTAGGTTCGACATTACCGCTGTCCGAATGACGCCTTCCAGTCCAGAAGTAGGACAGTCTGCTCAATTGGAAGTAAGTTTGCGAAATAGTGGAACCAAGGCAGGTAATATCACTCTCGACATCCAAACTGTAGTTGATGATGGATTCCCAACAAGCGAATTGCTCTTCACTACCGATTCTATTGGAATCGGCGCGTCACCTAGCGTTTTCATCAATCTGGAGAAATTCACTCAACCAACTAGTGGAATGTATTTCATTATTGTAGATGCTGATACCAATGAAGTCTTGTGGAATGGTTCTGATAGTGGAAAGGCATTCAATGTCAAGGTTGCATCTCAGGAATCGGGATTGCTTGATGGAATGGGCATGCTGATTGTTGTCGGATTAGCAGCACTAATTTTGATTCTTCTAATAGTTGTCATTGTGCTGGTAAAGCGCGATGGTGACGAAGGTACCTACGAGTATGAATACGATGGCGACGTTGAACACAAGGATTACGTCGAAATTCCGACTCAAACAAGTGGCCCACCACCTGCTTCAAGCCCTGCACCAGCAGCGAATGTCGACCCATTGATGGCATCTGCAATGGCAGAATTCCCACAATGGGATCAAGAAACAATCCAAGGTTACTTCGATCAGGGTTGGGACCTCGACAGTCTGCGAGACTGGGTTAATTCCAACCAGTGATCTAGATGGACCTTAGTTGGGAAGATATCACTTGGCAAGACCCTGATGGTGGCACTATTGTGCTCCACGGAGTCCTTCCCACTGTGGTCTATCCCAATGTTATGCGTCCACGCCTTCAATGGCATGGTCTTGGTTTATTGTGCACAAGTGAAGAACCCGAAATTTGGATTGAAGAAGAAAAGGCCGAAGCGGAGGATTCTGGCATCAATCTCGATAGTGTGATATTGAATGGTGGAATTGATGGGTTATTTGTTGAAATGATGACTTATATCGATGATTTACAGACCGGCCGATTCCCTGACCCCGAGCCACGAAGGTTGCACAGAGCAGCAATTACTCATGAAAGACCGATATTTTTCGCAGAGCCGGAAATGGATGATGAGGATTGGGCTGACCACCTTGAGAAGGAAGCCAAAGAAGTTACGCGATGGCCCAAATTATTGGGTATGGTTTTCATCGGTAGGAAGTGGCGTAAGCGTCTCAAGAATATGCGCCAATATGTTGTTGAACAACCTTCTAAGCAACCCGATGGTCTTCAAGCAGCAAGTGCATTGGTCGGGACATGGTGGTCATTACTCCTAGATCGTTCAACGACTAAACTCAATGCAAATAGGGACATTCGTTTTTCGGCTCGCCTGAGAGGCGGGCTTGCAAATTTGCGTGATGAATTTGGCGACGATGCAATATTGCTTGTTCCGGTTTTCCAGCCGTGGCGACACGCCATTCATCAAGCACTTGAATCAGGAGTTGAGGCGGAGGAGGTTTCATCTCCTTCCCCATCATCGGAAGGAGAGGAGGAGTGAGCATGAGCGAATCGTCCAACATCGAGGTCAGGGTCGAGAATCTTCTAGTTAGGTTCAGTATCTCTCCTCCAATTGACTTGGAAGAAGCAATCGAGAGATTGGGTGGCGTGCAAAATGGCAAGGTCATCATCAAGCAACTCGAAGTGCCTCGTGCAACGATTATTCTTGATGAGGAAGGGCGAATAATTGTCCATGGCACTCATCGAATAGAGGCCGCTAGAGCTGCTGCAAAGGAAATGCTCCTTCGTATGGGTAGAGATGATTCTGGCTTGATTGCTGAATTGGGACCAATTGTAGCATCATTTGATTTTGGAGAAGAAGTCGATATTCACAATATTCGAGCAAATCTTGGTAGTGGTACTAGCCACGTCGATGAAAGGCTCGGGTGCCTTAGGGTAGATGATACTCGTCACGATGTCGAACTTCTAATTTGGCCTAGTGGCCGAACTGTGGCATTGAAGGCCCGTCATCCGAATATGGTGGCAATGGCAGCAGTGCATTGGAAGGCCAAGTTCGCCGATCGCAAGTCACTCAAGGCGTGATGGGAATGGAGTGGAAGGGTCCAATCCTAGACGACCACTTTCATCTAAATAGAAATGGCCGATTCTTAGACGCTGCTAGTGATTTTCAACGCGTAGGCGGTACCCACCTTGTACTAGTCCACTGCCCAGATTTCAGTTCTCCTCCAACAACTCGTAAAGGGCATAGTGAAGCATACGGTGATACCATTGCAATGGCTGAATTAGTTCGAGAACTCGGTATTTCAGTCAGAGTAATTCTTGGGCCACATCCTGCTGCATTTGCCCATCAATTCGAAAGCCTTGGAGATGCTGCTGAAGAGAATTATTGGGATTCAATTGAGACCGCGCTCGAGTATGTGCACGAAGGCGTAGCACATGGAATTGGAGAGGTTGGAAGGCCACACTGGAAGGTGGATGAAGATATTTGGCAGAAATCAAATGCTCTGTTATTGGAAACGATGAAACTCGCAGCAAGAGAAGGAATTCCTTTGCAACTTCATGTAGAAGGGGAGTCGGATGAAACATATCCTGAACTTGCAGAAATGGCGGATTCAGCAGGCCTAGCAAGAGAACGACTCGTACGGCATTATGCCCCTCCTGACGTTTCAGCAAAAAACACCTGTGGACTCACACCTAGCGTGCTGGCAGGTAGCGGTTCAATAGCCGAATTGATGGCTACGATTGAAACATCATCTCATGGATTCATGCTCGAGACCGATTACATGGATGATCTCCGAAGACCTGGCGCTGTACTCGGACCAAAAACGGTTCCAAAACGCACAAAGCAACTGCTTGAGGCGGGCTTGGATGAAGAAATATTGTGGAACACCCACCGGGACCTTCCTGAACGCATATACGGTCCTTGAAAACCACAACTTCTTCACCTCCCCTCCCTTCGGGAGGGCTGGTGGATGGAATGAAGCGCGCTGCATTGCTCGTCATACTACTCCTGATTCCAATGGCCTCATTTAGTGCAGAGGCGCAAGGATTCCCCATAGGAATCGACCTTGAATGTAATCAGCAAACGATTGATATCAATGTTCATCCATTGCAAAACGAACCAGTGACCATTACTTGCACAGTAACAAATACCGGCTCTTTCAAGCAAAATGTAAATCTTGATTCGAGCATTGATGGTAATGATTTCTCGGCTCAATTATCTGAGAGTTCTCTTGAGATGGAAACTGGGGATGAGGTAGATTTCACTGTCACCTTTACTGCACAGCCCCGAATCGAAGTTGTTAGTGAATCATTCAACATTATTGCAAGTATTGAGAGCTTTGGTACGGATGACCCATTCATGGTACCTGCAAGCGCACTAAACCAATCTGCCGAAGTCAACGGCGAAGTGCGTTCATTACCTTACACACGTCTCGATTTGACGATGACTGATACTTCGTCAAGAGATATTGAGTCTGGCGAGGAAGTCTCATTCATGTTCACTGTATTCAATGATGGAAATAGAGTGGACGAGGTCGAAGTTTCTATTCCAAACAAGCATGAATTTGAGGATGCAGGATTTATATTCGTGACAGATTCATTTGCGAGGGCCCAGGTACAGCCGGGCTCATCGTCAGACCAACTCACAATTACTCTGAAGGCACCTTCTGACAATTCAAAATCGATTAGCATTGACATCGTACTTTCCGCATCGAGTCAACTCGATAGTTCGGCCGAAAAATCTGAACTTACTATCAAAGTAAATGTTGAATCCGAAGGCGGTGGTTCTGGCGACGGAATTGACCTAGGTAACTTCGATGTTTCTAGCGGAGATAGTATGGCTACAATCGGTATGATAAGCGGCGGAGTAATTCTCGTTATCTTGATGCTTGTTTTGATGTCTAGACTATCAAAGAGGGCGGGCACTCAAAAGACCGCAATGAAAGCAGCCCGTAAAGCCGAGAAAGCCTCAAGGAAGTCCGGTAAAAAAGGTGGATGGAAAGCGAAGTATTCAGCCGAAGAGAAAGAATCAATCGAATCTGATTTCGATGATGATTTGGATTTAGATGAATTAGACGACCTAGATGAAGATCTAGATTTCGATTTCGACGACTTGTGATAGTGCGATTTCCACACCATTTGGTGCATTTATTGCCCCCTCTAAATGGGGCGCATGACTACTTTTGACATGGCAATAGTCATAGGCGTCAGAGTGGCGAGTTACACCTACCCATAGGGTAGGTGCTAATTCATGCTAGGTCTGAATGGCAAAGTTGCGTTCGTCTTTGGCGTTGCAAGTGAGGATTCTATCGCTTGGGCTATTTGCCAAAGCTTGGCCGATGCTGGAGTTACACTTTATCTCGGATATCAAAAGAGATTCATGTCTCGAGTGTTCCAGTTGAAGGACAAATTGCCAGCGATTGCAGGCTTCTACCCGCTAGATGTTGCA